>Ga0335069_10002346_pt1 | contig 29265 bp, 33 predicted proteins | sample Lox_Sample_11_FD_206714 | JGI IMG/M metagenome (GOLD analysis project Ga0335069, IMG submission 206714) | Soil microbial communities from Loxahatchee National Wildlife Refuge, Florida, United States - Lox_Sample_1.1 | ecosystem: Environmental > Terrestrial > Soil > Wetlands | place: USA...
AGAACTCTGGAGGCACGTGGCAATCACTCCAGCAGGTGGTTGCGACGCTCGTCGGTGCGAGCCAGTGGACTGCTGGCACGGGTGGTTCGATCTACTACAACGCTGGCAACGTTGGTGTCGGAAGCTCATCGCCGAGCACCGCGCTTGCGGTCGAAGGCACCATCACTGCCCCGACTGTCACGGGACTCCTAGCTCCCATCAATCCGAGTGATGCGGTGAACAAAGCGTATGTGGATGCGAGTGGGGGTGGAGGAGCAGGGACTACACCGGCGATGTGTGCTGTTACTGAGCAGACTTACAACGGCAATCTTGGTGGCATCGGGGGTGCAAACGCGAAGTGCCAGGCGGCTTTCGGGAGTGGGTGGAGTTTCGCTAATGCTGCAAAGTTGGCTGCATACTTTGGCTCGAATGCCCCTACTGGTGTCGGCTACGGCAATCTAAGTATAAATTTATTGCTGTATCCTGCATACTCAGGTAACTTCACTCCTGCATGGTTTGATCCAATGGGAAGTGTGAATAGTTATAGTTATAGTGTTTACTACGGTGTCTGTGATCATTGGACTAATGGTAGCGGTGGAATTTACGGATTTTCTTATGGAATGAATCCCTCTAACTACTACCCCTCAGTCGAGAAATCCGACTGCTCACTTTCTAATCCAATCTTCTGCTGCAACTTTTGATCTACCGTCCGCGTATCTCCAAGTCATATGGAAAGCATAATTAAAGGCGGTTCTCACCTTGTCCCCGAGAAGCCAGCGCTACACAACATCTCCGTCTTAGCAAACCGTCCCCGCATGTATATCGCGGCACTCGTACTCATAGCGATCTGCATCGTCTGGTATGCCGTATCACGCGCCACAGCCTGTCCCACCACGTCCTACGAAGTCCGCGGCACAAGCCTTGACGAGAGCGCCCCGCCCGGCTCGCACGTGACGGTTGCCGCGATTTCTTGCACAACCATCCACCGCGGCGACTTGGTCCTTTTCAATACCCCTGCCGACCCCAAAGCCCCCGTCATCAAGCGCGCGGCCGGCATCCCCGGCGACACGTTTTCCATCGCCACCAGCGGCTCGGTCATTATCAACGGCAACGAAGCCGCCGTGCCGTCGGGAGCGCCGTACCAGCTCACCACCAATGGCATCACGATGCTTGATCTCTATGCCACGGACTACCACCACACCATCCCTCCCAAAAGCTACCTGCTCCTCGGTGACGTTCCGAGCGGAGCCCTCGACTCCTCGCGTCTCGGACTCATCTCCTTGCAGGAGATCGTCGGCGTCGTCACACGGGTACAAAAATGACTTGCATAGGCACGTCGCATACGGGAATTTGTGTAAATTTGGTTCCAAAGTAATGCCGCACAGCTTGCTGCGCGGTGGTTCATATTCCAAGTGAGCCTATTTTCGGCACCTCAAGCCCGATGTGCTCGTAGCCGCGGGGTGTAATGGTGCGGCCGCGCGGCGTGCGCTCGATGAGACCGGCTTGCATGAGGTAGGGTTCGTTCACTTCTTCGACGGTCGCTTCTTCTTCGGAGAGTGCGGCGGCGATGGTCTTGAGACCGACGGGACCACCGTGGAATTTATCGGCGATGACGGTAAGGATGTCGCGGTCAGTCTGATTCAAGCCCAGCTCATCGATCTCAAGGAGTGCCAAGGCTTTTTTGACGGTCTTCACATCGAGTGCCTCTTCATTTACTTCAGCGAAGTCGCGCGCGCGTTTCACCAGATAATTAGCGGTGCGTGGCGTTGCACGCGATCGTCGAGCGATCTCATGGAGCGAGTCATTCTCAACGTGTATACCGAGAATCTTCGCCGACCGACGCAAAATTTCAGTAAGTTCGTCCTCAGAATAATATTGCAGACGGAATGTGCCGCCCGAGAAGCGACTGCGCAGCGGCGCTGAGAGCATTGAAATGCGCGTGGTTGCCGCGATGAGTGTAAAGGGAGGAAGCTCGAGCTGCACGGTGCGTGCGGCCGGGCCTTTACCAATGACGATATCAAGTACGCCGGATTCCATTGCGGGGTAGAGAACTTCTTCAATCGTGCGATTAAGACGATGGATTTCGTCGATGAAGAGGACATCACCTGGAGAGAGATTGGTGAGAATGGATGCAAGGTCACCGACACGCTCGATAGCAGGTCCCGACGTCGCACGCAACGATGAGCCGATCTCTTTCGTTATCAAATGTGCGAGCGTGGTCTTACCCAAACCTGGTGGTCCGTAGAGTAAGATGTGCTCGGCTTGGTGGTTGCGGCCACGTGCGGCAGTGAGGAGGATGCGAAGATTCTCCTTTATTCCCGGTTGGCCGACGTATTGTTCCCACGAATCGGGGCGCAGCGCCTGGTCGAGCGAGCGGGGACTCTTTTCTATAGTCTGTTTCTCGGGATTTATCATATTATCTGGCTCTCCGGCCGCGTCAGACGTGGGCGATGAGGCAATTCAAGCTCTATTTCGGGACTTGCCCCGTGAGGATGGAGTCCTTGTACGGGGACAGTACCGTGAAGACGAAGCCTTTTTACGGTATTGACTTTTATTTCTAGTATGCTATACTCCCTCCGGTTTGAGGTACCCTATTTCATCACATACCAACTCACCTAAGGTGAAGACGGAGATAGAATTCTCTTAGCAAACGTATCTTTTTCGAGGACGGATGCGGTCTACTGGCTTGCCACTAGTACTGCTCCTATCCTTAGATACCGGTACACCTTTCCATGAAAGTGTTGCTAAGAGAATTCTGTCTCCGTCTTTTGACTTATATCAGCGTATCATCCAAACGCAAATTGCAAACTGTCCTCTCGGTGGATTATGTTGCGTATTCTAGGCACATACGAGTGCCTATAGTTCATTAACGATTAGTCAACTATTAATCCCATCAAGCATTGTTTCATCGGTGAGGTCGACCACGCGCGAAAGTTCCTCGAACGACGTCACTCCCTGGAGAATTTTGACTGCACCATCCTGCGACATGCGGCGGATATTTTGTGGGCGCGCCGCTTTCCATATTTCACGTTCGCTCGATGTCGCGCGAATGGTCGTCTCTATCGCACGGTCCATCGTAATAACCTCGACGACCGCGATGCGTCCCTTGTAGCCGACGCCACCGCATTTCTCACAACCTTTCGGCGTCCACATTGTATCGCGGTTCTCGGGTAGCTCGTCGGCGTGCGGAATATTCTTAAGCAGGAGATCCAAAATCCTCCGCTCTTCTCCGATAATTGGTGTGGGGACACGGCAATGAGGACACAGCCGACGCACGAGACGTTGTGCCATCGCTATCGTAAGCGATGCGGCGAGAATATCGGCACTGATGCCCATATCGATGAGTCGGGGGAAGGTGCCCGCTGCGTCGTTGGTGTGCAATGTTGAGAACACGAGGTGACCGGTGAGTGATGCTTGTACGGCGGTCGATGCCACCTCGGCATCGCGGATCTCGCCGACCATGATGACATCCGGATCTTGGCGCAATGTACTGCGAAGCCCCAGTGCGAACGTATAATCTTTTGAAACCTGCGTCTGGACGACGCCGGGCAGGTGGTATTCGATAGGATCTTCGATCGTCACGACTTTGATACCAGGTTCGGAGACCTGTCGCAAAAATGCATACAAGGTCGTCGTCTTTCCCGAGCCGGTCGGTCCCGTATTGAGGATCATACCGTTTGGCTTGGCTATTTCATGCTGAAAAAGTTCCATAAGGTATTTGTCGAAACCGAGCGCCTCCATGGGCAGCGCGATGGTCGAAGGATCGAGTACGCGCATAACGATTGTCTCGTTGTACGCGCCCGGCAGAACGCTCGTACGTATCTCTATTTCTTTCTCATTGACGACAATGGAGAAGCGTCCATCTTGTGCGGTATTCTTCACGTTGAGCTTGAGACCCGAGAGCAGTTTGAGCCTTGAAGCTATCAAGGCATAGGTCGGCTGGTCGAAGGTGGTAACCTCGACCAAGACACCGTCGAGACGATAGCGCATACGAACGGATTTTTCCTCTGGTTCCATGTGCACATCGGATGCACCGAGTGAGAGCGCCCCCGCCATGATTATTTCAAGCACGCGTGAGATACGATGAGTATCTTTACTGCCCGCATGCGCTGCTATTTCGTTGCGGACATCATCCATCGTGCGGAGCTTCTGGAGCATCTGCATGATGGTTTCGTTGGAAAGGGTGAGGATGCCGGCTTCTGTTTCGGTCGCGAAGGAAATGTCGTGGTAGCGATCCCAAGCATGTTCGAGTGAGGCTTTCGAGGCAATGAAGCGTCGTACCGCATAGCCCATATGCTCGAGATTCGCTATGGAGGTGAGTGAATCAGCACGTTCCGGGGAGCGCATTGCGACAAGGAGGCTCTTATTGAGTCGGTGGAAGACCGCTACCTCTGCAGCGCGTGCTTCTGCTTCGGGGACGAGACGGAGCGCATCAGTATCGATGGACTTGTCGGTGAGATCGACGTATTCGATGCCATATTTATTCGAAAGCATCTGTGCGAGCTGCTCTTCTTCGCGGCTCCGCAGCTCCTGCAAGCGCTCCTCGGCTTTTTTCTCATTAAACGGTGTTGCCATTGCGCCTATTGTAGCGCATCTCTGAAGAGAATTCCCAAATGCTACAATCCCACCATGGAAGTTCGAGGCGCAGCGGAGATGCAGGTAGAATCAGCTCGTTTGGTCAGCATGCTCGCGCCGCGCGAACATAGCGCGACACTAATCGCCCTCTCTGGAAATTTAGGAGCGGGCAAGACCACCTTTGCCCAAGGTATTGCGCAAGCACTCGGCGTGGAGGAGCAGGTGACGAGCCCCACATTTGTCATCGAGAAGATATACCAGCTCATGGGTCAAAAATTCACCCGACTCATTCATATTGATGCGTATCGCCTGAAAGATCCGCACGAACTCGAGGTGCTCGGATGGAATGAATTAATTACCGACCCCACGAATCTCATCGTCATTGAATGGCCGGAGCATGTTGCCGCACTCCTCCCACCGGACGCCACCCACGTTACTCTTTCCGGAATGGATGGTTCACGCACGATCACCTATGGCTAAGAAACAATCAAAAACTGTCGGATCAAAACCGGCACGGCTCGTACTGCTCGATTCGCACGCGATATTACATCGTGCGTACCACGCGCTGCCCGATTTCTCATCGACCAAGGGCGAGCCGACTGGTGCGCTGTATGGGCTGATATCGATGCTGCTGCGGATCGTCGATGATCTCAAGCCCGAGTATGTAGTTGCAACGCGGGATTTGCCCGGCGGCACGCATCGGCACGAACTTTTTCAAGATTACAAAGGCACCCGCGTGAAGACCGAAGATGAGCTCATCCGTCAGCTCGAACGCGCACCGGATGTTTTCAAAGCATTTGGCATACCAGTCTATCAAGCACCCGGTTACGAAGCAGATGATTGCCTTGGAACGATCGTCCATGAACTGAAAGGGCAAGATGATATCGAAACAATCATTGCCTCGGGCGACATGGACACACTCCAACTCGTTTCACCGTCGGTAAGTGTCTACACGATGCGCAAAGGTCTCACCGACACCATTCTCTATGATGAGGATCGCGTACGTGAGCGTTACGGATTCGGGCCAGAGAGCGTGGTTGATTACAAAGCACTGCGTGGAGATCCCTCCGACAATATTCCTGGGGTGAAAGGAATCGGCGAGAAGACTGCGACCGAGCTTATACAGAAGTGTGGCTCACTCGATGAACTATATGCTGCACTCGACACCAAGCCAGAGACACTTGCTCACATTGGCATCAAACCGCGCATCATCGAACTACTCAAGGAACATCGCGCTGAGGCGATGATATCGAAAACGCTCGCGACCATTAGTCATGACGCACCGATTCAATTTGTGCTGCCACCCACACCGTGGCGACTCGCGGAACATCTTGCAACTGTCGATGCCTTGTGCGATGAGCTCGAGTTCAAGTCGCTCAAGGAGCGTGTGCATACAGTGAGCCACGTGCGTGATGCCGCGGCAGGAGCGGTGTTCGAACAAAACCCGGAGGCTGTAGTAGCGCGCGCCGACATCGATGCACAGTCGCTTGCAGAAACATCGGTGGCACTCTGGCTCCTGCATTCGGATACCAGCAACCCATCGCTTGAAGATATTCTGACCGCACGCAATACCGACGACTTCGAGCAGGCACGTCGAGAGATTTTTGAAGATCTTGCAAAAACCGGCCGGCTCATGGAGATATATGAACGCATCGAGAAGCCGCTCATTCCCATTGCACGACGGATGCACGAAGACGGTATACGGGTTGATGCGGTGAAGCTCAAGATGCTCGCGAAGGAATACAACAAAGAGCTCGGTATGCTTGCGGGGAGAATCTTTGCTGCAGCCGGACACGAATTCAACATCAATTCACCCAAACAGCTTGGTGTCGTCCTCTACGACGAGCTCAAGATCGTCCCCGAGAAACAGAAAAAAACGGCGACTGGTGCGCGCACGACGCGTGAAGAAGAGCTGGCGAAACTCACTGGCGCACACCCTATCATCGCGGACGTGCTCGCGTACCGCGAGCTCCAGAAGCTCCTCTCGACCTATATCGAAAAGATACCCGCGCTCATCGCCGACGACGGCCGCCTGCACGCGCAATTCCTTCAAGCGGGGACGACGACCGGACGTATGGCGAGCGAATCACCAAACCTCCAAAACATCCCGATCAAAACGGATCAAGGGCGCCGCATCCGAACCGCATTTACGGCCGATGCTGGTAATGTGCTCGTGGCAATTGATTATTCGCAGATAGAGCTGCGCATCGCCGCCGGACTTTCGGGGGATGAAAAACTCATCCACGTATTCAAAGAAGGTGGCGATGTACATACGGCTGTTGCTGCCGAGGTATTTGGTGTGGCACCAGAGAATGTTGATCGCGAAATGCGCCGGCGTGCCAAAGTCATCAACTTCGGTATTCTCTACGGTATGGGTGTCAATGCGCTGCGAGCGAATCTGGGGGTCGGTGTCTCGCGCGACGATGCGGCGCAGTACCTTGCGGATTACTTCAAGAATTTTTCCGGTTTGCGCGAATGGATCGACAGAATAAAATTTGAAGCAGCACAGAATGGCTACACCGAGACACTCTTCGGGCGTCGCCGCTATTTCCCCGGATTCAAATCCTCGCTGCCGGGTATCGTGGCACAAGCAGAGCGTATGGCAGTGAACGCCCCCATCCAAGGCACCCAAGCAGACATCATTAAGCTTGCGATGGTGGCTGCCGATGCGCTCATTGAGAAACATAAGTGGCGACAAAAGGTCAAGCTCGTGCTCCAGGTGCACGATGAATTAGTCTACGAAGTTTCGAAAGAAGACGCCGAGGAAATCGCACGCACACTGCGCACCGTAATGGAGCAAGCGGCACCGCGTGAACGATTGTCGAACGTGCCCATTGTTGCCGAGGCATCCATCGGGGAACATTGGGGGGAGATGGAGAAATTATCTCGCGATTGATATCATGCTGTATCTTTTTACCGGCATCGATAGGACGAAGGCGCGCACGGCAATGAATGCGGTGGTTGCGACGTCACAGAAAAGAAGTGGAGCGATCGTTCGCATCAGTGATGCAAATAAACCCGAGGATTTGCGTGCGGCACTTTCATCCGGCGGCATGTTTGCCACTGAGCGCGTTGTGGTGCTAGAAAATGTTTTGGAGAACGACGAAATGCGGAACCTCCTTTTAGAGGAACTCTCCACCCTGAAGTCTTCGGCCGATCGATTTTTCATACTCGAAGAGAAGCCGGACGCTGCGGCGAGAAAGATGCTCGAGAAATATGCCGAAAAATCCGAACGTTTCGATATGGCGAAAAAGCCAGATGCTGGTACGACGATTTTCGCACTCGCGAACGCACTGCGCGCGGGCAACAAGAAGGCACTCTGGATCGGATATCAACGTGAGCTCTTGAACGATGCCGCACCTGAGGCGATACATGGTGTGCTCTTCTGGGCGGCGAAGGATATGTTGATCAAGTCCCGCGGCGACGCCGATGCTCTCCGTGCTCGGCGATTCATCGCCGAACTTGCACAATTACCCCATGAGGCGCGGCGGCAGGGAGAAGACCTCGAATATGCACTTGAGCGGTTTGTGCTCTCGAGTGTGTGATAAGATTTGAGATATGTTTTCTCTTTCGAGAGAAGTGAAGGCGTTACTTTTTGTCACGGTACTGTGTGTTCTTGCTGTGTCTGCTGCGGTCTTCATGCCGCACCGTGCGATGGCACAAATAATAAATACTGCATCTAGAGCAGACACGGCTTGCATTGCGGTATGCACAACACTACAACGACAGGCATATTCGACCAATCCGCCACATCCTGAAATACAATGCATCGGTAGTCCCGGGGGAGCCGCTTCTCATCCATGCGCGAGTCCATCGAGTGGGGGAGTTGCCAGTGGATTCTGCGAAATAACCGGTTGTAAGGCGACCAGCGCATCAGGCCTCGGCGGTATAGGCAACGCACTTGGTCCGCTCGGCCAGCTCGGCCAAGCACTCGGCCAGCTTCTCGGCCAGCTCATGCAGGGTAAGAGTGGGAGTGGATCTGGCTCCGGCTCATCCAATCCACTTAACACAAACGGCACGACGCCGGGAGCTGTCACGTGTCCGAACGGCTACTATCAAGTCTCGACACCATCATCCGACCCGTGTGCCTACTATGTCGCGCCGACCACTCCCACGACGCCCGGCAACACCTGTGACGCACTCTCCCAAGCGCTTGGCGAATGTTCAGCCAATACAACTAATAATAATGGAAACAGCAGTCCTGACAGCACTTCTATATCACCCACGACGCCCGGCAACACCTGCGATACGCTCTCCCAAGCGCTTGGCAAATGTTCAGTCAGTACAACTAATAATAATGGAAACAGCAGCGCCGACACTATTTCTGTATCACCCACGAGTGGAGTTGCTCCACTTACGGTCACCGCAACGTTTTCCTCCGAAGCCGCATGTGCTGATGCCTATGATCTTTCGTGGGGCGACGGCTCGACCGATATCACGATGCAATATGCTGCGCCAGCAAGTGGTTCAGCTTGTGAAGCGATTGCTCAAGTAAATACTCCCACACACAGCTATACAACACCCGGTACCTACACCGTGACACTCAAATCTGGCATCTCACTCCAGTACAGTAATACCGCTACGGTCGTTGTGACGACGGCGTCAAACACGAGTACAAACAACAATGCAAACAATAATACAAATAACAATACAAACACAAACAGTAACACCACTGACACGACTACTACGATAAACCCCGATCTCACCACGACCGCGAACGTGACTGGTACCTTCCAACCGCCCAACACCCAGACTGCAACACTTACACCCGGCCTTACCGGTGCGATACAGACGACCGGCTCGGGCGGGACCTTCGTCGCCAACAACGTCGATACCAATGCCAATTCCGAGACGTCGAGCTTTTTCGGTGGAGATGCGATCGGCGGATTCGTCAACAATCTCATAAGCGGTTGGTGTCAGTCACGCCCCTGGGCGAGCGGATTCATCGCCAGCATCATCCCACCATCGTTCTTCGATGGCCTCTGTACACAATCAGGATTCACCGTTGGTACTCCTGTATCAACTACTGCGACGACGCAAACAGCATCAACACAGATACAAACCGTTCTCACGCAGACACCAGTGCAAACGAGCGCCACTCCGAATCATTCAACGACTGCCCCTTCATCTCCTGTTCCTACACAAGCACCGTTCATCCCACCGCGCGTCGACATCTGGGCCGTGCCATCGACAGTGCCGCTCGGCGCGCGCACGACCATCTTTTGGAACACTGAGAATGTGACCAGCTGCAGCGAGACCTCACCCGATGGAAGCTTCAATCAGTCATCACTCTCCGGTGGCGCCGCGACTGTCCCCCTCACGCAGGCCACGGTCTACACAATCTCCTGTCTCGACACGCAAAATAATCCAGCAACGGATTACGTGACGGTCAGTATCTCAGGCTAGCCATTGTATTACTTAAGAGACCGGTTCGAATCCAAGTCTGCCAGCCAGTAGTGTTACAATTTCTGTCTATGAAATCGATAATCATTTGCGGTTCTATTTCAGCATCAGACGAGATGCTTAAAGCCGAAGAAGCCTTAAGACAGCAAGGCCTTGAAGTAGAAATACCATGGGGCGTAAAGAAGTACAGAGACAATAATTTTATACATGTGAGCGAAGGCGAGCGTGCTAAAGATAAAAAAGAAAATGACCTCATTAAGCGTTATTACGAGCACATTAAGGAATACGATGCTGTCTTAGTTGTTAATGCAGATAAGAAGGGGATACGGTATTACATAGGCGGAAATACTTTTTTGGAGATGGGTTTTGGCTATGTCCTAGGAAAGCATCTCTTTGTACTCAATCCGCTTCCTGACGTAAGTTATCGAGATGAGATGGAAGCCATGTCCCCGATAATTCTTAATGGAGACTTGAGCCTAATAAAATAGTTCCAATATCGTCCCAGACTCCCAGCAAATAAGTTTATGCAAAAAAATGTAAACCGCGCGACGAATGTCGCGCGGTCGAAAGTAACACTAATAGTCAGTACGGTATCGGATCTAAATCATCCCACTCGGGCTCTTTCGGTTTTGGTTTAGCCTCCCATAAAACCTCGACCTCTTCTTCCGGATCAATGTCCTCTACCTCGCCGATTATATAGGCGTGGAGGGACCCATCTTTCTTTTCTTCCACCTCCACTTCAATTTGTTGTTTGGGGGGAAATGGGAGATGAGATTCCAGTCCAGTCACAGAACTGTAGCTGTATCCTCGAGGAGGGAGGAGACAATAACTCTTGCCGTTTGCACGGCGAAAAGTCGCCAATGTCGTGTCGCTCTCGACGAGTTCGCCGATTTTCTTTCTTACCATCGGACAGACTCCTTTTTGCGCTTGATCTGCACAGAACCCTAGCATGGTTGTAAAAAGGTCCCAACATCGTCCCAGACCCCCAGCAATTCTGCCAATCAAGAATGGTGTGTTGCTGTTACCGAGGATTTGTCGTTACGAGTCAGGTCACGGATATTCCAGACGGATCCGTTCGCATCTTGCGCATCGATGATGACCATTCCTCCGCCGACCATCTTTTTTGCAAATATACGTTCCTAGGATCTCTTCTAATCCTTTTCGAAATTCATCGAACTCATCTTTGGACACTGCCTTACCATCAATTTCAAAAGCAACAATCTTAGTGAGTGTCCCTGTGCCATCGCCTTGTCCTATAATGAGTGAATTCTACATCGTGAGTAACACAAGCGAAACAATACCGGCGACAATGCAGTAGAGCGCGAATGGCCTGAGCGTTTTGGTTTGGAAGTATGTGGTGAGATAACGGACGGAAAGGTAGGCGGCAATGAAAGCAGCACAAAAGCCGACCAATGCAGGGCTCCATTCGCCGTGATGCGTGATGATGCGTGGGACTTTCAGTAATGCCGCAGCGAAGATCACTGGCGTCGCGAGGAGGAATGAATATCGCGCGGCGTTATCGCGCGAAAAGCCGTTGCCGAGCCCGGCGGCCATCGTCACACCAGTGCGCGAAAGCCCAGGGATGAGTGCGAGGCACTGCGCAAGCCCGATCGTAAACGCCTGCATCCACGACATCCGCGCGAGCTTGCGGTCATCCGCGCCGCTTTGTGCACTCGAACACAACCACTCCGCGATAAAGAGCATAATGCCGTTACCCACAAGTACCAGTGCAACGAGCTTCGGTGCAGCGAAGAGTAGTTGCAACTTGGTCTGGAATAAGAGACCGAGCAAACCGACCGGCAGCGAGCTCATCACGATGAGCAGACCGATACGTGCATGCACGGTCTCGATTCGTTGATTCAAGAATGAGCGATAGAGGTCGCGAATGATGCGTGCCCAATCACGATAGAAGAAGAGAAGGAGCGCGAGTGCGGTCGCCAGGTGTGTGAGGACGACGAACGAGAGGAAGGCATCACTCGATTGATCGATATTCCAATGCAAGAGTGCCGGCACGAGCACACTGTGTCCGAGGCTTGAAATGGGGAAGAGTTCAGAGACGCCCTGCAGCGTTCCGAGAATGAGCGCTTGAAGAATGGTAAGCATAGCGACTAGCCTACCACATTGCTGTTGCTTGTGTTTGCTGTGTTGTTGCGTGTACGCACCACTCCGTACTCATGCCAGATAAGCCACACCACCATGATGTCGAAGATCGTGAACATAATAAAGAGCAGCGAATGTTTGAATATCACCTCGTAGATCTCAAAGAGCAGGAAGAGCCCAAGCACCGCAAGTGCCGCTGGATACGCCCAGATTTTGTTCTTAAGAAGTGCAATGACGAGGACGAGTTTGATGACACCACGGGTCAAGAGATAGAGTGCGAAGAATGCATGGGGAGTGAGTGAAAAAGCCCGCGCTAAGGGCAGCGCATGAAGCGCAATGAAGCTGTCTGGGTCATCAGCCAGACGATTCTGGCTCGCGGTTATGATGGCGTTGCCGATAGAAGCCGGACTGACGAATATTGCTGCTATACCGACAAAGATTTCCACCAGTGAAAGCATTCCCTTGAGGAAAATACCAACCCGGAAGAGTTGATAAATATACCTTTCTTGTAGAGCGCGCAACGTGTCCATATGCCTAGAATACTATTGTTCAGTCGTTTTGTCTGTTGTGCTACACTGGTGCCCAATGCATGAGGAACATCTCAACCTCAAAGCGACGAAAATCGCCCTGCTCCAGAGCAAGTTTCATCGCATCACCAAGCACCGACTTGCCGCGGCGCTGCGCCCCTTCCAGTTGCAATCGGTCGAATGGATAATCCTCGGACTCCTCAATCACCGCAAGAAGCCGATGGCCATCACCGAAATAGCCCATGAGGTGGGCGTCCAGCAATCGTTCATGACGGTCATCGTGACGAAGCTCGCCAAGCGCAATCTCATCACAGTCACCGAAGACAAAGTCGATCATCGCAAGAAGTACATCATCCTCACGAAAGAAGGCGCGAAGATCGTGCATCTCATGCAGCGGCAATTCATGGAATTCTTCATCCCACTTGCGCGCGGACTTTCAGCCAAAGATATGGACACGTACCTGAAGCTCGTGACGACTATCATACGGAACGCGGAGGGGAGTGGAGTCATCAAGTAAGACTTTTCTAAAAAGAAAAGGGAGCCGCGCACGGCTCCCTCGATCACTCAACCCTTCGGCTTTTTGTAAAAGATGAGCCCATGACACTCATCGAGATCGTCGCATTCAGAACGCACCCTCAGCAATGCGATTGGTTCACATCCCTCTTCTGAAAGCCTGTCTGCGTCTCTCGTGAGGTCATCGTCACCATCTTCGGGGTTCCCATCCATCACAACTACAACCCCGTATTCAAAGTCAATCGGTTCGTTGACGCTTCTGCACCAGATCTCAAACTCACCCTCAACACCGATCTGCCGAGTCCTTGTAAATCCAATCTGGACCACAGCCTTCTCTTTGCGGAGGAGTTCATTCAGTGCCATCACGACTGTCAATTTGTCTTCGACAGGATCATCAGAATGCATTCGAGATATAGAGTGTCCATGGTTCATTCTCGCTCCCCTCACTTTGTTGCAAGCAGCAGCTCCGTCTCCGCCACCGAAAGCAGACGGAATTCGTCCCAGTCCTCGAAGGTCCGCAAGCGTAGTTCTGCAGCCCTGCGAATATCTGGCCGCGCCCAATATACAGGCTTTTCCCGTTCGACGAAAGCGTTTACCACAAACGCGATGTAGACACTGACTCGTGGCTTGTTTGATGGTAGCAGCTTCTTGATCGCCATCGTCTCGGGGAAGGGGACGAAAAAGCACGTATCGCAGGATTCGGCAACATTAGTCCAGTCCCTCAACTGACTATCATCAGGATTTACGACCTCATATCCACGAGTGGTAAACACCTCGATGATCAACTGCTCGACACGGGCACCAAGTAACGGTGGACGCGCGAAGTACATACGTGCCCGTCGTGGCCGGGTTCGTTGAGTGGTCGCGACAAAAGGCCGCGACCCAGATACGACTTGTACAGACATGCGTTTCTCCCTCAGTGAAAGAACATCGGGAAACTCCCGAGAAGCCGACCACGTAAAAGGCCGTGCGCCTCACGTGGCAAGCTTCAGAAGGAGGAGAATCGTGAGCGATTCTCCAGGCACTCCTCACGGTTTGCATTTTTTGCAGGCTCGATAGCCGGCGTTGAGTGCTGCCTCTCGAGAAGAGAAAAAACCCGATTCTTTTGCTTCATACGCATGCCGCTTGTGCAATCCAACCGTCCGTAGATTTTCCCCCTGCGCCAGCCCGCGAGAACTCCTGGAGTCGAGGTCGAGACCTCGACTCCCCGCCCATTGATAACGCGATAGCTGTGAGGCATCAGTAAATATCCTTCTCGTCCTCCCGTGCCGGGAGTCCGTGGAACATGGCGCATTTCTCGCCGAGACTGAGCACACAACGAAGGTTCGCGAGCGCTACGGTCTTGTCATAGTTCAGAACCATCGAATTTCTCGCCGCCATAAGGTAGGTTTCCATCATATAAAGCCAGTACTCGACAGGCTTTTGAGCGTCAGCAAGACTTCCCTCGGGGCGATTATCGTCCCACTTCTGGGCGAATGCTGTTTCTCCGTCGATAATCGTACGGACTTTTTCTAGAGTGAGCTTCGACATAGCAACTTCTCCATAAGTTTGAAAGACCATCGGGACTACTCCCGAGAAACTCGCGACTGTGGTCATGAGTTTCAAAGGGAGGAGAATCGCGACGCAGAGTCGTGATTCTCCAATAGCCACGCGTCTAGTCCATCACAGGCTTAATTGATACCCGCACCTTTTGTACACGGAAGTACAGGATGAGGTATATGTACCAGCTGTTGACGAGGACGATCAGTATTCCGCCGTACCAACTCAGGTACTGCCCGAGGTGTGGGTAATAGTACAGATTCCAAAGACCCCACAGCACGTAGAAGCAGAAGGCGATTAGACTCGCCCCCTTCAACTCCTGGTCTCGCAGGATCGCCTTGCAATTGAGTAGAGAGAAAATTCCACCCCCAGTCTCGAAGAATCCGTTCAAGGCATCTGGCCAGGCAGAACCTGCATGATAGGTAAATCCCATGCGAGCGAGCAATAGACCGAGCGCGAGGTAGACAGCAAGCGTCATACTCTGCCCGAACAACCTCCACATTCGGACTTCTTGTTGATTGTTTCGCTCGAGCCATACGTAATAGAACACGAGGAAGATGTAGTTGGTGTATTGAACATTTGCAGCGAATGTTCCCCACACACTTACCGGCTGTCGTAAGCTCGCGTAATAGAACACATTCCAAATTGTCCACGTGACGAAAAATAAGCTTGTGATGAGACTGAATCCTCGCACCTGTTTATCGCGGAGGATGGCGAGTAGATTGAGCCCGGTAAAACCGATGCACAAACTTTCGAAGGTGGCATTTGCGATGTCTGATAAGTCCATGGTGTGACCTCAATTTCAAAGAGCAGTAGGGTTTTCCCTAAAAGCCGACCACATGTCCCGCGTGGCAAGCTTCATGGGGAGGGGAATCCGCGAGCGGATTCCCCGAGTCTTGGCGACTTGTCGAGTCGCCGTTGCAGGTCGATTCGGCAACCAGGAACTATTCGTTGGCTGCGGCCTCGCCCGTGCCGTCAACGACCTCGTAGCTGACATCGAGTTCGTCTTCGACCGAGACGCCGCCTTCCGCACGATCCTCGAGCTTGAAGCTCACGCGGAACTCGCTCTCGCCGGCGTCGGAGTCTTCCAAGTACTTTTCCGTCGCCGACAGGACATCGTTCCTGTCGCTCTCATCGTTGTAGCCGATATCGAGTTGAGTCTCACTTGCCTCGGCGCCATCGAGACCGGTTGCGCTGAGGGTGAGATACAGATTGGCAGAAAGACGATCGCCGCCCGCGTCGTCGAATTTCTCGAACAGTGCGTCCACCGTCGTCTCAAGATCAGTCTTGTAAGCCTCAAAGAGGGTTAGAGGAAGTCGTTTGGTCATTGCACGATCCATCCAGTTGAGCCAGGCACCACCATTGATGCCGAGCTTGCTGGACAGGGTATGCAGAGACCGCACCGCCTCAACAGAAAAGAACATCGGGAAACTCCCGAGAAGCCGACCACATAAAAGGCTGTGCGCCTCACGTGGCAGGTTTCAAAAGGAGGAGAACTCACCGGGCAGAGTTCTCCGATGCTAGAAACGTTCGTAATCAATCCTAGATATGCACGGATGAGTCACCGAAGATACGTACTTGCAGCGGGACTTTGGCAAAGTTCGTGAATCCGACAGAGAAGATCTCCGTGCCCCAGTCTTTGAGACGCGTGGTGAGTGTTCCTTGGAGAGATCGTTCGAGCTTGCTTAGATCTGTCACGAGGTCTTGATAGGGTTTCTTTCGGACCTCCTTCGCGAGGTGGGTCATCGCCAACGCCCGCGTCGATTCAATGAAATCCTGAACGCCACAAAAGTGAGCGACTACATCCACAATATGGAAGCCGATGTTGACCGAGAAACAAACCAACTCCCCATCTTGCGTAATGACTGACTGGATCTGTAATTCGATCACCTGATCTACCACAGACATCCGCTCGATTTGGTGAAAGAACCACCATTTCCAATGAAACCCAGGCTTTAGTTCACGAGGATTGCGACCCAAGGTCCACCGGACGCCGCCTTCGTAAGACATGATGATGACAAACGGTAAGAGCGTCATCATGTTATTCAAGAGCATCTCGACGAATGTCTCGCCCATGATGCATCCCTCTCATCTTGAGTTGTGAAAGAACAATTCCCAAGAAGCCCGCGACTCGAGCGGACTTCAAAAGGAGGAGAATCGCGCGAGCGCGATTCTCCGATAGGTATTCGATGTCACCGATGCTTGTGCTTTCCGTTGCCCCATTGACGCTCTCCATACCATCGCGCGACGCCGCCGATAGTGACGTAGTTGATGATCATGCGCTGGCCACTTCTAAAGATGATCCCATCGCTTTGGGACCATGCCGTATCGGGGAACTGCACATAGTGTTGCGTTCGAGTGGTCTTCGTTCCCACACGCCATGCCGGCCCATCGATCTCGGCCGAATGGTTGTGGCCGAGGAAGGTACGCCAGCCCACCTTACGGAGTGCCTTCGTACTTCTTGTATCGCCGCCCCGGAGCCCGATGTCGCCGTGAAGCGAACATAGGATCTGGTGTTTGCCTTTTTCCGGAAGGAGCAGCGCATCTTGACGGGCGTGCGAGATAATCTCCGGGCAATGTTCCCGGAAATACCAAATAACGGGATCGATTGCTCGTTGGTTGAGTGATCCCGGTACGAAGTCTGGATATGTCTCGTCGCCAATCTGCACCGTGGTGAACTGTGGCGGTGGTAAGCTATCTTGCATGGCATTGAACATCTTCCCGCCGATGCGGCGGTTGATCTCTTGGCCAGGCCTCGTGAATTCTCCCGAGTCGATATACCTGCTCACCATCTCCGGATGATTAGCCGCAATACGATGGACCCGTGCGTTTGGCACGAAGGATGTCGTTTGCTTGTAGACCCACTTTAGCTTGCCGGTCGCGACGCGCATCTCGAGCTCGAGGCTATTGAGTCCCCATGTTGCTTTCCATGCTTGTCGAGAACCCTGCAAGACGCGGTCGTACCAATTCACGCTCCACGCATCGATGTCATCTGCGACGACGACATGCTTTGGACTGAGTGTGTGAACGACGCCATGCTTGCCGAATGTTGCTTGCTCGACAAACGGATCGGTCATCCCGATATGGAGATCGCCACCATAGAGTGTATCGACATCATCGGGGCAATGAGTGACTCCTTCAGGAGTGAAGAAGTCCGCACCACCTTTCTTGGGGTTGATGTCGTAGAACTCGCCCTTTTTGTTTGCCAAAAGCTGACGGAAGTGGAACGAGTTGCCATCGATTTCGACAACAATCGCCGCGAACGTGTGTTGATCGGTTGCGATCTCACCGACACGGTCCTGCTGCCCCAGATTATCGACATGATACGCAGGATAATTTGCCGCACCGCTCGTCATTACCGCTTTCGGGTAGTGGGCGCCCATATTCATCCGATGAACGAGTTCGAGCTTCGGTGCCGCATAGATGTGCGATGCAACTCCTCCACGTTCGCACACCGCGTCGGTGAGGAAGCGTTCCAAGGTCGGGCGCATACGCATGACAGAGAGTATGAGTTCCCCGCCACATAGCTTCAGATCCTCGAACAGAACATGCCCACGGAGTTCTCCAGGGAAGGTGCTGGTGAGGAAACGCGTCTGTGTCGCTTTTTGGTATGCCGTCTTCACCGGCCCATACTTGATCGGTAAGACGACGATCTGTGCATCGCGCTCTTTCTCTAAGTTTTTGAGAGAAGCCCAGAACCAGCTGTTGATGTTGCCACCGTATTGATGCCCGGTGACAATGATACACTTTGCGGCCTGGACTTTTTTGACGTCGATGCGGAACTCGTCGAGCTGACTTCTAACGCCTTCAGGAACAGCTGCGATGCCGCCAGTCTTCGATTGTCGCCAGAAGAGTTCCGGCAACTCAAGGTCACGGTGCCGCAGACGATAATCCGTGAGCGCCTGGAATTCGGCTTGTATCGAGGAGAATTTCTTCCCAAATACTCGCTCGAGATCGTATCGTGCTGGGTAGCTCCGCACGTCATTCCATATCTTGGCGAAATGCTTGAAGTGCTTTGCCTTCTTGCTCTGCTTCGCCGCTGTCTTTTTTGCGCCATGGTTTGCCATGACCGGTACTCCTCTAGAGTTGGATTGTGGTGGGGGAGAGTCGTTACGACTGCTTCGGCTTGTGCCGAGTTGCGATCTTTACGATCTTAGCTCCTTTGCGAGCAGGGAAGTCGACGACGTTATCTGCGGGCACCTCTGTCAGCTCCCGGACGATGTCCAGACAATACCTGATAACATAGGACGGGTAGACTTTCGTATGCTCATACTTCCCATAGTCGTCTACTGCTGGAGCAGCTGACGTTGGCAGCTTTCCATGCACGGCGCGACTCGCGACGTACGCGTGTTTGAAGAGTTCGAGACGACTGCGACCGCACCGACGCATTGCCTCGATGACGATTCCATCGTCGGATTTGTCCACGGTAACCTCCCCTGTGTGTTAGTGACACCGAATAGAGTGTCAAAGATCGGCCACGGATAAGGATCCGGGCTGTGTCAGTGAGTCGGAACCAAGGCAAGCAACTGAAGGGATTGAGTCGTCGTTTGCGCTAGTACCGCCGTCTCGCGGACACAGTGCGAATTCTTTCTGTCTGCAACGAATGACCTCACTCAGCTCGAAAGAGCATCCATGGACCGAGTTTGAAGGGAGCGAGAACCCAGCCCATGGATACGCTCTCGAGAAGTATCGATGCGGTCTATGTCGATAAAGAACAAAAAACAACACGCGAGTGGTCCCGCGTGTTGTGTACTCGCGCTTTCGCGAGCAGGTTGATTTTGATGCTGATATTTATTCCGAGATTTCATGGCGAGAAAAACTTGCGCTACTTAGTTATCTAACTTATATAACTTAGTGCACGTATAATCGCCTGGCGGGCGCATATATGCAAGAGCACTTATCCACACACCATTCGAAGCCCAAAATGGGGGCGCCGCTCCCTTCAAGGAAAACGCCCCCATTTTGACCGAGAAGCCACGGCAGCACTTCTCACAATGGCAGATCAAATCTCATTACAGCACGTTGTACAAGTGCCTACCGCATTATCCACAGGGAGCTGTTTGCGAAGCTATAAAGTCGAAAGGCCGCTTATTGAATACGGCCTTTCTCAAACACGCACTTCATAGGTGTATTTGATACCTGAGAATTCGACTCCGAGGCAAAAGAAATTGTTCCATCTCAATTTATATTGACCCAATCGTACAGGAATCTCGGTAATCATACCTGCATAACGTGCCGGCATAGTAGGTGTTTCTGCGGCGAAGAAATCTTCCAGAACTCCAAATGGATGTACAAATATTCCTCCACACTGATGGCATGTTGTCAGCCGAGAGAAGAAATCCCCGTACTCTTTTCTCGAAGTAGACCTCCACACCCATGTTTCTGGTAGTTCACGATGCGGATTTCCAAGCCAAAATGCCCACCTCCCATCATCGGAGAAATACGAGATTTTTTCTACAGGACTTACAGTTGTGTGATACATGAGGTAACCTCCCTCATAAGTTTGTTTTCCACCTTAAGCCTAGCGCCGCTCGGTTTGTTGTCAAAGGTATATTCCCATAGTGAAAACCCCTGCTGATTCAGGGGTTTTCATACTACCGGACGGTAGAAGCTATTGTGTAAAGAATGGCTTACCGATGGTCTCTTGGAGATTGCCCGAACTATCAGTCGACACTATAGCTAGTCAGCCCAACGGTACGACATCAGAACTGCTTTTCAGCTTTAAACGAGGGACAAACTCCTTACCTGTAGGAAGACAGAGCAAGTCCTAATAGCCTGCGCTTCTCAATGGATTTTAGCCAAATACTATTTGAACGTTTCCCATTAATACGAACACCGGGAGAAAAGTCGATTTCTTTTTGGAATTTTTTGAGATTCTCTTTTCCCACGATTACTACTTCATTCGGAAGCTTGATTGATGATGAGATGTCAAATTCTGTTAAAAGTCTCTGGACTGTTCTCAAAATGTCACCGTCTTTTTGGTACCCTCGCACCTGTCTTTTATTGAAATCTGGTCGGAAATCCATGCACCCCTCATCGTCAAAGAATGATTGTAGAAATACCCGTTTCAACTCGGGTCTGAATCCGGAGATGTCCCTCATTAGCTCTACAGATTTTTTCTTTATGTATGCGGCGAGTGCGACATTAAAATAACTAATCTTGGAGACTCCAGTGTCTTGATTCAGATATCGTGTCGGCTCGAAATCATAGATCTGACACATTGAACTTTCGACGCGTTTGATCAGGGACTTATTCCGATTGTTGTATGCGCAAACCCCGTAGGATATTTCGCCGTCAAATATAAAATGAGAGACCACAAAGACCGTGTGAGTATTCCATGTAGAAAATGTCCTGAATGGCCGTGCGCTTTTCCCTCGTCTACGATCCGCAATTTTGACAACCTGAGCGCGGGCGACTTCTCGTATGAGATCTCTCTTTTCTGAGCTTAAAGGAAGATTTCGTATATGAAAATATATGGAAGTCTTTGATCTACCAGTCAACTTTGAAATCTCAGTTAGCGTATAATCTTGGTTTCGTAATTTTATACATTGTTCCTTAAATGTATTCATGTCCGCCCAGTTGGATTCGAACCAACGACCCTCTGCTTAAAAGGCAGGTGCTCTACCAGGCTGAGCTATAGGCGGAGACCTTTTTAATATAGCAGACAGCGGTGCTAATTACCAGAATATTTTCTCGATACTACTAAAGTGGCAAATCGAGACCGAAGGGACCGGCGCCAGTAAGAAGTAGTGCAGCACACATAAGGAAGAGCAATGCATACGTGCTGCGCGGGAGCGGTCGCAATGATTCGTAGCGCTTCGGAAGTACAATGTGTTTGAGAGCGATAACCATACCGACGATCGCAGCTACTTGCGTACCATATCCGAGGAGAATGGCAAAACCATCTATCGTCACGACAATGCCCGAGACCCACAACATCCATCGTGCCGGATGGCCGATGATGGGCAGTTGCAGATTGATATATTCACCACGACGCACCATGACGACATACCCGACGTAGATGAGGGTGAGGCCTGCACCGAGGCGCAGTATGGTCGAGGAGAGCGGTGCAAGCCAGAGGATCTGTGGAATGAGGGAAAGCATGGTGTGAGTATACAATATCTGTTCTCATTTGTGATACTGTGCCGACTATGAGAAACACGGACGAAGTTGCAGTGCTTCTGCACAACATACGCAGCGCACACAATGTCGGATCGATATTCCGCACAGCCGACGCCGCCGGAGTATCAAAAATATATCTCAGCGGCTATTCCCCGACGCCGATCGATCGTTTCGGTCGGAAGAGTAACGAGATCGGCAAGACCGCGCTTGGCGGTGAACTGAGTATCGAGTGGGAACATCTGAAATCTCCGCACGATAGTATTGCCACTCTAAAGAACAACGAGTGGCAGATCGTCGGTGTCGAGCAAGATACACGCGCGATCGATTATCGTTCGTTCAAAATCTCTAAGCCGACGCTTTTTATCTTCGGCAATGAGGTACAAGGTATATCAAAGGCACTGCGGGACGCATGTGACACGCTCGTAGAGATTCCGATGCATGGTAAGAAGGAATCGCTCAACGTGTCAGTTGCGGCGGGCATTGTACTTTTTAGCCTTGCTCAGTAGTATCACTCGCCACCTGTACCACCGTTCGACCCAGGAATATATATCGTCGTCGGGCCGTATGAAGTACTCGCGTTGCTGGTCTGACTCGGCATCGAAATGGTCGGATACGTTGAAGGTGTCCCCGGGAGTTTGAAGGTTTCGCCGGTCGTTGATCCTATCTGGAAGAAATAATCGATGATGCTGTGATACTGCAGTGGGTTGCGATAATGATTCACCGCAGCTTTTATGTTTTGGAAGCCACCGCTCAAGATCCACATCGCAATGAATGCAATGAAGAAGAGAATGAGGAGTACGAGGAGGATGCGTTTGATCATACGTTGGATAACAAGCGTATTATAATGCCTATTTTGAAGTGAGGTGTTTTGCTATTTCTTCGCCAGCGACACGAGCGTCGCTCCACGGCTCTTTACTGCCGTGCGGTCCACAGATGCACGGGTCAGTACCCTTGCCCGTGATCAAGACCGCGTCGCCTGTGTGTGCGAGCGAGAGCGCGTTGCTGATAGCTTCGCGGCGATTCATGATGATAAGTGGCGAGCGCTTCATGCCACGCGCGAGCCCCTCCACAATCGCATGCGGATCCTCATCATACGGGTCTTCGTTGGTGAGGATGACGACCTCGCAGCGACTATCTGCAATACTGCCCATCACCGGACGTTTCCATATATCGCGTCCGCCACCGGTTGCGCCTAGGACACAGATTTTGCGCAGTGGAGCATAGGCGTCATAGAGTGCGGTGAGGGAATCTGGCGTGTGTGCGTAATCAACGACGACTGCGTAATCTTGTCCTCCATTGATGCGCTGTGCTCGACCGGGAATGGTGGTGAGCGTATCGAGTCCACTTGTGATCGTTGCGGTAGGTATACCGAATGCACGACTCACCGTAGCTGCCGCTATCGCATTGCGCAGTGAAAAATCGCCGGGCAGATGCACGGTCATGTCAGTATCGTCGAAGGTGAACTGCCCGCCATTTTCATCGGCATGGTACGGTGCGGCACCCGCAAGCGAGAAGGGGATCGCATGCTCGACACGAAGGGTGAGATAGCGACCACTTTGTTCATCGTCGGCGTTGGCGACCATCACGCGTGGACGCTTCGAAGAGCGCGCGAGCTGTCGCCCGATCTCAAACTTACTATCGGCATATGCCTGGAGTGATCCGTGTGACTCGATATGCTCAGGTGCGAGGTTGGTGAAGACGAGCGCGTCGAGTGCGATACCGCGATGGCGATGTTGCCGCGCGCCCTCGGAGGTCATCTCAAGTATGGCGACCGTACAGCCGCGCGTGACTGCATCCGATAGAAAACGCTGGATGAAGAATCGCCCCGGCATCGACATGCGCAGTTCGTTCGGGCTCGAATCGTTTCCCACCTTGAAGCGAATCGAATTGATGAGTGCTGTCTGGTGCCCCGCTCGCTCAAAAATAGCATTGATCATTTCGGTCGTTGATGATTTACCCTTCGTACCGGTCACCGCAATAACGATGATGCGTTGTGACGGAAAACCATATACCAGTGCACCGAGCAACGCAATGCAAAAATGATATCCACTCACGACCCATGAGGGGATGATGCCGCGTACGAACTCCTTACATTTCCAAATGAATCTACGCATACAACGTATGTTATTGTCGACGTGCGTCACGCCGTACTCCCAAAAGCCGCAACGCTTCGCGCAGTCGTTCGCTCGAACCTTCGATCTCGCGGGGAACTTCGCGCAGTGCGCGGCGACCCTCATCTGCTGAATAGCCGAGTGCGCGCATTGCCTCAAGGGCTTCGATGTCACCGTCGGGCATTGCCGGTCCCGCACCCTCACTACCCATGATCTTGTCTTTGAGTTCAAGGACTATTTTCTCGGCCGTCTTCTTACCGATGCCGGAGACGTTGGTCAGATATGAAGCGTTGCCGGACGCAATAGCGCTCCGCAAGGTCTCGGAAGATGCGATGTCGAGGATACCGAGCGCTGACTTCGGTCCGATGCCAGATACGGAGAGGAGTAAGGTGAAGGTAGCGAGCTCTCCTTCACCGAGGAATCCGTAGAGATCAAGGATATCTTCGCGCACGGCGAGGTGCGTCCAAAATTCGGCTTTTGTATCAAGGGTGAGACGCGCGAGCGTCTCTTTGGTCGTGAAGACCTTATAACCGACGCCGCCGACCATGAGAATGCAGTTGCCCGCACGTATCGCTCGCACCGAGCCCTCAAGATAGCCGATCATAGGTACAGAATACAGCTTCCAGCTCCGAGCTGCTAGCTTTTACCCAAATAGACACAGGCATTAGCAGCCACCAGTTCTTAGCCACGAGAAGCTCTTCGAGCTTGATACTTCGGTTTTTACAGTGTAGTATCGCGGGAATGGCAAAAACAAGTTCAGCGAAGAAAGCTCATCGTGTAGCCGGCCGCCGCGCCGTATTCAACGTGCGTCGCAAGAAGGTGATGAAAGAAGCGGTCAAAAAGACGGGCAAGTTGATCGTAGCCAAGGATCTCAAAAATGCAGAGAAGAGCATGCCAGATCTCTATAAAGCTATCGACAAAGCCGCCAAACACGGCACGATCAAGAAGAATACCGCCGCGCGCATGAAGTCGCGCATCGCCAAGCGCCTCAGTGCAGCCTCGAAATAGGGCACGCATAGTGGTAGAGTGTTGTATCGCTCCCGTCGTTCAACGGATAGGACGCAACCTTGCGGAGGTTGTGATGTAGGTTCGATTCCTGCCGGGAGCACAAAAAGCAAACGTGCAAATTGTCCACAAAATAAGGCTGCAATTGCATTGCAGCTGAAGGCATTACGCGCGATGATTGCGCTATGCGTATGCTGCAGATAGCGAGGAGAGGCTCTATGAAGAAACGCGGCGCCTCTGTCCTGGCAGCCCTCGTCCTCGTCGCCATCCTCGGCGCAGTTTTCGTCGTGCTGCAATACGCGCGATCGGTGGGGAGTTTGGCGTATGAGCCCACAGCGCTGACGGCTGCTGATGCAAGTGCAGCTCCTCAACCCGCAAGTGCATCTACTCAGCCGAAACTTCAAGGTTGTAATTATGATCCAACAACAAGCAAGCAAACATGTCCTTGTAATCAGACAGCTGCAACTCCTACTATTGCTGGCGGTATACAAGAGAGTGTTGAACAATGCCAGTTTGGATGTAAATATAAAATTATCCCAGGCAAGATACCCAAGGTATCCTCTCTCGATCCTCCGGGAAAATTTTCCAACCCGAATGCTGACGCCTGTACTATCAGGGTGTGCACGACAGATGACGTTTGTTCCGAATTTGAAAGCACGGGTGATTATCAGTTGAGTAAATACGGTCCACAATTGAGTGCGTTGGGTATAGCCAATGCCACCAGTCCAGGTATCGCAACTCAGCTTGCAAAAACATATACGACAAATTCAGATTCTGGATATCTTACTGATTTACAAAATAGTCTTACTGGTGCCGGAGGAGAGTCCAATTATCAAACACCCCAGGCTCAAGCAAATATTGATGCGGCGCAAAAGCAACTTACAGATCTAGAAGGTGATTCTGGAACTGGTGATACTTCCTCAATCCCCCCGACAGGTGGACAGGTGTGTGTGGGGGGGGAATGCACGTCCCTAACAAATCCCGATCTTTCGAAAATTGCTCAGCCCTGCGCCATCACAAACGGTCAGGCAGGTACCAATGATGTGCCATGTTCAAATCCAACGACAGCACCCGACAATACGAATCCGGCTTCGGGATGCAAGACTGCGGCGTGTGTGGATGGCAACACAAATAATTATGGCGGGTCAGGTGACACGTTCCAAGGTCCATGCCCCCAGGGTCAAACGAACAATGGAACAGGATGTTCTGGCACGACACCTCCTCCTGGTGGCGGAGCTGGGACTGGCGGAACTGGTGGAACCGGCGGCAACGGAAATAGCGGACTCGGTGGTCTCCTCAGCAACAACGGCCTCACTCAGTTCGCGACGGGACTCTTCTCGGGGATCGCGAAGGGGATGGCACAGCAGCAGGCACAGCAGCAGGCGCAGCAGGCTTATCAACAAGCCCTGCAACAGCAAGCCGCGGCGAATTCACCGTATGGTACTGGAGCCGATGGCAATGCGTGCCCGCAACCACAACTGCAACCATCCGCATCTCTGTGCACGGTGGGTGTTTGGCAACAGCAGCGGTTATCCAACGGATGTCCGACGACGTGGCAGTGTGTCGCGAATGGATCAAATCAGACGCAGCAAACGATTCAATCAAACACTCAATCGAACACCCAGTCAACATCAACACAATCAAATCAAACGACTCCAACGCAGCCGAGTGCCAGTCTCTCGTGTCAACCGCAATCGGCCGACGTCGGCATGACGGTCTCGATGTCATACTCGTGCACCGATGCGACTGGTTCGAGCGGGGGCGGTTTCAGTACGGGCAATCAACTTTCAGGATCGACCCAAACTGTTATCACTGCACCACCTCCTGGCAACAACACCGCCTCGTACACGCTCACGTGCCTCAATCAATCACTCACCGCGAGTGCGCAGTGCGCCATACAGATAAACCAGCCATCGATCGTCCTCGTGGCCAACCCGAATGTTGTGACTTCCGGAAGTGCGTCAGCTATCGGCTGGGTCACGAGTGGTATGAAGTCCTGCATCATATCAAGTCCTGACTCCTCATCGTTCACCAGTGCCAATGCTTCCAATACGAGTGTCAACGGTATCGCAACGACCTCTGCACTTACCGCCCCGATGACCGTTGCCTTGAACTGCACGACCATAAACGGCGGCACACGTCAGGCGACGGCGACTATTACCATAGGTACGAGCACTGCTGCAACAGGATCTGGATCTGAGGCGGTGACCGTAAGCGCCACAGACAATGGCGCTACCAGCACTATCGCACATGGCGACAACGAAACGATCACCTGGAATTCGGTTAACCCACCTTCTGGCTCAGCGATGTCCTTGTGGCTCGTCAATAACCAAACGCAGAAGACGCAGGCGGTCATTGCGGGCGGTCTTGCACCCAATGGGGTCTATACGTGGCATGTCCCTGCAGTTGGTGCGACGTGCAATGCGAATGCGTCAAATGTCTGCGACACCGACCTTGTCGCGGGCGGGAGTTACGCGATAGAAGCAGTCTTGTACACGCCGAGCAATGCCTATGTCGGCGATGGTACTGAGCCGAACAATCCCATCCAGCCGACGTATGGCAATTCCGGCGTCACGAATTCATTTACCGTACAAGACGGGGGAGAGTAGCGGAATTACAAAATTATAATCCGAAGAATTCCAGTATCTGGTGAGACAGTGGTTCTCGCATCGGCACCTCGTCACAGTGTTCTTTGAGGTAGCTGCGCACGAGATGTGGATCGATGTGTTCGATCGGTATGATGATGTTGGGATGCATGAACTTGACCGTGTCGACGAGCAAGATCGGAGCGCGATCGTGTTCGTCCTCCACCCAGAATGAAATTATTTCGTCATAGCGGTGGAGCTTACCTGCGACACGGATACCGCGTTCTGAGATTTCAAATTCGACGAGTTCGGGCGGATGGAAGGCGAGTATCGCGATCGTCACTGCCGCGATGATAATTACAACAGCGAAGAGGAAATCATGGAAGAGGATACTCACGAGTGCGATACAAACAGCGATGATCCCCAATGCCCAGAACCAATCGCCCCCGCGCTCGATATGCTCGTGTTCGTAAGCACTCCAGCGAAGTATTACGCGTGACTGAGGCATAGATACGATCAATTGTAACATCATAGAGTGCGTAAAGTGTTAGCTTGTGGTACAAAACACTTGTGGAAGGGGAATCTTTCGCACGACGGAGGAGTCGGATAGTGGTTTATTCCAGCGCACTTGAAATGCGCCGTGCCGCAAGGCACCGTGAGTTCGAATCTCACCTCCTCCGCCCGAAGACTTTAGTATCGGACAGACCCGAGAGCCTTGTTTGCAGCCGTTTTTATGCAATGCTTTTTTGTAAAAGCTAGATAGGGCGAAGGGACACCGAACTTTTCTATGCTAAAATCTAATATGGTAATTATCCTAAATTTCGGAAGCCAGTTCGCTCATCTGATAGCTCGCCGCATTAGAGATCTCGGTGTAAAAGCCGAGATCTTGGCGTTTGATACTCCGGCAAGTGAAATCGCAAAATTTCACCCTGTCGGCATTATTCTCTCAGGTGGCCCGGCGTCAGTGCTTGAGAAAGGAAGTCCGCGTCCCGATAAGAAAATATTTGAACTCGGTGTTCCTATTCTGGGCATCTGTTATGGTCATCAGATTATGGCGCAAGTACTCGGCGGAAAGGTTGTGAAAGGAGAGACACGAGAATTCGGAAAGGAAATTCTCCTGATTCATAAAAAGACAGGTCTATTTTTCGCTCTATCAAAGAACCAGACAGTTTGGTTCTCTCACGGCGATCAAGTTAAAGTCTTGCCACCCGGATTTACGAGAACAGCTTCAACCGTGACTTGCCCGAATGCCGCCTTTACTGATCCAAAGAGAGATCTTTTTGGCATCCAGTTCCATCCTGAAGTCACGCACACCAAGAACGGTACGAAGATGCTCAAAAACTTTTTGTTCTCAGTTTGCAAAGCCAAGAACAATTGGAAGATCAGCTTGGTTACTGAAAATATTATTGCAGAAGTTAAAAGCGATGTTGGAGACAAGCATGTTGTCGTAGTGACATATACCGAAGAGGGTTTAAAGATTGGTTTGACGCTCGGTCCGTTGAAATTCGAACCGCACAAGAGGGGACGACACCCGAAAGTGCCAGTCGCCACGATTTAAAACCGAGACCGCCCGAGTGGCGGTTTTGTCTTACCCGAATTTGCCAGTTATTTGCCTCGGGGGCGAGCGGTTTCGCTGGAGTAAGAGATTTGCACCGATTGAAGACTTGAAGCGAGCGTAAACGATTTTTGAAAGAATGGTGCGATTTGCTTAACTTCCAAAAAGTTACCGTTGGCAGGGAGAAGAAAATGAGCGATCCTACGCTCATTTTCTTCGACCGAACCAACGGATGAGCGAAGCTCATAGCA
>Ga0335069_10002347_pt1 | contig 29264 bp, 17 predicted proteins | sample Lox_Sample_11_FD_206714 | JGI IMG/M metagenome (GOLD analysis project Ga0335069, IMG submission 206714) | Soil microbial communities from Loxahatchee National Wildlife Refuge, Florida, United States - Lox_Sample_1.1 | ecosystem: Environmental > Terrestrial > Soil > Wetlands | place: USA...
ATGATCCACGGGAACACGGCGGGCGCAAAGATCCCGAGTTCTATCAGAAGGTGACTGACGACCCGTTTCTGAAGCAGCTGGCGCGGGAACTGAACGAGAGATCGGCGCGGCTGGCGAAGGAGTGGGCTGAACGCGTGTCGAAAGAGACCGGACGCCCCAGGTTTGTGGCGGGATCGATAGGGCCGCTGACAGTTTCGCTCTCAACGTCGCCCGATCCCGAGAACTCGGGCTTTCGCGTAGTGACGTTCGACCAGGTGAAGACGGCGTATGCCGAGCAAGTCCGGGCCCTGATCTCGGGTGGCGTCGATCTGTTGCTGGTGGAGACGATCTTCGACTCGCTGAATGCCAAGGCGGCGCTGGTGGCGATTCGCGAGGTGTTTTCAGAACTCGGGCGCGAGCTGCCGGTCATGATTTCGGCGGCAGTGGGCCGGGGCGGCGAGACGATGATCTCGGGCCAGACGATTGCGGCCTTCTGGACCGCTGTGGAACACATCCATCCATTTTCGGTGGGACTGAATTGTTCGCTCGGGCCGGATCTGATGTATCCGTTTCTGGAAGAACTCGCGGACAAGGCGAATGTGGCGATCTCGTGTTATCCGAACGCGGGGCTGCCGAATCCGTTATCGCCGACGGGATTCGATCTGGGTCCGAGCGACATGGCGCGGTATCTGAGCGGGTTTGCGCGCGAGGGGCTCATCAACATTGCGGGAGGATGTTGCGGCAACACGCCGGAGCACATTGCGGCGATTGCGAAGGCGCTGGAAGGAGCGGCGCCGCGGAAGTTGCGGGCGGGCGATGAGGAAGAGCGCGCGGCATGAGTCAGCCAGTCAGCGAGTCAGCAAGCCGGCAAGTCAGCGTGTCGAAGCCTTTGCGGTTATCCGGTTCGCAGCCGTTCGTGCAGCAGGCGGGCGTGTTCATCGTCATCGGTGAGCGGACGAACGTGGCCGGATCGCCCAAGTTCGCCAAGCTGATCAAAGAGGGCAAATTTGAAGAAGCCGTAAGCGTCGCGCGCCAGCAGGTGGAGAATGGCGCCAACGTGCTCGACGTGTGCATGGACGAAGGCATGATCGACGGCGTGGCGGCGATGACGCACTACCTGCAATTGCTGGGAAGCGAGCCGGAGGTTGCGAAGGTTCCGTTCATGGTCGACTCCTCGAAGTGGGAGGTGATCGAGGCGGGGTTGAAGTGCCTGCAGGGCAAGGGCATCGTGAATTCGATCTCGCTGAAGGAGGGCGAGGTGAAGTTTCGCGGGCACGCCGCGATGGTGCAGAAGTACGGCGCAGCGGCGGTGGTGATGGCGTTCGATGAAAAGGGGCAGGCAGCAGATTTTGCCGACAAGATTCGGGTGTGCGAACGCGCCTACCGGATCCTGACGGACGATGGATTTCCGCCCGAGGACATCATCTTCGACCCCAACATCCTGACCGTGGCCACCGGGATGGAGGAACACAACAACTATGCGGTCGATTTCATCAACGCGACGCGCTGGATCAAGGGGAACCTGCCGCACGCCAAGGTGAGCGGCGGAGTATCGAATATCTCGTTCAGCTTTCGCGGGAACAACATGGTACGCGAGGCGATGCACTCGGCATTTCTTTATCACGCCATTGCCGCAGGCATGGATATGGGGATTGTGAATGCCGGGCAGCTTGAGGTCTATGACGAGATTGAGCCGGAGCTGAAGGAGCTAGTGGAGGATGTGTTGCTGAACCGGCGGCCGGATGCGACGGAGCGGCTGGTGGTGCGCGGAGAGAGGCTGAAGACTGAGGGGACGAGCGCCGGCGCCCAGGAGCAGAAGACAGAGGAGTGGCGCAACGCGACCGTGGAGGCGCGGTTGAGCCACGCGCTGGTGAAGGGAATCGACCAGTATATTGAAGCGGACACGGAAGAGGCGCGCGTGAAGCTGGGGCGGCCGCTGGCTGTGATCGAGGGTCCGCTGATGGCCGGCATGGGCGTGGTGGGCGATTTGTTCGGCGCGGGAAAGATGTTTCTGCCGCAGGTGGTGAAGTCAGCGCGCGTGATGAAGAAGGCTGTCGCATACCTGACTCCGTTTATGGAAGCCGAGAAGGAGCAGATGGCAGCCGCCGGTCATGCTGTGAAGGCGCAGGGCAAGATTGTGCTGGCGACAGTGAAGGGCGACGTGCACGACATCGGCAAGAATATTGTGGGCGTGGTGCTGGCGTGTAACAACTACGAGGTGATCGACCTGGGTGTGATGGCGCCGGCGGAAAAGATCCTGGAGCGCGCCGTGGCTGAGAAGGCAGACGTGATCGGATTGAGCGGGCTGATTACGCCGTCGCTGGACGAGATGGTGCACGTGGCGTGCGAGATGGAACGGCAGGGGTTTAAGGTGCCGCTGCTGATTGGCGGAGCGACCACCAGCCGCGCGCATACGGCGATCAAAATTGCGCCGCACTATAGCGAGCCGGTGGTGCACGTGCTGGATGCAAGCCGCGCCGTGCCGGTGGCAACAAGCTTGTTGAGCGACGAGAATCGGCCGGGATTTATTGCCGAGCACAGGGCCGAATACGATGCGCTGCGCCGGCAGCATGCGGCGCCAAAGCAGAAACTCGCGCCGATCGAAGAAGCCCGGGCGCGGAGGACACCGATCGAGTGGAGAGTCGAGGACCTGGCACGGCCGGGCTTCACGGGCGTTCGCGTTTTGGACGAGTTTCCGTTGGAGGAGTTGCGCGAGTTTATCGACTGGTCGCCGCTGTTTCACACCTGGGAACTGAAGGGGGTTTATCCGAAGATTCTGGAGCACCCCGAATATGGAACGCATGCCAAGCAGCTCTTTGAGGATGCGAATGTGCTTCTGGATCGCATCATCGCGGAGAAGCTGCTGACAGCGCGAGCCGTGTATGGATTTTTTGAGGCGAATGCGGTGGGCGACGACGTAGAGCTGTACGCCGACGAGCCGCGGTCGCAGAGCCTGGAGACGGTTCACTTTTTGCGGCAGCAGGCCAATCGCGAGGGAAGCGAGCCGTGCCGGTCACTGGCAGATTTTATCGCGCCAAAGGAGACAGGCCTGGCGGACTCGATCGGTGCGTTCGCGGTGACGAGCGGAATTGGATTGCGCGATCTGGTGGAAGGCTTCAAGGCCAAGCTGGATGACTATAACGCAATCATGGCCGAGGCCCTGGCTGACCGCCTGGCCGAGGCATTCGCCGAGTGCCTGCACAAGCGCGCGCGCGACGAGTGGGGATACGGCAAGTGCGAGAAGTTGAGCAGCGACGACTTCATCCACGAAAAGTATCGCGGCATCCGACCTGCGCCGGGTTATCCGGCGTGCCCCGATCACACCGAGAAGGGGATTCTTTGGCGGCTGCTCGATGTGGAGAAGAATACCGGGATCAAGCTCACGGAGAGCTTTGCGATGTGGCCGGGATCGAGTGTAAGCGGGTTCTATTTCGCGCACCCCGAAGCGCGCTATTTTCAGCTGGGAAAGATCGATCGCGACCAGGTTGCGGACTACGCGGCACGCAAGAGAATGAGCGTGGCCGAGGTGGAGCGCTGGCTGGGGCCGAATCTGAATTACGAACCGGCGAGGTAGGGGTCCTTCGGCGCACTGCGTTCGCTCGGGATTGCCGGACGAGCCCGTGCGCTATGGGCGGTCGCTGTTTATTGACGGGAGATGAACGAGTCACCGCAATTTTGCACCGTTTTCGCAGCGTTTTGACAGTTCTTTCACGATCTTGCCGGGATACTGCACTCGTGACCGAGTCGAGCCGGGAAAAGATCTCAGTGAAACTGGAATTTGGGTTTCTACCGTCGCCGGCGTCGCTGCCGGCGCAATCCTCTATGGGGCTGCTGCCGGCGCCGCGCCACCGGATTCAGGCGGATGTAGGGCGCTACCGGCTGCGCCTGGCGGAGTCGGCGCAGGACAGGGAGGCGGCTTGCCGGCTGAGGTTCAAGGTCTTCAACATTGAGCTGGGCGAGGGGCTGGAGAGCTCATACGAAACCGGCCTCGATATCGACCGCTTCGACACGGTGTGCGAGCATTTGCTGGTTGAGGAGAAGGCGAGCCGGCGCGTGGTTGGTACCTATCGTATGCAGTCGGGCGCGACGGCAGGGCGAAATCTTGGGTATTACTCGGAGCAGGAGTTTCATCTCGACCCTTATGAACCATTGCGGCCGGGGATCCTGGAGCTGGGGCGCGCGTCGATTGATCGCGAGCATCGCACGCCGGAGGTGCTGATGTTGTTGTGGCGCGGGATCGCGCAGTACGCTAACGACATGGGACTGCGCTACCTGCTCGGCTGCTCTTCGTTGAATTCGAATAACCCGGCGGAGGGTTGGCAGATGTACCGCCAACTCGAGAATTTCAGAGTTTCGCCGGAGTTCGAGACGACACCGACGCAAGGGTACACGTGTCCCGCGGAGCAGCAGGACACGAACGCACAGCCATCGTCCTGCGATGCGAACGAATCGTTGGGTGAGGGTTCCGCTGCCGTTGCGACGGTGTCTGACGTGAAGGTCCCGAAGTTGCTCAAGACTTACCTGGCGATCGGGGCACGGATTGCGGCGGCGCCGGCGTGGGACCGGGAATTTCGCACCATCGATTTTCTGACGCTGCTCGATCTGAAGCTGTTGTCGCCTGCCGCGCGCAATCGATTCCTGGCGCCACTGGCTTCTTGAACCTGCGCCGTCTGCGGCGCGCTGTGGCGCTGGCATTCGCTTTGAGCCTATGCGTTTTGCGGTTCTGGTGGCTGCGGCTCTCAGGGCCGGCGACGCTGGAAAAGCGCGCGCTGTGGCTGCAAGAGGCGGCGCGGAGCGTCCTCCAGGCGCTCCATGCGGAAGTGAACGTCGAAGGCGAACCGCCGGCATGCGGCTTGGTGGTAGCCAATCACCTGAGTTATCTCGATGTCGTCATTTTCAGCGCGGCGATGCCGTGTTTTTTTGTCGCCAAGTTGGAGGTGGGTCGCTGGCCGTTTTTCGGCAAGGCGGCGCGCGCGGGTGGAACGATCTTTCTCGACCGCGCGAGCCTGGCGAGCGCCGAGTCTGCGGCCGATGAGATCTCCGCACGGCTGGGTCTTCCTATTCCGGTACTCCTGTTCCCGGAAGGCACGAGCACGGATGGAAGGCAGGTGCTGCGATTTCACTCGAGGCTGATCAACCCGGCAACCACGGCCGGGGCACCGATTACAGCGGCGGCGATTCGATATGCGGTCGAGGGCGGCGAAGAGGAAGAGATTTGCTGGTACGGAAATCAACGGTTCATGCCGCATCTGTGGAAGGTTCTCGGACTTCCGGAGTTCTCGGCACACCTGCGATTTGGCACGCCGAGGATCTATGCGAACCGGCGGGAGGCGGCAGCGCTCACGCACGCAGAAGTGGAAGCCATGCGAGGAGCGGGTACGACACCAGAGCAGGGTAGAGGGAGCAGGGAATAGGGAGTAGAGAACTGGGAGCTACAGTTCTGAGTCTGAAGTTCATTGAAAAACAACCGCCGTCAAGCATGACTCTTTGTGCCACCCAAGGCTATGGAATAGCCGCAGTGGCTGCGGACAGGTGCGGGCGAGGACGCCCGCACGACAGCCGGCAAGGATGCCGGCGCTACAAGGGCAATTTTCAGGGCAGGTCCTTCGACTGCGCTCAAGGATGGCCGGAAGAAGGGATGGGTTCGTGCTGTCCCAGGTCTCGGAATCGAAAAATGGGACACTCATTTTCGCGCCGGAGACAGTGTCAAACGGCGTGGAAGAGCATGGTCTCTGCAGTAACTCCGGGGCCGAAGGACATGGCGCAGCCGGACTGGCCCGGGCGGGCACGCTGCATCAGACGCTGCAAAACGAACATCACTGAAGCAGACGACATATTGCCGAATTCTCTGAGAATGGTGCGCGAATCGGTGAGTGCGTCGGGCGGCAAAGCCAGGCCCTGCTCGGCGGCATCGAGAATGGTGCGGCCGCCGGGATGGACTGCCCAGAGATCGATGGACGCCGGCTCCTTACCCTGCGTAATCCGATTGCCAGCCGAAGCGAGGCCCTGGCGCAGTTCGCCGGGAACCTGGCCGGAAAGGTGCATGTCGAAACCCTGCTCTCCGATCCGCCAGGTGATGAGCTGATTGGTGCCGGCGAGGCAGACGGCATGAAAGCTGTCGAGTGCGAATCCCGAAGGATGGGCAGAGACAAGGTAGGCGGCGCAGCCATCGGCGAAGACAAGGAAAGCGAGCAGCTGTTCGAGATTTTCAGTCTCCTGCATGTGCAGGGAGCAAAGCTCGAGGCTCAAGAGCAAGACCTTCGCGTCAGGCTCCGAGCGAACGATATGGCGCGCAGTCTTAAGCGCGTTGACGGCTGCGTAGCAACCCATGAAGCCAATAAAGGTACGCTCGACGGATGGGTTGAGCTGGAGCATCTCGACGACCTCATAGTCGAGGCCGGGCGCATAAAGCCCGGTGCAGCAGGTGATGATGACGTGCGTAATGCCGCGGCGCTCTCCTTCGCTAAGCGCCAGCTTCTCGAGAGCGCAGCGGGCGAGACGGGGGGCAAAGCGCTGGAAGGCCTGCATGCGGACCGCAGTTGAGGGGAAGGAGCCGCGGACAAAGAGCGCGGTCTCATCCCGCAATGTGCCGTCTTCGGTGACGATGGGGCGCAGGAAGGTATAGCGGTGGTCGATGGCAGCCATACGCGTCATGCGGCGAAAGAGATTGCGCGGCGTGCCTTCAGGGAGCAGCCCCTCAGCAAAGGGCAAGAACGGCGGATGCATGTCATGCGGCGGGACAGCGGTAGCGATGCGATTTATATAGGCAGTTGTCATAGGCGTGCGGGGCACACGCCGGGTTTCGGAGCGGACCCTTCATGGACAGCATATCGCGGGAAGCGGCGCCGGCTTGCCACGGTATTGTCATCCTATTGCAACTGTTGGACGCGAAAGGAGAGCCGGGGTAACGACGGTCAGAAGCGGAAGAGGTAGGAAGCCTTGATGAAGACCTGGCGGCCGTCATTCAGCATGGACCCGTCGCGGGGCGGCGTGGTGTTGTTCGGGTCACAGCCTCCGTCAGGAAGCTTGTTGCAAAGACTGCGATCGAGATTTTGCAGATCGTCGTTGTATCCAATGTAGACGGCAGTGCCGGGGTGCGGCAGCCAGGTGAGCAGCGCCTGCGAGGCGAACTCCCGGGTGCGGAGAAGGGAGGTTTCAGCGGGATTGGCGAGCGTGGAGTCATATTCGGTGACGAGACGCGCAGAGATGGATCGCGTGAACTGGAAGTTGACTTTGCTGCGCATGATCTGGCTTTCGTAGACGAAAGCACCGTTCGAGACTGCGTGATCGCGATCAAGAAGATAGGTGTTGTCAACGGTGAGAGGGCGGACCGGCTGCAGGGTGAAAAGGACAGAGAGCGTCTCCGCGTTGAGGAGGAATGGAGCTTGGCCCGTCACTGGGTTGTAGTTCACATTTCCTCCGCGGAAGGCATGCAGATTGAAGTTGAGTTGCGACCAGGGCGCGCCGCGGAGGATGATGCCGCCAAAATTCTGAGTGAAATTCTGGAAAGCGGTGAGGGCCGGGTAGCTCGCAGGGCTGACAGTATCGGAGTTTTCGCCGAAGATGGGGGCGATGACAAACCGGCGGGGCAGGAGCCAAAAAGGATCGAAGTTGGCGTAGTGGAAGACGCGATCGCCCTGGTGATCGAATGCAACGTTGGTGCTCTCTTCGAGTCCGAAGCTCTGAAAGGAGCGATGTTCCGGGAACCAGCGATAGGTAGCGTGGTTGGAGTTGGCGCGAACGTTCGACCATGGGACAAAGCCTAACTGAGTTTGAAAACCGGTGCTTACGTCCGCATAGTTGTCGTACATGTTGAAGGCGTGGCCGGAGCGCTGAAGTTGGAGGGTGCCGGCCGGACCGGCGGAATAGGGGCGAGGCGTGCCGCTGTCTTCGTTGCGTAATGTGGAGCTTTCGACGATCTGCCCGTAGCCCGTCCAATGCCTGTCGAAGCGGACGGTGGAATCGATGCCGCCAACGCGATTCCATCCCTCGCCAAACTCCTCATCGGTGAAGATGGCTCCGACGCTTGATCCCCTGCCGAGATTCTGCGAGACGCGTCCGACCGTGATTGCGGCACGCTTGAAGTAGAGCGGGTCGCCGGGCGCGACCATTTCGCCCGGTTGACGATCGTCGATGCCAAAGAAACCAAAATTCGTCTGCGCCACTTTGCCCGTGAGGCGAGCGCCGTACTCAGGGTGAACGATGTTCCGGGTGTCAACTAGAGTTCCGGGGGTGACAAAGTAGTTGGCATTTTCGAGGAAGAAGGGACGCAGTTCAGGAAAGTAGACGGGATAGCGCTGGTTGACTGTGAACTGCGGCTGTTCGGATTCCACGTCGCTGAAATCGGGATTAACGGTTGCGTCGAAAACGATGCTGTCTTTGAAGATCAGTTTGACTTCTCCGCCCTCAGTGTTTTCCAAATGGCGCGAGCTGAAAAATGGGTTGGTGGGGTCGATGTTCACGAGGCTGCGCTCGTTTTGCGAAAGATCGTAGGGATTGATCTGTACATCGTGGGATCCAGTCACACCCTCGATGCCGTGGAGTGTGCCTTCCTGGCTGAGAATGCCTGCGGTATCGGCGGCGATTCGAGGCCACCAATCAGCCTCAGAGTTGCGGGGGATGTTGCGGATGAAGACCACGCCCCAGTCGGACTGGTCAGTGCGGAAACGCAGGCTGCGGAAGGGGATGGCAATGAGCGCCATCCACCCTTTTTGCGTGATCTGGCCCTCGGAGTCCCACACAGTGTCGTAGCTGTAGTCGGGGCCATCGGCCTCGCTCCAGGCGGCATCGGCCTGCACGCCGGCGGGGTTGACGCGGAAGCTGACCCCGAGACGGCGGTCGCGAAATGGATCGAGGAGAACGGTAACGGTGTCGTCGTTGTAGATGTTCTCCCGGCGGGACAGATGGCTGCGAATCAACGCTGGATGGTCGTCATGACAGACAAAGACGAAATAAATCGTCGACTGAGTGTGAGCCATCCAGACCTCAGTAGTCTCGGTGGCCGGTTGCCCGTCATCCGGCGAATTCTGGATGAAACCAGAGACGTGAGCAAGCCCAGAGCGAAGATCGGCACGTGGCGCCATGGAGGCGAATTCCGCCAGGCGGAGAGGCTGGGTGATGAGAGGCACAATGGCTTCGGCGCTCTGGGGGGCGGTGGCCAGTGCTTTCGCACCCCGGGGGTTGCTTCGGGGCGAGGCAGCCAGCAGGTTTGCGAATACCAGGCAGAGAAGAACTCCGGCCGCGCTGATCCTCTTATGTGGGACTCGCCGGACCATTCTTAGAAACGGCCGGCGACGCGAGGGCCCCGATGGGTTGAGACCGAGGAATAGTGGCACGGTTGGATCACTCCGGCGGAGGCAGCGCGACCACGGCGACCGCAGATCTTGCGGGATGCGCAAACTCACCCCGGTGGGGAATATAGCTGAATACTGGTGGATGGTCTGTGCGGGTCGGCACATCGGGATGTTAAGAGGCGTGAGGGAGAAGGAGGCTGCTGTCAGGAAGCGGGCGAGGCGCCAGGACGGAGGTCAGCGCCGGTCAGGATACTCGCCGGCCGTCACCAAGGATGCAGCGGTGTGCGCCGGTGCGGCCGTCGAGCCACGCACGATAAGACTGGTTGAGACGAGGAAGTCGCGCTTGATATCGGGATTATGGGCGTCTTCGGCCTGCAGACGGAGTGCGTCGAAGGCGGCGCGAGCGAGGTCTCCGCGCGAAAGACGGATGGTGGTGAGGGGCGGCAGGGTGAATTCGGCAAAGTCGATGTCGTCTAGACCGATGACGGACAAGTCCTGGGGCACGCGCAGGCCGGCCATGAACGCCGCGCGCAGGACGCCGATAGCGGTGATGTCGTTGGAACAGACGATCGCAGTGGGGCGCGAGTCAAGCCTCTGCAGCTGCTCGAAGCCGGATACCCCGCCCTTGAGCGTGTGGTCGCACTCAATCACCCGTTTTTCGTCGAGGGGCAGGCCGGCGGACTGCATGGCGGAGCGGAAGTCGTTTTCGCGGGTAATCGCGGAGTGCAGGCTGTGTGGACCGGCCAGGAAGGCGATGGTGCGGTGCCCGAGATCGGCGAGGTGATCGACGGCAGCGCGAATCCCGGTGAGGTAATCGAGGAGGATGGTGCTTGCCTTCGGATCATCGAGCTTGAACTCGGCAAGCACGATGGGAACACCGCGGTTCACAAGCTGGTCGAGGACGGGTTCTTCTTCGCCGAAAGTCATGACAGCGACGCCGTCGACCTTGCGCTCGAGCATGCGGCGCGCGCAGGCCGCGAGCACGGCCGGATCACTGTTTGTGGAGCTGACCAGGATCTCATACCCATTGGCGACTGCGACGGACTCGAAGCTGGAGATGAGATCGGGGAAAAACGGGTTGGAGATGTTCTCGACAATGATGCCGAAGATGCGGCTGCGTCCTGAAACCAGGGTGCGGGCGTGAGTGTTGGGCAGGTAATTCAGCTGCTTGATAGCCTGCCAGACGCGCTGGTTCAGGCGCTCGCTGACAAGGGGAGAACCATTGATGGTCCTGGAGACGGTGGCAATGGACACTTTTGCGACCGCGGCCACCGCGCGTATGTCGGGCAATCTGCCGGGTGTCTTACGATTCGACTTACGAGCCACAGACCCATCGTAATGCAGGGGATACGTGAGCGCGAACAAAACTTCCGGGATTTTCCACTTAGCGGTTACCGCTGCATCAGGGCGGATCGATCAGGCCCGTTCGGAAATGAGAAGACGAAGGTCGCGCAGGTTCTGACCGGTGGGGCCGGTGACAACGGAGTCGCCAAGGGCAGTGAACAGGGGGCAGGCATTGAAATCGGCGAGTGCCCTCGCCGGATCGAAGCCGAACTGGCGGGCGTGTTCGACGGTGGTGGGATCGGCAATGGCGCCGGCCGACTGAGTATTGCCGTCGATACCATCGGAGCCGGCACTGAGGATGGTCAGCCGCTCGCCGCGATGGTCCGCCAGCTCGAGGGCGCAGCGCAGGGCGAACTGCTGATTGCGGCCACCGGCGCCCGGAGGGCGATCGAGCTTGACGGTGACTTCGCCTACAGAGATCAGACAGAATCTATCGTGCTGGGTGCGCAGCGCATGGAAGCGCTCCAGCAGAAAACGGGCGGCTTCGGCGTAATCCCAGTCGTCGCACCTGTTATCGACCACGACGTGGTAGCCGGCCTTTCGCGCCAGGGTGCGGGCGTTTTCGACAAGATCATGGCTGGAGAGGAGGATTTCGAAGACCGAGTCGCGGAATGCGGCGTCTTCACCGCTCAGGTTCTCCGCGGCGGTCATGTGGCGCGGCCGCGTCGCGTCGGCCCAGGGGAGCTTGGGCAGGAACGAGGGCCGCCACGTCTTGTTACCGGGAGACTCGGGCATGTCTTTCCGCTCAAAGAATGTGCGGATGGAGTCGGGAAGCTGGCGGGGAAGGTCGTACTTGGCGAGGAGCTGGCGGACATCGGCCACAGTGGAATGGTCGGGCGAGGTCGGTCCGGAAGATAAGGCGTCGAGCGCGCGCAAGGGAACATCGGGGAGCAAGAGGCTGACCTTCATTGACTCCGGCGCAGCGATGGCGAGGCGGCCACCTTTCACTGCGGAGAAATGCTTGCGCAGGGTATTGACCTCGTTGATAGGCGCGCCTGACGCCAGAAGCAATCGGTGGAAGGTGGCGGTGTCTTCGAGGGTGATCCTGGGGTCGATGGGCAGATCGAACATCGCCGATCCACCGCCCGAGATGAGGAAGAAGATGAGAGTATCTTTCCTGGCCTTTCGCAGGAGGGCCAGGACGGCGCGCGCGGCGGCAAAGGAATCTTCGTTGGGGACGGGATGGCCACCTTCAAAGTAGCGGATGCGCCAGTTTCGCTTGACAGGCATTTGGTTGGTGCAACAGACGCCCTGCAGGCCCTTGCGGCGCTTCATGCGATCGAGCAAAGTCTCGAGCATCGGCCCGGCCGCTTTGCCGAGTGCGACCACGAAAACACGCCTATAGGCCGCGAGGTCGAGAGTGTCCGGACCGCTGCCATCGGGCATGAGGCGAACGAGTGAATTTCCTTCGAAACGCAGGCGACGATCAAAGGCTGACGCGATGTTGCACGCCTTCAGTGCTCCGGTAAAGATACCGGTAGCGGTGGCATGCAGAGATTCGAGAGGAGTGTCGCTGACGGGAATCATGGCAGACGCCCTGAGAGCAAAGTGTGCTGCATAGATGGGGAGCTCGCTTTGCCGGACGAGGAGGAGGTTTCAGCTTTGCGGATTTGTCTGCCTGTATCTACTTTCATCATTCGAGCTGCTGTAGGGGTGACGACCATTATCCAGACTATTTTACGCTGAACGGCGGGCCGCGATTTCCGAAGCAGACCACGAACCGCACGCTCGGCTGGCGACGACGGCGCGTGCCGCAGCGAGCCTGTGAACCTGGACGCGCGGCGGCGGACGAGCAGCTTACGGTATGCTGGCATCAACATGAAAGAAAGCATTGAACTTCCTCCCATGGACCCGATCGGGTTGACGCGCCAGCTGTGTGCGATCGAGTCGACTACATACCACGAAGGGCGGGCGGGAGATTTTCTGGCGGATTTTCTCGCTGGACGGCGCTGGACGGTTGAGAAGACCCGGGTGGCGCAGCCGGCTGAGAGCGGGAGCGAAGAGCCGAGGTGGAATGTCTACGCGGGCCCTGCGGAAGGGAAGCCGGATCTGGTGTTCTCTACGCACATGGACACTGTGCCGCCCTATATCCGGTTCAGCGAAGACGCGGAGTTCATGTTCGGGCGCGGCGTTTCAGATGCCAAGGGAATTATTGCGGCCCAGGTCGCGGCCGCCGAGGCACTGCGTGCAGCGGGATTTCGGGTGGGGTTGTTGTTCGTCGTTGGCGAAGAGCGCGATTCGGCGGGAGCGAAGGCTGCGAATCTTGCGCCGAAAGGCAGCCGCTTCCTGATCAACGGGGAGCCGACCGACAATCGCCTTGCCATCGCATCAAAGGGGGCACTGCGGGTCTATCTGCGCGCGCACGGAACCATGGCCCACTCTGCCTATCCGGAACTGGGTGAGAGCGCGGTGCACAAGCTGGTGCAGGTGTTGGCAAGGTTGCTGGCGATGGAGTTGCCCGTGACCGAGGATGTGGGGCCGAGCACACTCAACATTGGACAGATTCACGGTGGCCACGCCCCGAACGTGATTGCCGATCAGGCGGAGGCGCAAGTCCTGGTGCGGCTGGTGGGCGACTCGGCGCCGGTGCGGGCAGCGATTCTCGAGGCTGCCGCGGGCCTGGCGGAGGTAGATTTCACGCTGGAGATTCCCTTTGTTCGGCTGAAAGCCGTCGAGGGATTGCCGACGATGATAGCGAAGTTCACGACTGACATTCCGCAGTTGAGCAACTGGGGCGAGCCGCTCCTGCTTGGGCCCGGCAACATTCACGTCGCGCACACTCCGCACGAGAAGCTCGCGAAAAAGGAGCTGCTCGAAGCGGTGGAGCTGTACATCGAAGTGGCGAAGCGGTTGCTGGGCTAGGCAGCGCCCGGTTGCGAGGACTCGTTCGACCAGTGAACAGTATGCAGGAAAGACTCATGCGACCCTGCGCGACGTCTTATGGATTCGACGTCGCGGAAGGCAGATCCGGCGACGGTGCCTGGCGTTGGGTGAGCACAATGCGCTTCACCTTGTTTCGATCGATACTCTGAATCGTCCCGCCGACACGAACCTGCACCTCCATCCCGGCAACAGAAACAAGATCGCCGTTGAGAATGGAGCCGTCGCGCAACTCAACCGTGTCAAAAGAGGCCACGCCGAGCTCAAAGCTTACCGATCCGCCGGAAACATCATTAGGACCGATCTCCAGTGGGAAGGTTCCAGTGACGAAGCCCTCTTTTGAAAACGCGAGCGTATGCTTTCCCGCGGCGACGGTGACGAGTCGCGGGGTCACGCCCTGCTCGGCTCCGTCCAATTTGAGGTCCGCTCCCTGCGGTGTCGAGTTCACAGTGAGCGTGACGGTCCGCGCCGCGCGCGTAATCGGCTCAAGGGAAATCGACACCGGTGTGCCCGAAGCCGTGACTGTGGTTTCGAATTTGATGGTCTCACCCGGACTGACGTTATTCACCTCAATCCCGTCCTCGCCCACGCGCGCCTTGTCCTTATCGAAGAGGTAGACATGGAATTGTGCGTTAGCGATGGGCTTTGACGATAGATTCTGCGCGGCGACGTCCATCACATATCCGTGAAGCGGCCCCATACCGGGGAGGGACTTGAATTTGCTGAAGGTGAAACGCAGTACCGGTGTGCCGCTCTCGGGCCAATCCACCGTCAAGAGAGGTGAATCCTTCGGCAGGATTGGCAAGGCAAACAGCCCCAGCAAGGCAATCAACAAAGCATGGCGAAGTAGTGGGCGTCTCATGGCGAAACCATCATATGCCAATTCCTGCGCGACGGCGTACCCAAACCTTCTAATGGCTAGAACTCTGCGCGCCGACTGATGTGCTGCCTTGATCTGCGAAGGCGGTTTTCAATTTAGCCGCGGTACGGTTCAGGGCATCTTCGTAATCCGCGGCGTTATAGTTCTTGCCGCCTTGGATGAAATCGTGATCGACGCCGGGGTAGGTGACCAGCTCGAAGGGTGCGTGGTTTGCCTTGGCGCTGGCCTGGATGGCGCGTGCGGTTTCGATCAGGCAGCAATTCTCGAAGTGGTCCGCTTCTCCGGCAAACATCAGAACCGGCACGGAGATGCGCCTGGTAAAGCCGGGGAGCCGCGCGGCAAAGCCGGTAGCGGGATACCACACGATGTCGACGGCGACAAGGTCGTCCCACTCCGAACCGAGGGCCAGGGCGAATCCGCCGCCGAGAGAGACGCCGACCAGCGCAACCTTACCGGGCAGAGCATGCGGCGATTGCTGAGCGGCCTGAACGATGGCGCGCAGTCCGCTGCCTTGTGACTTTTCCAGTTGCCTGCCATCGCAGATGGATACGTAATAGCCGAGAGCGGCGATCGCCTCAGAGAGCGCCTTGTCGTGCTTGGGCCCGGCGATGCCTGAGACGAAGACAACGACATGGCCTTTGCCCTGAGGAGGAACGATTTCGTCTTGAGCGATGGCGTGCGGAGCAAACAGGAACACAGTGAGCAGAGAAGTGGCAAGCGGAAGGAGACGGTGCAATGAGTTCGTCATAGAGGTTCTCTCCTACGGTCAGTAACCCTAGCACCGGGAGTGGAGAGAAGTCTGTGACAAGGGAAGAGAAGCGGCTACCGCTTCTAGCTGCCAGCCCCTAGCTCGATCGCAGGGAATGAGGGGCTTCGTTGTCCCGGGTTACAAAATCGGGATCTCCACCCCATGGACCGGGACCTGTCCGCGAGGACCCGGGGTGGGGCACCCAATTCCGTGCTGGATTAAGGGCGCGAAATGCAGCTCTTTCGACTGCGCCCACCCCAGCGGACTGCGCTCAGGATGACCATGGAGTTGGGTGCTACTGGAAGTTGCCGATGAGGACGAAGGGCGCCCAGTAGTAAGGATGGGCGTAGCCGAGACTTGAGATTTGTGCGGGAGATTGGTCGACGGTTTCGAAGCCGCGGCCGGTTTTCGCGCCGGCTGCGGCGCTCGTTGGGTTGGTCGTTGCACTGGTCGACCCGTGCAGGAACGCGAGCTGGGCCTGGCGCAATGCCTCGGCTTTGCCCTGAGCCGGATTCTTGACCCAGCGATCGTAGAAGTCGCTCATGATGCGGCTTGTCGAGAGATCGTTCACATCCCACAGAGTTGCAAGAACCGCTTCGGCGTCTTTCTGCTGCGCGACCATGCCCAGGCTGTCCATCTCGAAGCCGTCTCGCGATTTGTAATCCTTCGCCGTGCTGCAGGCAGAGAGAGTAAGCAGGCGCGTGCCGTGAAAGGTGACAGGCGAGTTCTCCATCTCCGAGAGATTCCATTCAAAGCCCTTCGCTTCACCGGAGTTGTTGCCTCCCATCAGTAGAAAGGGCTCGTCTCCCGTGCCGGCGATGAGGACGAAGTGACTGGCGATGTGTACGACGGGGAATCCGGCACCGGAGCCGAGTTCGGACTTCAGAGCCGTCAAGGTGAATTGCTCATCGGGCAGGATTTTCCCCTGCATCGGCCCATGCGAATCGGGGATCGAGGGATCGCGGGCGACGGAGTCGAGTTCGGGAATCACGCCGGGGAGCGCGGGCATGCCGTCGTAGCTCTTCGACAGGCCCATGGCCAGGGCTTTCGGTGCGCCGCCTGCGATTGGCGCGTCGGCGATATGCCCGTAGCTCTCGGGCGTGAAGAGAACACTGTGAAAGCGCTCGACCATGTAGTGCTGACCATCGTAGAGCGCGCCCATGGGCACATAGCGGAGAGCGTCGTCGAGCGACCACAGCAGCGTAGGGACGTTGCCCTGTGTTCTGCTCGCGGTTTCGACGGATTTCAATTCGGCTTCGAGCGGCGCCACGATCATGGCGTAGAGCTGATTGAGCTGCGGGCGCGGATCGGTGGACGGCGAGCCGATGGCCTTGAGCGCGTCGAAGGCTTTGCTGCGCAGATCGGCTGGAGTTGCGGGAAGGTCGAATTTCTTGCGCGAATTGGCGGTAACGACGATTGCGTAAGCGTGGTCTTCGCCGAGCAAGACGCGAATGCCGATTACGTTTTGCCCGAGCCTGGCGAGCGAGCTTTGCAGGTAGCTTTGCGTGGAGGCTTGCTGGGCAGACTGCTTGTCGAGCGCGGGGATGATGGTGTTGTTGAAGCTGTCGCGGATGGAGGCGCTCGCCTGCTGGACGTTGGCTTGCAGCGATTTCAGTTGCTGATCTTCGTCGGGAGTACGCGCTGGCTTAACCAGCAGCGGAGCTGATTGGAGATTCCACTCCTCGATATCTCGCGCTTTCTTCTCGAGATCGGGGAGCATCGACTCGACCTGTTGCTGGACCGGCGACATCTTGAGTGGTTCGATGGAAGCGCCGGCACCGGAGCCCGGGACGAGATCTTTGAGCTCCTGCTCCTTGAGCAGGTCGAGGATCTGCTCCGCATCGCCGAGGCGGCCGGCTTCAACGAGCAACTCGGCCAGCGAGCGATAAGCGCCCGATTTGGACTGGGCAAAGCCGGCCTGGAGATTCTTGTCCATTCCGCTGATGTTTTTGCGAATCGACTGATAGGAATTCACGGCTTCGAGGCCGAAGAAGATGGCCTCTTCAAGATGATGCTGTTTGCGGAAGCCGATCATCAGCGAGGTTTCGACGCCGCCTTCGACCTCGGGGTCCTGAACCGCCTTGGCAAGATCGAGAGCGGCCAGTGCGCTGGCCATTGAGCTCTCAGGCTGCTGGAGTTGAGAGTAGGACCAGGCAATGGTCATCAGGTCCTGGGCTTCGTTGCGCTGATCCTTGACCTCGCGCCAGATTGCGAGGGCTTGCAATTCGAGCTTCATGGCTTCAGCCGGCTCGTTCAAGTCGGTGTGATCACGGCCCATGTTGTTGAGGGTCATGGCTTCGCCGCGACGGCTACCGGTTTCGCGGAAGATGGGCAAAGCCTGATTGGCATACTCCAAGGCCTTCTGAGGTTGATGCAGGTCAGCGCAGGCCCTACCGATATCGCTGAGCGCGAGCGCCTCGCCGCTGCGGTTGCCGACCTCGCGCCAGATGGGCAGAGCCTGGTTGTAGTAATCCATGGCGCTCTGGTGCTGGCCGAGATCGCGGTAGAGCCGGCCGATGTTGTTGAGGGTGAGCGCTTCTCCCTGGCGGCTGCCCACCTCGCGCCAGAGGGTGAGGGCCTGGTTCAGCGATTCGAGGGCTTTCTGTTTCTGGCCGACCTCGGCGTAGGCCGGGCCCATATCGTTCAGGACGAGCGCTTCACCGGCGCGCTCGCCACCTTTTTGCCACAGAGGCAACGACTGGCCGAAGTATTTGAGCGCTTCGAAGCCCTGGCCCTCGTCGGAGTAGAGTCTACCGAGACCGTCGAGTGTCCCGGCCTCGCCCACGGCGCCGGCGTTGGAAATGGAGGCTGCGGAGGCAAATTTTTCTTTCGCGGCTTCGATTCGTTGTGCGATTCGGCCGTGAGGCTGGTTTGAGGCTGCGGCCGCGGCGGCCAACGCCGGGTCGGGGTTATCGATGTCGTGCCATATCGTCATGGCTTCGTTCAGATTCTTGAGTGCCTGGTCGCGCTGGCCGAGATTGTTATAGACGCGGCCGATGTAGGTGAGGGCGTCGGCTTCGCCGATGCGGTTGCCGAGCGCGCGCCACAGGGGCAGAGCTTGATTGAGCGCCGACAGAGCCTTGTCTTCCTGGCCCAGATCGGTGTAGACCCGACCCATGGTGTTCAGGCTGGTGGCCTGGCCGAGGAGGCTGCTGGCTCGCTGTTCGATGGGCAATGCCTCGTTGACGCAGTCGAGCGCCTTTTGCAACTGGCCGGACTGCCGGTAGAACGAAGCGAGGATATTGAGATTGATGAGCAATTCGCGTGTGTTGTGATCGGAACGCGCCTTGGCGACCTTTTGCTCGTATTCGGCGACGGAGTCCTTGAGGCTTGGGGCTTGCGCGGCTGCCACAACCAACAGGCACACGGCTGCGGCCATCATGATAACGAACTTATTATTGCGATTCATGGCGAGCCTCGCAGCATCCCGACACCTGCCGGGGCTGGATTACGGCGTGGCGCTGGCCGTGTCAGCGGAAGAAGACCGGAGCGAAAAATCGGCGTCCGCTGAGCTGCGGTTCATGACCGGGTTCTGGTGGGCGCCCTGGGCCGACACGCTCTTCGAAACCTGCTGGGCCACGGAGGCGAAGACCTGGCTCAACGGAGTTGCGCCCTTGCCGTCCTTAAGCGCCTGAAGCAGGTAGTAAGTGAAATATCCGTGATGAAGATCGTTGCTTTCGAGCGATTCCTGATCGACCTGACTGGCAGCCATTACGATGCGGCCTGTGCCGTCGGTCATATGACTCAGCATCTCCTGGGAGGGGGCCTGGTTGGCGAGCTTAGCAGCCTGCTCACCGCCTGCGGCCGATCCGCCGCTGTAGCAGGTATCGAGAAAAATGGCTGTGCGCAGGGCCTTCATGCGTGTAGCGACGGCGTTGGCGAGTTCCACCATGGGATAGGCGGTTGCGTACATCGCGTCCTCATCGAAACTGCCCGCTTTGTAGATCTCGGTATCGTAGGTGACGAGGTAGTTGGCTCCCCCTGCAGAGTCGATGGTTCGCGGCGTGCCGTGCGTGGCCACGTAGATCACCACCAGGTCGTTGGGCGCCGCGTGGCGGGCGATCCAGTTGAGTTCTTCCTTGATGTTCTTCGTGGTTGCGTTTTCGTTGGTCAGGACGTGGACGTTGTCGGCAGGGAACTGACCGATGTTGGGATCTTTCAGAGCCGCCGCGAAAGCGTCGGCGTCAGCGGTTGTGTAGTTGAGCCTGGGAACCTGGGTGTCGGTGAAATTGCCGATGCCGACGATGAGCGCCCACTTTTGCTGCACCGGGCCGGGCTTTACGGGGGGCGCTGCGGGCGCGATGGGGGTGCCGGCTTCCTGGGTGAATCCGCGCGACGCGGGGGTGGAAAGAATAAGCGGGTTGAGGCCCTGGCTGAGCGCTTCAGAGTCGTAGAAGTGCGCCTTGTCCAAAGCGTATTTGGCCAGAGGCGCATGACCGAGGCGCTGTTCCACGAGGCTGCGGTAATACCAGGCGTCACCGAGTTCGGGACACACGGAGACCGCGTGTTTGAGCAACTGCAGAGCGTCGGCAAAATCGGTGTCGGGACTTTGCGGAGTCACACGTTCCAGAGCCTGGACGACGAGATCCTGGCCTGCGCCGCAACGCACGCTTTCGCACGATGCGCGGAAGGGGCCGGCCAGCGCAGCGGCGCCGAGCAGAGCGACAAGAAATCCGGTCAGTGAAGAGGAACGGATCATTTCGAGGCAACAGGTTTGGCTGCAGGGGTCGAAGCTGCAGGCTTTGCGGCGCCGGCGGCGGAAGGCTTTCTGGCCGCGCGCGCCTTCATGGCTGTGATTACGGGGGCACTGACACCGTTGCTGGTCAACTGTTGCTGACCGGCCGGGGTGAGATCGAAGCTGATCACTTTGGCAGCGCGAACAGCCTGGATGACGGTGTCATCGTCCATGCCCGACTTGATCATGGCGACGACCTGGGTATTGGTCAGTGCCTTGGGTCCAGCGGGTTTGGCGGCGGCGGGAGCAGCCGGAGGCGGGACGTTGGCGGCCTCAACGACGGGAGCCGGCTTTGGCTTCTTCTCTTCCTCCAGCTCCTTGTAATGCGCAATGGCGGTTTCGATACGGTTCTGTGGCGCGACGAAGTACTTTTCGCTGGGCTTGGCGTCGATGGCCTTGCCATAGTTGATGGCGGCCTGATCGAGGTACTTCATGGCTGTCTTGTCGTCGTCAGCCTGGTAGGCGAGCGCTTCATAGGCGACGCCGATGTCGTACAAACGGTAGGCATCATCTTCGGGTTTCGACATCGCGGGAGCGGTTTCGAATGTTTCCAGCGCACGCTGCCACAGGCCGCCCTCAGCGGCTTTGTCGCCGTCTTCCATCGCGCCTTTCTGCCGTGCGAGGAAGACGTCGATCGCCTCGTCGGAGTTCACGATATGCTCGGCAATCTGCTGCACCGTATCAAGCAGCAACCTGGAGCGCAATTCCGCGTCGGTGGGCTGGTTCATCTCCTCGCTCGATGCACCTTTGAGGCGCTTGAAGGTGCCGGAGAAGGTTCCCTTCACACCCTTCGAAGTGGAATTGCCCAAGGCGTCGAATTCCTCATCGTATTTCGACTTGACGTTGTCGGCGATGAGCTGGTGGCCAACGGCGTCCTTAACCTGAAACGAAACTTCGAGGGAACCGGTGACGCGGGTGTAGTCCTGATTCTGGAGCCCGGTGACACCAACTCCGGGTCTGGTGGTCACGCTGGGCGGAGGATGGCTGAAGTTGGTGATGCTGCAGGTGAGGATATTATCGGGATTGTTGGCCTCGACGCGAAGGCTGGGATCGTCCTTCAGAATTTCCGTCTCGAGCAAAGCCTGCAGGTCGTACGACACGTCACCGGTGCTGTCAGAGCCCGGGACAACGACCTTGATGCTGCTTCCCGTAAGGTGAATGAGAGCGGGTAGCTTGCGGTGGAGCGTGACTTTCTCCTTGGCTGCCCCGAAACTCTGCGCGCCAGCCTGGACAGTGACCAGGACGCCGGCGCCCAGGAAGGTGAACGCCAGAATCTTTGCTGCCGGAATCATCTCGACCCCCGAAACTTCTTTTGATTCGCGCCGCCGGCCCCACGGCGGCGCGATGCACCCAGCATACCTGCAAAGGCGGGAAGTTGGCGCTCTTTTTCACTTCGTCATTTGCTGTTGGACTCGTCGGAAGTGCTTTTCTCCGAGTCGCTCTTTTCGTTACTGCTCTTTCCCGAGCTGCCACTCCCTGATCCGCTACTGCCGGAGCCGCTCTTTCCCGAACCGCCGCTGCTACCAGATCCGCTGCCGCTGGAACCGCTCTTCCCGCTGCTGGAGGTCTTGCTGGAGCTGGACTTCTTCGAGCTTGAAGACGAAGAGGAGCCTGAAGAGCTGCTGCTGGCTGATCTGGCTTCACAGTTCTCGGAGGCTGGCGCTACCCCGACTTTCATCGCGGCGTAGGTGATTCCGGGAACTGCGCTCTGCGCGCGTTGTGGCAGCGGGAGATTGGGGTCGGCATCCTTGGCCACCAGGTATCCCTGATTCATTTCGAGATTAGGCAGGGCTTTGGCCAACTCTTCGACGTGCCTCTGCGGGACCATCAGATAATCGCCCGGGACGAGTCCGATGTAGTGAGCCTCGCGATCCGGATCGTCCATGGCCTGTTGCGTGGCCACGGCCTGTGTCAGATTGCCGGACATGACGAACCGCGTGCGGTCTTCCCAATAGCTGAGGGCCTGAGAAAATGTGCTAAGAGCCGGAACGCTGATGGCGGGCAGGCTGACCATGGGCGCCACATACTTTGCGCCTTCGATCATGATGTTCAGCACCTTCATGAACATCGATTGCGCCTGCGCCTTCGAGATGTTTACCGCCAGCTTTCCCGTGCCCTTGGTGAACAGGATCTTGCTGGTCCCCTGCGTTGCCTGCGGCGACTGGAATCCGAGATCGGCCAGCGACACTTTGCCTGCCTGGTTGGGTGCAATTGCGGCGATCGCGGACCAGGCGAGCGGCGCCACAATGTTCCTGTAAGGATGGATCTGCGTGGTGTCGAGACGCAGTTGCGAGGCCTTCAGATTGGCGTCGCCGCTCCCGGGGCGATACTGCGCAATGGCAATACTCACCTGGACGTCGCCGTCATGATCGAGCAGCTCTTCCTTCTGGATGTCGGTCGCGTAGCGCAGGCGCCTATTTTCGCTGTCGAAATGCAGGTATTGGGTCTGCGCTTCGGGATCGGGAAGCTGGTCACTGGGTCCGCGGGTGGCGGCCTTGTTTCCGTAGTCCGCGGCGTAGGGATTCACCGAGTCGAAGAACCCATTCCAGAAGCTGTAGGAGTCGTGCGGAGCATCCGCTTCGGATGCCTCAACTTGCGACGAATTTTGGGCGGCAGCGAGCTGCGGGAGCAGCGCGGCAATCATACCGAGCGCGGATGCATCGGCAAGGAAAAGGCGTCGTGATACGGGCATGGTCTTACCTCCATCGTTCGCCGGAGTTTTCTTGATGAGCCACCGGCAGCTCAGCGAATTCGTGAGTACTTCTCCTTCAAGAGACGAGAGAATTCAGTTTGACCCATCCGCGCTCGCCGGTTTAGGAAGGCTGTGGACGGTCGTGAGCCCGATGCCCCAGTTGGTGGGTACTTCGCCTGAAAATCCGCGAGTTCCTCCACTGGCCTGATTCAGGAGTTTTTCCAAAGGCGATGCGACGCCGCGGGTTCCGCGGGTTGCCACACCTTCAAAATTCAGGGCGTATGGGTCGGGCAGAGGCTGCGCCGTCGAGAGGAGGATCAGCGTGTCCGTTCCATATGGCGGACCGATGCGCAAGGTTGGCGCACCGGGAAGGATGATCTGACGGCCGTTGTCGGCGTCGTTGGGAAACTGGTTTTCCGCGTAGTTGTGCGGATAGAGCACTTCGCCCTGGCCGTGGCAGTTGATGTCGAGGACATAGACCCAGCGCCGCTCGATGACACGAGAACTGGACGCCAGCGCCATCTTGTAAGCCTCTCCCTGGTGGACGGCCTGTGAGGTGTCGTAAGTATTCGCGCTCGTGGAGGGAACAAGCGTCAGAGAGAAATAGTCGTCGGTGGACGCATCGGCGGGGCTGTTGGCGAGTTGAAGCCAGCCGTGCACCTTGGCGAGCAGCGAGGAGTAGCTGTTCAGTTTCGCGCTGCCGTCATCGATAGCGCCGGCGTCTGCGAGGGGGACCCAGTCGGTGCGCACGGGATAAGGCGAGGTGGCGGAGCAGCCAGGACTGTGGGCCGGTGCGCTGGGCGACGGCGGTCCCGCAGCGAGTTCACTCTTGTGGTACCAGGCGTAGGCGGGACCATTGGCCGTGAGTACGCCGGTAAGCGCGTACATGGCGTTGGTGAGGCTGCCGGCCAGCTGAACGGCGCTGTCGCTTCCGCTGGGGCTGATCTTTGCGGCCAGCTCTTTCGACGGCGGAAGATTGACCCAGAGCTTTGCTCCCGCGGGCAGGTTCTTCCTGATGGCGTCGGCGGTTAGCGGCGCGCCTAACTTGGAGGACGATGCGGCTCCCGCCTGCTGCAAGGTCCACTGCGTGCCATCCCAATTGAGGACATGCGTCCACTGCTGCTCGGCGGGATCGGAAACAAGCGTCGCCCCCGACGCCTGCACCTGCGCTGCCGCCGCAAGGATGTCGCTCTCGGGCAAATTCGATGGCCAGAGCCAGACACTCAGCGGCGGATTGTCGGCAGCAATCCATTTCGTGAGCTCGAATATGTCGCCGGCGGCAACTTTCGCGCCGGCTGGGCTCACCACTTGCGCGGAGGATCGGGCGATTCCGTTCAGGCCGGTGATACGGAGCTGGATCTTCTGCCCGGCGGAATTGGCAGTTATCGCTGTGAATTCGGTGCCGACACCTATGCCGGAGACCTTTCCGATATCGAGCGAGACTGTGCCATCGTCATTGGCGCCGAGCGCGGCGGCACGAATTTTCCCAGAGCTGGCCGCGGCGCCCCCGAAGAGCGGCTGCTGGCGACGAACCCCGCTGGCATCTAGATCGGGCTCCTGGTCGGGAACGCTGCCGCCCTCGAGCACCGCTCTGACGCGTTCGTAAACCAGTTCGGCGGGAGTGTCGGCAGGCAAAGCCTGCAGCGCCTCAAGGAGCGCCGCGGTGAAGGCTCCGTGAGGCTCGGCGGCCTTGTCGGCCATCGGCATCTCCTTGGCCGTCTGGTCCTGCTGCGCGGCGGAGAAAACCAGGGCCGGGTTGTCGGATCGCTCTGTGGGCGCGATCGCCGGCTCGCCGTTGGATTGGGTGTCAGGCGCTTCGTTGATGTCGCGAGGATCGAAGGCCAGGGCCCGCTCACGATAAACGGGGCCGATGCCGCGGCTGATCCCGCCGGAGTGGCAGCTGTCGAAGATGACTGTGAGATGAACACCCTTGTTCAGTGCGGCGTTGAAGATGTGGGTCATCTCGCGGTCGCGTACGTCATAACCGCCCTTGTAGGCGTCAGAAGGAACGAGAGTGCTGTCGGCGTGCACGTATTTTCCGTTGACAAGCACGGTGAGTTTATTGCCTTTACTGTTGACGCGCAGCGAACCGTGGCTGGCGTCGTAGAAGACAACGGTATCGCCCTTCTGGGGAAGATCGACGAGATACTTTTGCATGGCGGCGAGAATGCCGTCGTGGGTGGTCTGGTCGGCCGAAAGAACTTTGATTCCCGGGCGCGGCTGCGGCGGAGCGGGATTGGTGAGTAGCACGACATTAGCGGCGGGGAAGGCGAATTTGGGACTGGTCAGGAGGTCGGCCATGGCCTCGGCGTCGTTGACCGAGCCATCGAGATTCTGGAAGCTGCCGAGTTCGCAGCGGCCGTAAATGCAGCCAGCGGGATGCTCAGCTGTTGTGCCGGCCGGCTGATAGGTGTTGATCCCGATGAGCAGTGCGCGCTGCGTCTCTGCCGATGCAAGGCCGCCGGCAATTGCGCAGACAAACGCACACGAAACGACGAAGTACGCTCTCATAAGCGCTCCAAGTGAAACCTGTTCTCTCGGGCGATCCTCCCCGCGCCACGCATGCAGACAAAGCCCCAGGCTCATTGCTGCGTGGTCTCTTTTTCGGGAACCGGCCACGTTCGAAGCGGCCTTCCAGGCACCCCGCCTGGATCAATCTTTGCCCATCATGCCCGTTGAAACACCGGCGTTCCCACGAAGTTGCTCGATTCGAGTGATCGGATCGGGCACGTGTTTCGGCATTTCAGTTTCGCCCAGCAGATACCGATCAGCCGCGGTTCCCAAAAGTATGACGGCCATTCGGCCCAAAAGGCCTCAGAGATGAATTTCTGTGCCGGGCGTTGGTGGAACTTCTCTGTGATTTCGCCGGTGGGGGAACCGGTTGCGGATGAGCTATTCGAGCGAGAACCTTCTCTAAATGCGCTGTCTGAAGAGGAATTCTCACGAGTGCCTCACCTAAGTAACCTGCACACCTGCAGGAAGCGAAATGGCACTCCGGAAGTGGAGCAAGTATAGCTCCCGGATCATTGCGCGATCAAAGACTTTCTGGAGGGCGGGAGGCAGGTTACACAGATGGTTCGCACGCGGATTCGGGAGCAGGCAAAGAGAACGACCTGATGATTCATAGGCGATGATGGTGCGAGAAGCCTCCACAAGCGAGCAAGCCGGAGGGGCCCTTGCAGCCGGGAGAGAACCGCCCCGGCCTAAGGACGGCGGATGCGGAGCTGCTCCGTTGTTGGGCAGTGAAGACCGAACTGAAACGGCAAATAAACTTAAGTAAGCATGCAAGCGCTTTAGGTACCGGTTATCCTCATTGACCGGCTGCAAGGCATTGATATAGTGAAAATAATCGGAATCCCCGAGGTGGACGAAGAAGGGTTCAATCGGCGGTCGATGAAAGCGAGCCCTTTCATTCCTCAGGCAGCAAGGCTCGGTCCGGAAGCGAGTTCCTTTCGGGCCGCGACTACCTAAACATAACGCCCGTTGAGGGTTAGACAGGGGTGTGGAAAAGACCTCACCCAAGTGAGGATGGCGAAGCCTTGCGAGAGATCCAGCCTGAGATGGACCGGGAACCGCGGCAGATCCAATCCGATTCCGGAACCTTCGCTCCGGGATTGTCTTCCAAGTGGTTTGCGCTCTATACGACAGCACGTCATGAAAAGCGCGTCGCGGAGCATTTGGGGCACCGGGATATCGAGTGCTATCTGCCGCTCTACCGGTCGGAGCGGAAGTGGGCCGACGGTTCGAGGGTGGCGCTGGACCTTCCGCTTTTCCCGGGCTATCTGTTCATTCACATCAGCCGCATCGAGCGCGGAACAGTGCTGGGTGTTCCCGGCGTTCTGGCGGTTGTGGGCGGTACCGGGGGCGAGCCTGCCGCGCTGCCCGACGCGACGATCGATGCGCTTCGGATGGGATTGAAGATGCGGACTGCGCAACCTCATCCTCTGATTACTGCGGGGCAGCGGGTACGGATTCGAACGGGAGCGCTCTCCGGACTTGAAGGAATCGTGGTAAGAAACAAGAACTGTTGCCGCGTAGTCCTGACGCTGGAACAGATCATGCAGAGCTACGCGGTGGAAGTTGATCAGGAAGACCTGGAACCGCTGGCGCCTGGAGATCGGCTTCGGGCAGTCGTTACAGACTCGCCGCGCCGCCAACAGTCCATCCAATAGAGGGCCTGGGAGCGTCGCCTCCGCAGTCTTCAAACAAAAGTGCCCGCGCGCACGTGTTTCGGTGTTCAGTCGGGCGTGGGCTAACACTTCGATAGCTTAGGAATCTCCCTTGGGTTCTCCCTTGAAAGCAAACTTGAAAGCCGATCAAGCGCCCGGATCCGGCGCGATACCGTCCACACCCGACAAGACGCGCGCTGTGGGAGTGACGATGCCGAGGAGTTCACATTCCGGCAGGAACGGCGCCGAGGCGCGGATCCTGGCCAGCGCGGCAGAGATGTTTTCGAGCTTTGGCTACAACGGGGTCAGCACACGCGACATTGCCTCAAGCGCGGGCGTGAACGAGGTGACGATCTACCGGCACTATCCCCGCAAACGCGACCTGTATGTTGCGGTCCTCGACAGCGAATTGCAGCAGGTAAAACTGAGCGGCGATTTGCTGGCGGCGATCGCCGAAGCAACTGAGGCGAGAACGGCTGTGGCGCGCACGTTTGAGCTGATTACGGCAACGCTGACGCAGAGACCAGCCCTGTTGCGGCTGGTGCAGTTCAGCACGCTGGAGTTGAGCGAAGACATCGATCCGCTGCTTCGCCGGCACCTCGGGCAATTGGTTGAGGTGATTGCCCGCTATCTGGATCCGTGGGTAGCGAGAGGCGAAGTCCGATGCGCCAGCGCCAAGGCTCTGGTGCTGTCGTTGATCGCGATCATACTGACTCATCGTCCCTTGCAGCGGCTGTTTGCGGCTGACGGAACAGGGCCGGAGGCGATGTTCAAGGCGTATGCGGAGTTTTCTGCGCCAAAGTGAGGCCAGGCATCTACCGACAGTGAGGTGCGAGAGGTTAACCTAAGGTAGCCGGTAGGCGGCAAGATCAAGAATCAAGGTCTGTTTGGTGGTTTGTTGCAGCAAATTGCTTCTCAAGGCAAGAAGGGATCTGACGCCCAGGTCAGAGCCTCTGAGCCAACTTCGTCAACTCCTCAAGATGTCGGACCCGCTCGTGATGGGGTCCCGCACCTGCTCTTCATCCATGATCCTGCAAATCGGCCATTGTTGGAACTCCATAGGAGACCCGGCCGGCGGGATCAAAGCGACAAAAGCACGATCAGCTCGAAGCGAACTCTGTTTGCTGAGTTTCAACTGAATTCAAACTCGAAATCAAAGCTATGCAGGGGTCTAAATGATTCTGGAACACCAGCCTGAGCCACCGCCTTTACCGCCCATGGAAGCCCGGCCGGCGGGCGCCCCTCCCGGAGAGCGGCGTTCGCTGATGGATGTCTGGCGCGTGCTCACCAAGCAGCGCTTTGCGATCATCACGATGACGATACTCTTTGTGGCCTGTGCGGTATGGTATGCATTCCGCACGCCGCCCGTGTATGAGAGCGTGTCGCGCATCGAGATCAAGCCGAATGAATACGCCGGGAATGATCTCCTGGGCCTCTTCGCAGCCGAAGACGAAGCCGCGGAGTCGCTGGCGACCGAAGTGCGCATCCTGCAAAGCGATTCGGTTCTGTTTGAGACGGCGCAGGCGCTTCATCTGCTTCACCTGGTTCGCGGCCGCGCCAAGAATGGCTCGGTAGACCTGACATCGGAGGTTACGCCGCAGGAACGGCGAGCCCTGATTGGAATTGTCAAGGGCGGACTTACCGTAACCATTATCCCCAATACGCGCCTGGTGGAACTTCGCTATCGAAGCAATGACCCGAAGCTGGGGACGGACATTGTGAACCAGCTGGTGGAGACCTATTCCGATGCCGAACTGCAGACCAAGTTCGAGCGCACGGAGCACGTGTCAAAGTGGCTGCAGAACCGCATGGACGATCTTCGCCAGGAGGCGTCGGACACGCAGAAGAACCTGGCTGATTACCAACGGCAGCACAATATTGTGGGCACCGACGAGAACAACCTGACCATTCAATCACTGCAAAACATCAGCGGGGAGCTGGACAACGCCGAGGCTGACAGGATCATGAAGGAGGCCCGGATGCGCGATTTCGACTCGCTGAGTCCGGACATGATCGCCCTGATGGGGGACAACCAGGCGTTGACTTCATTGCGCGGGCAGCTCACGGATCTCCAGACACAGCGTGCCGAGCTGACTTCAAAATTCGGCCCCAAGCATCCGCAGATGCAGCTGATCGACAAGGAAATTGCGAAGGTCCAGAACCAGATCGACAACGAGGTCGAGCTGGCGCGGCGGCAGGTGACGAATGAGTACAAGGGTGCGGAAGGCCTGGAGGACGAGCTTAAGAAACGCCTCGGGGAGCAGGAGGATGCAGCTTACCGGTTGAACGCGGATGTAGCGCAGTATGCGATTCTGCGGCATCAGGCGGAGTTGACCCGAGACCTCTACGACACGCTGCAGATGCGGTTGAAGGAAGCCAGCATATCGGCGGGAATGTCAGCAGCCAATATCACCGTGGTGGATCGCGCCACTGTGCCATTTGTTCCGATCGCACCGCAAAAGTCGAGGAGCCTGCTCTATGGCCTCTTTGGAGGATTGTTCGTCGGGTGCGTGCTGGCGTTTGTGATCGAGTCAATTGACGACA
>Ga0335069_10002348_pt1 | contig 29259 bp, 23 predicted proteins | sample Lox_Sample_11_FD_206714 | JGI IMG/M metagenome (GOLD analysis project Ga0335069, IMG submission 206714) | Soil microbial communities from Loxahatchee National Wildlife Refuge, Florida, United States - Lox_Sample_1.1 | ecosystem: Environmental > Terrestrial > Soil > Wetlands | place: USA...
CCGGAACGCGGGCGCGATCGACGCCGACGTCGTGAAGCTCGTCGGCGCGCATGTCGCGAACAGCGGCCGCATCGACGCGGACGGCGGCTGGATCGCGATGGTCGCGGGCAACGACGTGCTGCTCGGCCAGAAGGGCAGCCGCCTCTACGTGAAGATCACGAAGCCCTCGCCGGGCGACCCGGCGAAGCCGGGCGTCGTGCAGAGCGGCGAGCTCTCCGCGCCGGGCGGCGGCGTGACCCTGGCCGGTGGCGACGTGCTCGGACTCGCGATCCTCCACAGCGGCAGCACGCAGGCCGACGAGATCCAGATCGCGGGCGGCGATCACAGCGGCGTCGACGTGAGCGGCCGTCTCGACGCGTCGAACACCACACCGGGCGGCGTCGGCGGTCGCATCGAGGTGACCGGTGCGCGCATCGCGCTGCGCGGCGCCGACCTCGACGCCTCGGGCGACGCGGGGGGCGGCGAAGTGCTCGTCGGCGGCGACTTCCAGGGCCACGGCACGTTGCCGACGGCCGGCATCACTTTCGTCGACCGCGACAGCCGGATTCACGCCGATGCGCTCTCGATGGGCGACGGCGGCCGCGTGATCGTGTGGGCCGACGACACGACCGGCTTCTACGGCGACATCGACGCGCGCGGCGGTGCCGCGGGCGGCAACGGCGGGTTCGTCGAGGTGTCTGGCAAGCAGAACCTGCTCTTCCGCGGCGACGTCGACACGCAGGCTCCGTTCGGCGACACGGGAACGCTGCTGCTCGACCCGACGACGCTCACCGTCGCGAACGGCACCGGCGACGGCGACGCCGACGGCACCAACACCTTCACGGGCAGCCCGAGCGGTGTGACGGGCAGCGTGCTCTTCGCCGACACGGCGCCCACCACGATCTTCGAGTCCGAGCTCGAGGGCCTCCCGGCGAGCACCAACGTCGTGCTCCAGGCGACGAGCAGTCTCGTGATCGCGAATCTCACCGACAACCTGCTGGCGCTGCCGGCGACCGGCGGCGTCGCGTTCCAGAGCAACGGCACCTTCTCGATGGACACCGGCGACACGATCCGCACGGAAGGCGCGTCGCTCACGATCAGCAGCGCGACGGGGATGACGCTCGGCAATCTCAGCACGCGCGGGGCATCGGGCACGCTCTCGGGCGCGATCAACGTGCAGAGCGGGACCGCCTTCGCGGTGCGCAACGTCGATGCCGGCACGGCCGACGTCTCGCTCAGCGCGACGGCGGGGAACATCACGGACGACAACAACCCCTTCACCCTCATCAGCGGCGGCAACCTTTCGGTGACCGCTACGGGCGGAGGAGCATCGATCGGGACGGCGGCCTTGCCGCTCCGCACGAACCTCAGTGGGGTCGTCAATGCGACGGCCACCAACGGAGTCTCGCTCGCCGGCAACCTCTTCAGCCCCGCTTCGCCGTTGCGGGTCGGCGCGATCGACGGCGGCACCGGCAACGTGACCCTGGTGGGAGCCTCGGGCGCGGGGGTGACGCCGGTCACCGGCTCGATCGTCGACGACGGGAATGCGAGCACGCGCGTGGTCGGAAACACCCTGACGCTCACGGCCTCCACGCCCGGGGCGTCGATCGGCAGCGCGGCGGCGCCGATCCAGACGAACCTCGTGGGCGCGCTCAACGTGAATGCCACCGGAGGCGCCGGCACCGTCGCCGTCTCCGAGAGCAATGGCCTCGTCCTCGGCTCGGTGAACGCCGGCGTCCCGTCGCTGACCAACACCACCTTGAAGGACGTGTTCCTGACCGCCGAGGCGGGCTCCATCACCGGCTCCAGCGCGACGAACCTGACCTCCGGCGGTACGGTCACCTTCACCGCCAACGACGCGGGCGCCTCCGTCGGGACGAGCGCGGTGCCCGTCCGCACGAACGCGGTCGGTCCGGTCAACCTCACGGCGCAGAACGGGCCGGGCGACGTGTTCCTGAGCAGCGGCTTCAGCGCGGCGGCGAGCGCGACTCCCTTGATCGTCGGAACGATCGCCGCGGGTCCGAAGAACGTGACGCTCGCCGGCAACACCGGGCTCACCGCCACCAGCACACTGAGCGCGGTCGAGACCGCGAAGCGAGCCTCGATCGTCGACGATGGCAATCCGAGCACGCTGATCACCGCGAATGCGCTCTCGATGACCGCGAATCTCCTCGTCATGCCGTTCCAGGCAATCCCCGCCCCCAACACTCCCCAGCAGGACGGAGGCGCCACGATCGGCCAATCCGCCGATCCGATCGGCACGAACGTCTCGACCCTCACCGCGACGTCGCGCGGGGTCTTGAACGTCGAGCAGATGCAGGGCGGTGATCTGACCCTCGGTCCGATCAGCTCCACCGGCGCGGCGACGATCAAGTTCAACGACACGCGTCGCCCTCCGAACACCTACACGTTCAAGGGCCTCAGCGGAGGGGTCGACATCCGCAACGATGTGGGCGCGCTGCTCGTGAATTCGCCGATCTCGACCTTCGCCGGCTCCATCTCCTTCGTGGCGGTCGACCCCGGGCAGATCATGCTCGATTCCCCACACGCGATCGTGTTCAACGTCTCCTCCCTCACGTCCGGCGGCGATCTCCTGCTCAACACGAACGTCCCAGCCCCGCCGCAGCCGGCGCTGGCGACGATCTACATCCGTCCCGGCACGTCGGGCGATCCGGTCGCCGATCGCCGCGACCTGACGCTCACCGCGACGAAAGGCTCCTTCCAGATGGGGGAGGGGCAGACCCTCTCGGTCCCCGGGACGTTGACGATCAATGCGGTGAACGGCACGCCCGCCGGTGCGCCGTCTGTCCCGGGCGGCGCGCCGAGTCACCCCTTCCTTCCCGGCACGGTCACGATCGGCGACGTGAATGCGCTCGACGTCCAGCTGAACGGTCAGGAAGGCGCCATGGTGTTGCGCCAGCCGCGCACCGGATTCCTCCAGGACGGGGGCTCCCGCACGGATGGCGGCGTCGACGTCGTCGCGAACACGATCGCGCTGAACTTCAGCGGCGGCCAGATGTCGACGGTCGGGAGCGGGCCGGCGCCGACGTTCTCGGATCCCACGGGCTCGCAGGTGATCAACGCCCCGCCGAACTCGCGCTTCGGCAGGCCGGTCGGGACGACGCCGTTCGTGCCCGCTGACTTCGTCGGAACGGGCGGTGGCGCCGCGAACCAGATCCTCGACCTGCAGGGCTCCGCCACGACCACGAATGGGACGCCGGATGCGGTCGCTCCGCTGCCCTACTACTTCCGGCGCAGCGACGAGGACCTCACGAAGATGAACGCGGGCGCGGCCGACGTGAGTCTCGTCTGGGGCGCGGACGTGCTGGCCTTCTTGCGCTGCTCGCCGGCGCCGGGCGACGATCCCGACGAGGTCCCGGTCGCCTGCCTCGGCTACAACCCGGCGCAGCAGAACCGCGATCCCTTCGCGACACCAGAAGGTGTTCGCGCGCGCGCGCGCTACCGCGGCCTCTACGTGCAGCGCGATCTCGTGCGAAACGAGCTCGCGACCGCCTGGGATGCCTATCGCGCGCAGGCGCCGGACGAGACGCCGAGCGGCGCCGACTTCCGCGCCTTCGTCGAGCAGAACGCGTTCTACGGCCGCGCGAGCGACGACCTGCAGGAGCTGCGCAACATGCTCGACGCCGTCGACGCGATGGTCGGCACGGGGGGCGCGGGCGCGGCGGTGGAGACCTGGCAGCAGCAGCTCCTCCAGGACTTCGCGCCGAGCGGGATGAGCCCGTCGCTCCTCTACGAGGCGACGGGCGCGGGCAGCGGACACCTCGACACGGCGGACGCGGCGGACGCGGCACTCGCGCGCGCGGACTGAGCGAATCGCGAGCGCGAAGGCCCGGCAGAGCTAGTCTGCGCGGCATGCAGGACGCGCAGACCCGGCCTCGCGCTCAGGCGCCGGTCTTCCTGCGGCACGCGAGCCCGCGCATCCTCGGCGCCGCGCTCGCGACGGCGCTCTCGGCGCGCGTGTGGGTCGGCGGCTTCGGTGCGCGCGACCTCCTGCCGCTGGCGGCGCTCGCGCTGCTGTGGCCGCTCCAGGAGTGGCTGATCCACGTCGTCGTGCTGCACTGGAGGCCGCGGCGCGTCCTCGGCCGCACGCTCGACTTCGCGGTACCGCGCAAGCACCGCGCGCACCACGCCGATCCGGCGGCGCTGCCGCTCGTCTTCATCCCGCTCCACTCGTATCTCTACACGCTGCCCGGTGTCGCGGCGCTCTGGTGGCTCGTCACGCCGGACGCCGCGCTCGCGCTGACGGGAATCGCCGGTCACCTCGCGCTCGCGCTCCACTACGAGTGGGTCCACTTCCTGGTGCACACGCGCTGGCGCCCGCGCTGGCGCCCCTACCAGGTGATGTGGCGCAACCACCGCCTGCACCACTACAAGAACGAGCACTACTGGTTCGGTGTGACGCGTCTGTCCGCCGACCGCTGGCTCGGCACGCAGCCCGCGCGCGACGCGGTGCCGACCTCGCAGACCTGTCGGACGTTGGGGGTCGAGCTCGGGGGTTAGTTCGGCCGGACCATCGCGCTCGCGATTCGCTCGCGCTCGGGCTGCCGGCCTTCGCTCGGCTTCGCCTCGCTGCGCGTCGGCCGACCTGCGTCGGCCTCCTTGTTAGGCTCCGGCGGGCGCGCGGCGCGCACGCAGGTACTCGACCGCGAGCGGAGCGAGCGAGATCGCGACGATCGCGAGGATGACCGTCTCGAAGTTCTCCTTCACGATCGGGATCGCGCCGAAGAAGTAGCCGGCGAGCGTCAGCGACGTGACCCATGCGATCGCGCCGCTCACGTTCCAGGCCGCGAAGATCGGGTAGCTCATGCGCCCGATGCCCGCGACGAACGGGGCGAAGGTGCGCACGATCGGCACGAAGCGCGCCAGGAAGATCGTCTTGCGTCCGTGGCGCACGTAGAATTCGCGCGTGCGCTCGAGATGCCTCCGATCCAGGAGGCGCGAGTGCTCGCTCGAGAAGACGGCCGGCCCGAGCCAGTGGCCGATCGCGTAGTTGACGGCGTCGCCGAGCACGCCCGCGGCGCAGAGCGTGGCCATCATGACGGGCAGCGAGATCGAAGAGCCCTCGATCGAGGCCAGCGCGCCGACCGCGAAGAGCAGCGAGTCGCCCGGCAGGAAGGGCGTCACGACCAGACCGGTCTCGCAGAAGACGACGAGGAAGAGGACCGCGTAGAGCCAGGGGCCGAGCGTCACGGCCCACTCGTTCAGATGCACGTCGAGGTGCAGGAAGACGCCGAGCGCGTGCTTCAGGAGATCCATGGGGCGCCGAGCTTAGCCCGCGGCCCGTACGCGGAAAGCGAGCGCGGACCGCCTACGCGTAGACCGGCTCCTGCGTCAGCTCGAGCGGGAAGCTCTTCTGCGAGCGCAGGCGACGGCGCAGCGGGCGCAGCTCGCGCGGCAGCGCGTTGCAGTAGGCGACGAAGCCCGGCAAGGTCGCGAAGGTGCGCTCGGCGGCGGCGAAGGCCGGATCGGCGCGCAACGTCTGCGCCTGGCGGACGAGCGGGGGTGTCGAGGGATCGCGGCGGTAGCGGCGCAGGTAGTCCAGCAGGCGCGCGTGGTAGTCGCGCTCCTCGACGATCGCGCCGATGCTGCGCGCGCGCGGGTGCGTGCCCACCAGCATCTCCCCGAGCTGGCGCTCGAACTCGTCGAGGCCGTCCTCGAACATCTGGAGGAGCTGGAAGTCGTAGAGCGGATTCAGGTGCACGACCTGCATCACGTGACCGATGATCGTGTCGCGATCGGAGAAGAAGCCGGTCGGGTCGATCAGCGAGCAGGGGTCGTCGAGCCAGCGCAGCCATTGGTGCAGGCCGAAGTCGATGCCTCGCTGCCGGTAGTAGTCGCGCGAGGCCGGCTCGATCACGAAGCGAAGCATGTCGAGGCTGCCGAAGAGGAGCTGGAGGCGCGTCGGCCGGCGGACGAGGTAGCCGCGCGCCCCGAGCCGCGCGAGGCGCGCGTCGATCTCGCGCGGGCGAAGCCACAGCGCGAGCGTGCGCGCGATGCGCGCGAGCTTCCCGGCCACCTGTCGCGGACCGCCGATCGCGGCGCGCACGAGGGTGGCGCGCGAGGCGGTCAGGCGGAGCGGCGGCTCGGACGCGCGGGGTTCCACGCGCTCGAGGCTATCGCTCTGGCTCGCCCCCCGGCGACTTCGCCGGCGCCGCGCGCAGCGCGGCTCTCGCATTCTCGTCGAGGAGCTCGCCGAGGCGACGGCACGCCGGCACCAGGCCGGGCCGCAGCTTCTCGCCGAACCGCAGCGAGACGCCGTGCAGCATCACGATCAGGTTCCCGTGCGCGGCGACGCGCCAGCCGTCCCGCTGCACCTCGGGCTCCGCGGCGCGCGCCTGCGCGGGGCTCGCGAAGCGCCAGATCTCGGCGCTACAGACCTCGGAGCCGCCGCGAACCGCGTGCGTGTAGTGGAGGCTATGGGTCGCCTGCACGCCTGCGCTGCGGAGCTCCGCGTCCTGCTGCGGATCGGCGGGCGACTCGGCGAGGCTCTCCCATTCCGGACCGATCGCGCGCGGCGCGACGAAGAGCAGGGAGAGATCGCCCGCGTAGCGGCAGTCCGCGCACTCGCCGGTGTCGGCGCGCGCCGCTCCGGCCGCGAGCCCGAACAGCGCGGCGGCGAGGATCGCGCGGCGCCTCACGCGGCTTCGGCGGTCGCGCCGTGCAGCGGCAGGCGCACGCGGAAGGAGCTCCCCGAGCCCGGCGCCGACTCGACGGCGATCTCGCCGCCGTGCTTCTGCACGATGTGCCACGCGATGCCGAGGCCGAGCCCGGTGCCTTCGCCGACGCGCTTGGTCGTGAAGAAGGGATCGAAGATCCGCTCGAGTGTCTCCGGCGACATGCCGCAGCCGTCATCGCGCACCTCAGCCACGACCGCGTCGCCCTCGCGCAGCGTGGTGACGACGACGCGCCCGCTCTCGCCGACCGCGTCGAGCGCGTTGACGAGCAGATTCAGGAAGACCTGCCGCAGCTCCTGCGGCGCGCAGGCGACCGGCGGGATCTCGCCCGCGCGCAGCTCGATCGCGAGCTCCGGCGGGTGCAGCCGCGGCCGCAGCATCGAGATGGCGTCGTCGAGCAGCTCGTTCAGATTCGCCGGCTCGCGCGCCGGGTGGCCCGCGTGGGTGAAGTGACGCACGCCCCGCACGATCGCCGCCGCCCGATCGACGCCGGTCAGGCTGTCCGCGATCAGCTCGCGGCTCTCCTCGCCAATCGCCTCGCGCTCCTCCGCGCAGAGCGCCTCCGGCTCGACTAGCATCTTCCAGCGCCGCTCGAGCTGCGCGAGGTTCGAGCGCACGAACGCCAGCGGATTGTTGATCTCGTGCGCGAGCCCCGCGGCCAGCTCGCCGACCGCCGCCAGCCGCGCCTGGATCAGCATGCGGCGGCGCAGCTCCTCGACCTCGCGCAGGTCCCGCACCACCACGACGACACCCATGGCCTCGCCCTGGCGATCGCGGAGCGGCGCGGCCGACACCGACACCGGGATGGCGACGCGATCCGCGGTCCAGAGCACGGACTGCTCCTCGTCGACCGCGCGCGGCGCGGTGGGCGGCGACCAGTCGAGCAACGCGCGCAGCTCGAGCCCCACGAGAGCCGACGGCTCGCGGCCGCAGAGATGCGCTAGACCGCGGTTGGCGCGCCGCACGAGTCCGCTCGGCGTGATCATCCCGACGCCCTCGTGGAGCGCGTCGAGGATCTCTTCCGAGAACTGTTGCGGCGTGAAGAACAACATGCCGAAGCGGAACGCGGTGCCGAGCGCGATCAATCCGAAGATGGTGTAGGAGGTGCTGCCGAGGCGTGGGAAGGAGATGCCGAGGGCCGGCAGGATGATGTCGGTGAGCGGCGTCAGCGCGATGGGGGTCAGGATGCCGAAGCGGATCGCGATGCGGTGCGAGCGCGTCGCGACGGAGAGCGGGGAGTGGAAGTTCCGCACCATCGAGACGACCGCGATGCTGACCGGGCCACTGACCGCGCCGAAATACACGAGCTGCGCCGTGCCCGGGGCGTAGCTCCAGCCCCAGGGCGTTCGATAGATCGCGGCGTGCACCCAGCGCGTCCACCAGTCGAACGGCATGACGGCGAGGCCCACCGCGTAGCCGACGAGCGCCGCGCGCATCAGGATGCGCTGTCGCCGAGCGGCGTCGGGCACGGGATAGATGTCGAGGTAGCGGGCCATCAGGTGCGGGACCATGCCGCCGAGGAAGACCCAGCCCGGTCCCGAGAGCCGCATCCAGTGGAGCGCCTCGGCGGCGTCGGCCGCGGCGTTCCAGCGCGACTCGCAGAGCGCCCACCAGGAAGCGGTCGCGGCGAGCAGCGCCGCCAGCTGCGTTGCGCGCTGCCGCGGCGACTGCGCGAGGATGTAGCCCGCGCAGAGCGCGCCGACGAACGAGGACAGGCTCAGCAGCGCGGTGTAGATCCCCACGCCTCGGAAAATCGGCAGGGCCGCGACGCCGCTTGATCCGTGGACGGCCGGCCCGCTGTGCGTTCCTACACGCTCGCGCGGGCGGCGGCCGCGGCCGCGCCCATCGCCACCAGCTCGCGTCGCACCGCCGGCCGCGCCGCCACGCGCGCCAGCCAGGCGTGGAGCTGCGTGCAGGCGGCCGCGGGCGCCGCGCCGAGCGTCGACGCCGTGCTCAACATGACGAAGCTGCCGATGTCGGCGACGCTGAAGCGGTCGCAGAGGTACTCCCTGCCGGTGAGCTGCTTGTCGAGCTCCTGCGCGAGCTCCGCGAGCCGGCGCTTCGCGTCGGTGATCCGCTGTGCCGCTTCGGTGTCATGCGGCCGGGCCGGGTAGAAGCCGCCGTCGATCAGGTCCCACACCGCGGGGAAGAGGATCTCGTCGGCTGCGGCCTCGAGCTGTCGGCAACGCGCGCGCTCCGCGAGCGCGCCCGGGTAGAGCGCGGGCTCGGGAAAGCGCTCCTCGAGGTACTCGAAGATCAGGGTCGAGTCGTAGACGACCACGTCGCCGTCCACGAGCACGGGCACCTGTTTCTTCGGGTTCAGCGCGACGACGTCCGGATGGTGGGGCTCGTAGCGCCTGGCGAGGCTCCAGCAGACCTCGACGCGTTCGTAGTCGAGGCCCTTCTCGTCGAGCGCGATGCGGACCTTGGCGGTGAAGAGCGAGAGCGGTCCGGAGTAGAGCTTCATGGTTCCTCCCGGCGGGCGCGGCGCGTCGAGCCTGCCGCCCGCCGTGGCCCCGGGGAAGATCCACTTCTCGTCACGTCGTAGGAGCCGCCTCACCCTCCATCTGCAGTAGCTCGATCAGCACGCCGTCGCGGCTCTCGTGCTCGAGGTAGGCCCACTTCGCGAAGCCCATGTCGTGTTGCCAGATCGGTGCGAAGCCCTCGGCGCGGAGCGCCGCCAGGGTCGCTTCGCAGTCGGGCACCCGGTAGCGGATGTGGTGGATGCCCTCGCGCCCGGCGGCCAGGAACTCGCTGTGGGGCGACTCCCCGCCGAGTACCGCGATGAACTCGATCTCGAGGTTGCCCGTGCTGCCGAACGCCAGCTCCAGGTGCACGTCGCAGGGCCGGCCGCGGTACGTGACACCGGTGAGCTTCGACTCCATGCGCTGGAAGGGACCGAAGAGGTGCTCGTAACGCGCGAGCGTCGCGGGCAGATCGCGCACGACGTAGCCCACCTGGTCGATCGGCGGCAGCGCGACCTTTCCGATGCATCGGGGCCCCTGCATGCTCATTCCTCCACGCGCACGGCGAAGCGCTCGAAGTAGAAGTCGAAGCGGCGGCGCAGCGCCGCGGGGTCGATGCCGAAGTCTCCGCGCAGGTCGTAGCGCACCTGCCCGTGCTTCCCGCGCGGGTTCTCGACCAGGAAGGACTCGAGCTCGGAGCGCGCGCTGCGGGTCAGCTCGAGCCCGGCCTTCGCGTAGATGCGCCCGACCATGCCGAGGTCGTCGGCCATGAACTCGTCGAACGGGACGTCGATGGTCTGGCCGGCCGGCAGCTTTTCGCGGTCGCGCACGCAGGCGGCGAGCAGGTGCTCGACGCGGTCGATCCAGTAGGCGGCGAGCCCCTCCGGATCGACGCGTGTGCGCCGCATGCGGTCGCCGTAGGCGAGCATCGTGATCGCCGAGCGGATCACCGACACCGGATCGCGGTGCGTGATCGCGACGACGGCGTCGGGGAACGCGTCGAGCAGCGGCACGAGCTGCTCGAGGTGCTGCGGCGACTTCAGCACCCAGCGCGACGGCCCGCGCAGCCAGGTGAGCGCCTGGAGCGCCTTCCTCAGATACGCATAGTGCGGCCGCAGGTCGAGCGCGTAGTAGTGATCGCGCCAGCGCGCCGGCCTGCACAGCCACTCGAGCAGGTAGCTCGAGAAGTCGAGCTCCATCAGCTCGATCTCCTCGTGGATGTGCTCGGGCGGCATGTCGTGCATGGCCGGGAGCAGCGGCATCTGCGCGATCATCTGCTCGTAGGACCGTTGGCAGCGCCACCAGCGCGGGTCGCGGCCGTCGCGCCCCGGACCTTCGCCGCGGATCGGCACGGGCTCGAGGCTCTCCCAGTAGGGCAGCGAACGCTGCCGCGTGTCGGCTGCGAGGAGGTTCAGCAGGTGCGTCGTGCCCGTGCGCGGCATGCCGACGACGATGATCGGGCGCGGGAGCCGCACCTCGAGGATCTCCGGATGGCGCCGGATCAGGTCCTCGAGGCGGAGGCGGTTGCAGAGATAGCGGAGCAGGTTGCCCCACACGCCGAGGCGACCGAGCGCGTTCAGGTCGCGGTCCTCCTCGATCGCCTCGACCTGCACCCGCAGTCTCGCGCGGAAGTCGTCCGCGCCAAAGTCGGAGAGCCGCGTCTGCCGGCGCGCCGCTTCGAGCAGCACGGGCTCCGAGAAGACCACCGGATTCTGCTCCGCGTACGCGAGCGCACCGCGCTGCGACTCCGTCAGCACGGGGGCCGTGAGGTCCGCGATGCGGATGTCCGGCGGGCGCGCGCTCACTGCGGCTCCGCCAGCGCCCGCTCGAGCCGCGCGATCTCCTTCTCGAGCCAGCGCGTCTCCCAGAAGTTCACGCTCTCGTCGAGCAGCGCTCGATGCGCGGCGATGCTCGCAAGGGTCGCGCCGCGATGTCGCGGGTCCGACGCCAGCGCCACCTCGGCGAGGTGCAGCGCCTCGACCGGCGCGCTCTTCGCCCGCCGCGCCGCGGCGGCCGCGACGGCGTCCGGGCCGCCGGCGAGCGCGACCAGCTCCGGGTGCACGCTCGCCGCGGGGACGGGGTAGAGCTCCGTGGTCGAGCGCGCGTGGAACCAGCCCTGGTAGGTCTCCCAGATCGCGCGCGCCGACCAGGCCACCTTGCCGTAGCCCTCGCCGACCTCGAGCTCGGGCGGCAGCCGGATCTCGCGCATCGCGGTGTAGACGTCCTTGCCCGCGTTCATCGCGGCCACCACCGCGTCGTGCACGAAGAGCACCGCGCCGCGCATGCGCAGCAGCTCGGCGCGGATCAGGTCGCGCCCGACCACGGGATCGAAGTGGCCGACGAGCAGCATCTCGGCGTCGAGCGCGATCAGCCGGTCGAGCGTCTCGACGTAGCGCAGCGCGTCGCGGTGGCGGTCGCCGCGGATCGTCACGAGGTTCGGGAAGTGGCCGAAGAGCGCGCCCATCACGTTGCCGACGAAGCACATGCGGCGCCGCGGCAGCCACACGAGCAGGGAGTCCTCGGTCTCCGCGCCCGAGACGCCGATCAGCTCGAAACGCTCGCCGCCGAGCTCGAACTCGTAGCGGTCGGCGAAGGTGATCGTCGGCTTCGGGCGCGACTGCACCGGCGGGCGCCCGTCGCGGCCGGGCGTGCTCATGCCCTTGAAGGCCTCGGCGAAGGCGAACGCCGAGCGGCGCGCGCGGAACGGGGCGAGGCGCGCGTCGTACTCCTGCTGCGGCCCGTTGTTCGCCTGCGCGATGATCTCGGTGCCGGGCTCGAGGAAGCAGTCGACGCCGCCCACGTGGTCGACGTGGCCCTGTGTCAGCACGATGTAGCGGATGGGGCCGCGGTCGACGGAGTCGAAGTACTCCTTGTGGACCGGCGCCTCGAAGCCCATGCCGGTGTTGATCACGACGCGCCCCTCGCGCGTGATCACGAGGAAGGCGTTCGAGTAGCCCTCCGAGAGGTGGATCCCGTCGTCGATCTGCTTGCGGCGCACGAGCGTCGCGGGGCGCATGTCGAAAGCGCCGGGCCGCGACCGCCAGAGCGGTGTCGTCGTCATGTGGCGGAATAGCCTCCATCCACGCACCACGTCTGACCCGTCACGAAGCGCGCCGCCGCGCTCGCGAGGAAGAGGAAGGTCGGCACCAGGTCGTCCGGGGTTCCCCAGCGGCGCATCGGCGTGCGGTCGAGCTCGGGCTTCTCGAGCTTCTCCACGCCCTTCATCGCGCGGGTCATATTCGATTCGATCAGCCCGGGCGCGACCGCGTTGACGCGGATGCCTTCACGGGCCCACGCCGTGGCCAGGTTCTGTGTCATCGAGACGATGCCCGCCTTGGCCGCCGCGTAGCCCGGCACGATCGGCACGGCCTTGAAGGACGACATGCTCGCGACGTTCAGCACCGACGGCCCGCCGTCGAGCTTGGAGAGCGCGAGCAGCGGCCGACACGCGAGCGCCATGCGAAAGGCGCCGATCAGGTTGAGGCGCACCGCGTCCTCGAAGACGTCGGGGTCCCACTCGCTCGGCTGGAAAGGGAAGTTGGCGCCGGCGTTGTTGACCAGCACGTCGAGCGCCGGCAGCGAGCCCGCCGCGCGCGCGATCGCCTCCGCGTCGCGCACGTCGAGCTCGGTGTAGGTGAAGCCCGAGAGATCGTGGGGGTAGTCGCTCGCGCGGGGACGCGTTCCGGTGACATGGACGCTCGCGCCCGCCTCGGCGAAGCCGCGCGCGATGCCCAGGCCGATTCCGTTCGAGCCGCCGGTCACGAGCACCTGCGTGCCGGAGAAGTCGAAGCGGACGAAGTTCATCGGTATCACCCATTCGAAGGAAGCGGCGCGCCATCATGCGCCGGCGCCCCGAATGCGGCAAGCGCCGTCGGTTCAAGCGCTCCGCGCGTTCATCCGAATCAGGCCGTCACGGCCACGAGCCGCCGGAGCGCCGCGATGCCTGGCGAGAGCCTGCTCATCGTCGATGACGACCGCTTCGTCCACGAGGCGCTCGAGGCCGCTCTCGACGGCCGTGTCGAGCGGGTGCTGCACGCCTACGAGCCCGAGGAGGGGCTGCGCCTCGCGATCGAGACGCGACCGGACGTGGTGCTGCTCGACGTGAACCTGCCGCGCATGGACGGCCTCAAGCTCTGCCGACACCTGAAGGAGACGCCGAGCGTCCGCGACGTGCCGATCCTCTTCCTGACGGTCGAGGCGAACGTGCAGCGGCTGGCGCGCGCGCTCGAGATCGGCGCCACCGACTACATCCGCAAGCCGTTCGACCCGACCGAGCTGCGCGCGCGCGTCGAGGCCGCGCTGCGCCTCGGCCGCATGATCGCGCTGCTGCGCGACCAGGCGTGGATCGACGCGCTCACCGGGCTGAAGAACCGCGCCGCGCTCGACGACGCGCTCGACGCGGCGGCCGCGGCCTACGAGCGCGTCGGCCAGCCGGCGGCGTTGCTGCTGATCGATCTCGATCACTTCAAGCGGGTCAACGACGAGTACGGCCACGGCGTCGGCGACGAGCTGCTGCGCGGGGTGGGCGCGGCGATCCGCGCGAGCTGCCGGCCCTACGACACGCCGGCGCGCTTCGGCGGCGACGAGTTCGCGGTCGTGTTCACGCAGACCGAGGGCGACGGGGCGCGCGTCGCCGCGGAGCGCGTGCTCGCGAGCGTCCGCAACGTCGTGCCCGCCGGCGGCAGCGGCGTGGTGCGCGCGCGTTGCAGCGCGGGACTCTGCACGACGGAGAGCGGCGGCGAGCGCTTTGCCGCCACCGACCTCGTGAAGGCCGCCGACGCGGCGCTCTACGAGGCCAAGCGCGCCGGAGGCGCCTGTCTGATCGTGCGCTCCCTGCGGCCCTGAACGATCGGAGGGGAGATGAGCCAGACCCAGCCTTCCGCCAAGGGCACGCTCGTGCTCGGCGTGGTCGTGGCGGCGCGGCGTCACCGCGAGAAGGGTCGGATCTCCGAGCAGCAGCTCGAGGTGCGCCTGTCGGGGCCGGCGCTGTCGCTGATCGATCAGAAGATCCTGATCGCGGCCTGGTATCCGGTCGACGCCTTCTGCGAGCTGATGGACCTGAACTGGGAGCTCGGCGGGCATCGCGACCCGAACTTCATGCGGCGCGAGGGCGAGCGCTCGGCCGACCGCCTCTTCGACACGGGCATCTACCCGCAGCTCAAGTTCGCGGAAGAGGAGGCCACGAAGGTGCAGAGTCGCGACGACCTCGTGCGCCAGGCGCGGCTGATCTCGAGCATCACCGGCTCTCTCTACAACTTCCTCCAGATCGACGTGCGAATGGGCGACCGCGAGGAACGGCCCCTCCAGATCGTGTACGAGAATGCCGCGCCTTTCAGCGAGGCCCTGCGCTTCAGCACCGAAGGCTTCATGAACCAGGTCAACAAGCGCCAGAAGTCGGTCCGGCGCTGGACCAGCGAGCGCCCGCGACCCGACCGCGTCGTGTTCGAGATGTCGGTGCCGGTGCGCCTGAAGGGCTGAAGCGCGTCCTCCCGGCGGCGCCCGCGCACCTAGCGGGGCGAGGCATCGTCCTCGATCAGGGCGAGGGCGCGGTTCGGGCAGTAACGGACCGCGTCCTCGACCTGCGCGCGCAGCGACTCGTCCGGCGACTCGAGCAGGATCTCTACGTGCGCGTAGTCGCCCGCTCGCTCGCGCACGCGGAAGACGGTCGGTGCCTCGCCGACGCACACGCCGTGGCCCTGGCAGAGCTCGAGGTCGGCCACCACGCGCATGACTACGCGCGGCGCCGGTAGTGGAGCTTGCAAGGCGACGAGGTCCGCAGGATCAGCGACGGCATCACGTCGCGGTAGGAGTCGGGCGGGTCCACCGGCTCGAACTCGTAGCGCGAGAGCAGCGCAGTCACGATCGACTTCACCTGGAGGATCGCAAAGGCGTTGCCGACGCACTTGCGCCGCCCGCCCCCGAACGGGATGTAGGCGAAGACGTTCTCCGGGAAGCGCCGCGACGGATCGAAACGCTCCGGGTCCGGGTAGATCTCGGGAATGCGGTGCGCGACGTACGGCGACACGACGATCGTGTCGCCTTCCGGCACGACGACGCCGGCGTATGCGAAGTCGCGCAGCACGCGACGCATCAAGGTGACGAGCGGCGGGTGCAGCCGCAGCGTCTCGAACAGGAAGCGCTCGAGCCGCGGCAGCTCGCGCAACGCGGCGAAGCCGAGCTCGCCGCCCGGCGCGTAGGCGGAGTCCACCTCGCTCGCGATCTCGGGCACGCGCTCCGGGTGGCGCGCCAGCTCGACCAGGGTCCAGGTCGCGGTGTTCGAGCTGGTGTGGAAGCCCGCGAACATGATCCAGATGACCATGCCGACGATCTCGTGCTCGCTGAGCTTGCGGCCGCCCTGGTACTCGGCCTCCAGGAAGGCCTGGAGCATGTCCGGGTGCGAGCCGCCCTCGCGCTGCCGCTCGCGCACCACCGCCCCGATGATCTCGGCCAGCCGCGCGCGCGAGCGATCGCGTCGGGCGAAGATTTCGGTCTGCGCGTAGGGATCGACGATCGACGCGGGCGAGACCGCCTGCTCGAGATCGTGGTAGAGCGCGCCGAACTCGTCCGTCAGCTTCGCGCGGAACTCGGATCCCATCAGGCAGTGGGTCGAGGTCCGCAGCACCAGCTCCTTCAGCTCGTCGTAGAAGTCCTTCTCGCCCTCGTCGCCCCAGCGCGCGACCCAGTCCTCGACCTCGCGCGCGATGACCTGCGCATAGCCACGCATGCGATCGAGGCGCAGCGCCGAGGACTGCATCTTCACCTGCTGCCGCTCGATCTCGAGCGGCGCGCCGAACTGGATGCCCTCGCCGAAGACGGGGACCATGAAGCGGTAGGGCGGCGACGGCGAGAGCTGGTCGTCGGGCGCGCGGAAGACGGCCTCGCTCGCGGCGGGACCGCTCATCAGCAGGTGGGGCGCGCCGCCGAGATCGAACTCGGCGAGCTCGCCGCACTCGCGCCAGGCGCGCAGCAGGAAGCGCGCCGGATGCTCGATGAACTCCTCGTAGTGGCCGCTCCCGGGCTTCGCGCCGGAGACCTGCGGCCACGGCCGCTCGCGACTCGCGCTCGTCATGCGCGCATCGTACTACGGCGCGGGGACGATCTTGTAGATCGACGGCGAGTCGGTGAGGCTGACCACGTAGATCTCGCCATCGCGACCCTGGCCGAACGCCGAGACTTGCTTCGGGTCGAGATCGAGCCGGGTCGGCGGCGCCGTGTCGTCGATGTGGAACGCGAAGAAGCGCTGCGTGATGTCGTCGCCGTAGACGTAGAAGCCGATGAGTGCGGGGATCGCGGAGCCGCGGTAGACCGCGCCGCCGATGATGGCCTGGGCGTCGGTGCGATCGTGCACAGCCACGGGCGGCTCGAACACGAGGCCGTTGCAGGCGGCGCTCAGGTTCGGTCCCGGCAGATCGCCCTCGACGCAGTTCCAGCCGTAGTTGCGGCCCGAGAGCACCTTGTCGATCTCCTCGCGCCGGCTCTCGCCGACATCGCCGAGCCACAGCTGCTCCGTCTCCGGGTCGAAGTGCATGCGCCACGGGTTGCGGAATCCGTAGGCGAAGATCTCGGGACACGGCTGCGCGGGCACGGCCGGGCTCTGGCCCGAGTCGCAGAAGGGACGCCCCGCCGTCTGGAACGGGTTCGAGTTCGGGACGGCGTACTTCTCGCCGCTCGCGGGAGCTCCGAGCACGTCGAGGCGCATCACCTTGCCGAGCAGCGCGGAGACGTTCTGTCCGTTATTTCCGTCCGCGCCGTCGCCCATGCTGTAGTACAGGAAGTCGTCCTTGCCGAACATGATGTCGCCGCCGTTGTGATTCGGCGCCGGGTGCGGGATCGCGAGCACGATCGGATCGGCGGTCGGCGTGAACGGGCCGTCGTCGTCGGGGCTCTGGTAGCGAGCCAGCATCGAGGAATTGGCGGTCTCGTCGGTGTAGGTGAGGTAGAGCTCGCCGCCGGGGCCGAAGCCCGGATCGAAGGCGAGTCCGAGCAGGCCCTGCTCGGGACCACCGCCGAGGTCGATGCCCTGACTCGCAACGATGTCGAGCGCGAGCGTCTTCGTCGCGGCGGGATTGCTCGCGAGGAAGGTCCAGATCTTTCCGCCCTGCTCGACCACGTACCAGCGATCGCTGTCGCTCGGGTGCTGCACGAGCTTCACGGGCATCGCGAAGGTCAGTCCTCCGAAGGCCGCCTCGAGCTGCGTCGCCGGCGGCGGATTGCCGCCTCCTCCTCCGTCGCCACCGCCGCTGCCGCCGCCCTTGCAGGCCCACGCCAGGCAGACGCAGGCCGAGAGCGCGGCGGCGCGCGCGCACCGGGTCCTTCGAAGATGCGAGCCGATAGATTGGCCCATTCCCGTCGCCAGTGTGATGCAGAAGCGGCGCGCGCGCAGTGACCTGTGTCCCGCTTTCGCTCCTCAGGACGAGAACACGCCGAGCGCGAGCTCGAACGGGCCCGGCTGCTCGTAGGGCAGCCGCGCGAGATCGGCCGTCGCCGACGCGAGGTCGAGACGCGGCACCGGCTGCGCGTCGCGGCAGTACACGAAGGCGGTAGCGCAGTAGTCGTCCTGGCGCTCGCAGATCGCAAAGGCCTCGAGCGGACCGCGTGCGAACTCGTACCAGCCCGTTCCGGCCAGCCGTCGCCCGCGCTCGATCCGGCGCCGCAGCGCGTTGTCTCCGCGCGGAACGGCGACCGCGCCGATCTGCTGGATCGTGACGCGCAGCGACTCGCGGAAGACGATCGGGTCGGGCAGGTGCCAGCGGTAGAAGCCGACGAAGTCCGGCATGCGCGCGCCGCCGTCGGGGCGCTGCACGACGAGCGGCGCGCCCTGGAGCGGGGTCGCGTGGGCGCCCATGCCCCACGCGCTCCCGACGTAGTCCTCGAGGCCCGTCCCACACCAGGTGGGGTAGGGCCCGTCACCGTCGAGGTACATCTTCACTTCGCCTTCTCCGTACCAGGAGAAGTCGCCGTCCTGGAGCACGCGCACGCCGACGTTGCAGCCGAGGAAGCGGCCCGGACCGCGGAGCCCCTCGGCGATCGGGAAGTCGCGCCGCAGCGCGGTCGGGTTCTCGCGGCGAAAGCTCGCGTGCAGGACCCCGACCTCGTCGGCGTCGCGACCGAGCGTATAGGCGACCTGGTAGTAGAACGGGAAGCGCCGCGTCGATCCGTTGTGGAGCTCGATGCGGATCCGGCGGCGGAAGGGCAGCGGCAGCCAGGCGTTGAAGCCGCGGCCTTCCTGCGCGGCGGCGAGCGCCGACGAGTAGGCGACCGGCCGTCCGTGCGGCAGCCCGAAGAAGTCGAGGCAGGGGACCGAGACCGAGGGATCGGAGGCGTCGTCGTAGAAGACCTCGAGCGCGAGCGCGCGCATCGACTCGGGCGGCATCGGCGGGAACGTCATCCAGATGTGTCGCACGCGGCCGGGGCCCGCGATCTCCGCGAGCGCGACGCGCTCGCCGGTCTGGAGGAAGCGGCTCGGCGCGCCCTTGCGCCCGCCGGCCGCGGTGCCGGCCGCGCCTCGCTCGCCGCGCGGATTCTCGAACGAGATCGTGCGGATCTCGCACGCCGGGTCGATGCGCGCGGGATCCGATGCGTCCCACATGATCAGCTCCCCTCGTGCAGCAAGGTCCTGCGGAATTCCCCGATCACGGGCAGTCGATCGAGCCAGGGTGAGGCGTCCGCGCGCGACGGATCCTGCGGCGACACCTCTCCCGCGAAGCCGCGCGGGATCTGGCTCTCGCCCGGCCCGCCGCCCTGGTGGTACTCGTAGCCCGGGACGCACAGCTCCTCGTCGACCTCCACGTCCACCGTGCGGACGCCGTAGCTCGAGAGCTGCGTGGTGGTGGCCTGCGGCGGCGCGATCCATACCTGTCGCGGCGCGGCCATGAACAGGTACTGGATGCGCCGGTTGCGCGAGAGGATGCGGTAGCGCCGCAGCCTGCCGCCGTAGAGTGTCGAGCGAGAGTGCGCGACCTCGAGCACGCCGCGCGCGAAGTCGGGCTCGTAGCCGGCCGCGAAGCGCAGCGAGCCCGGATCGAGCCGGCGCGTGAAGCGCGCGACGGTCCTTCCTCCATGGATCAGATTCCTGCGATCGCTCTGTGCGACGCGCCGCGGCTCGGTGAAGTCGCGGTAGGCGGAGATGCGGTCGTCCGGGCCGCGGCGCAGCACGAGCGGCACTGCGCGCTCGTCGTGCGCGATGCGCGGCGAGCGCCGCAGCAGGGTCTCGAGCGCGGTCTGGATCTCGAGCGGGAGGTCCGTCGTGGACTCGGCAGACGAGAGCAGCTCGTGGCCGTCCTCCTCCACGACCTTCACGTCGCCCTTGCCGATCCAGTTCTCGCGCGCCGAGCGCACGAAGTGCGTGGCCACGCGCCAGACGAGCGAGACGTCCTTGTAGAAGAGGCGCGGGAAGATCTCGTCGCGCGACGCCGCGCCGCGATCGGTTGCGACATATGCGACGAAGAAGCGGATGTCGGCGTTCTCGCGCGCGTCGGTCAGGTAGAAGGTCGTGTCGAAGAGGCGGACGGCGTAGCGCGGCGCGTAGCCGCGCAGCAGCGCGCCGGGATTGCGGCGCGCGAGACCGGCGGGCCGGAGGCTCGCGCCGTGCGAGAGCCGCGCCTGCAGCTCGCGAAGGATCTGCGAAGGCGATCGCGAGATCGGGCGCGCGCTCGGGACGATGCGGGTCGGGATCGGAGCGGACATTCGCGGCAGCATGCCACGTCTCGCTTGACAAGCCGCGCGATTCGCGAACACTCGGCTGCGATGCGGGGAAGCGAGGGGGTCTTCTCGGCGATCGCGCTGCTGCTCGTCGCGGTCGCCGGCTGCTCGAGCATCTCGGACAGCTCGCGCAGCATCTCCCGCTCGGTCAGCTCGCCGTCCGAGTCGTCCTCGGAGAACCAGGAAGACTCGATGTACAAGAGCAAGATCCGAGACTACAGCTACGGCTACGCGAAGGCGGGCGGCGACCCGCAGGCCTTCTCGCGCGGGATCGGCGCGCTCGCCCAGCGCCGAGGGATCCACGACTGGGAGAGGGACGAGTCGACCTGCCGCGCGATCGGCGAAGGCTTCCGCGACGCGGGCTCGGGTCAGGCGGCCACGGCGAACGCGCTCAACGGAGTGGTGCCGCCGAAGTCCGAGTGCGGTGTCTGGATCCGCACGGGCTACCACGATCGGAAATAGCAAGCGGCCGCAAAGCGGCCGCGCGCAGCGAGCCGCATGCGAGCGAAGTATCAGAAGATCGACCCGGTTCGTATCGCTTTGGAGCCTGCTGGCGTTCGCGCTCACCGGTCCGGCGTTCGCGCAAACGCCCGTCGAATACCTCTACGCCGAGTCCAACGAGGGCGGGTCGAGCGGCGGTCACGTCGCGCTGCGAATCGGCGACGAGGTCTTCCACTATCAGCAGCGCGAGCGGCTGCTGGCCCTGCTGCGGACGGACCTCGCCGACTTCTTGACCGAGTACGCGCTGGCCGGCAATCGCACCTTGCACGCGCTGCGACTCGGCGTTTCCGAGGAGACGGCCGCGCGCCTGCGCCGGGGCTTCGGTGCGCGTCAGCTCGCGGCGTCGCGCCAGCTGGAGCGCGTCGCGCAGCTCCGCGCGGACCGCGAGCTGCTCGAGCAGGCGGTGGCGGGCGTCCCCGAGCTCGCGCTGGACCTTCCGGGCGCGGGCTTCTTCGCCGAGCGCTTTCCCGCGCCGGCGCCGCAACACCCCGACGCGTCGCTCGCGCGCGTGCGCGCGCGCATCGGGGCGCTGTACGGGGAGGGCTTCGTCGCGTCGCGGATCGAGGCGCTGCGCGAGCAGATGTCACGGCTCGCGCCCGCCCCGCAGCAGGGCTGGGGCCCCGTCGACGCGGACGCCGAGCCTCCCTTCGAGATCGGATATGCGGAGACGTTGGGCGATCTCGCGTCCGCGCTCACCGCGTTCGAGGTGATCCGCGACGCTCGGCCGCTGCGCGAGGGCTCCGCGGTGGCGGTCGATCCCGATTCGTCGCCGCTCGAGCCCGAAGCGCGCGCGGCGCTCTGCGGCCAGCAGGACGCGCTCGAGGACTCGCTCGCGACGCTCGCCGGCTCGAGCCGCCCCGACGCGGGTGGCGCGCTGCTGCTCGGCGCCGCGCGACTCGAAGCGCTGTCCGCGAGCTGCCAGCGCGGCACGTGGCTCGTGCTCGACGCGTTCGCCGGATCGGATCGGGCCAGCCTCGCCGCGCCGCAGCCTCGGGCGCTCGAGCTGCTCTCGCGCGACGCGGACGCGGCGAGGGCGCGCGCCCAGTTGCGCCTGCTCGAGGGCGCCTTCGACGAGCGGCGCCTGTCCGAGCTCGAGGCGACGTCCGCGCGTGCGGCGGAGCTCCGCCGTGCGGCGCCGCTCGGCGTGCTGCGCGTGGCGGACACGCGACCGGTGCCCGCGCGCCCGGCTCCGCGCGCCGACCTGCCGCGCCCGCAACAAGACGCCGCCGCGCTCGAGGCGGTGCTCGGCCTCGCGCGCCTGCGCGAGGTCGAGGCGGAGCGCGCCGTCGCCGCGCTGCAGGCCTACCATCTCACGTCGCGAAACTGTGTCACCGAGCTCTTCCGCACGGCGAACCACGCGCTCGGGGACTCCCGCGACGCCGTCGAGTCCGCACTCGGCGGCTACCTCGACCCCGACGCATCGGGGCTCTTCGTGCCGTTCGTGTCGGCGGCGGCCGTGCGCGCGCACGACCGCGTCGTCTCGGAGCGCGAGGTGCCGTCGCTGCGCGCGCTGCGGATCGCGGCCCTGCGCGAGCGCGAAGGTCCGCTCGCGACTGCGCTGCGGGAGCTCTCGCCGCTGACCGCGCGCAGCTACGAGCGCGCGACCGCCGACTCGCCGTTCCTCTTCTTCGCCGACCGCGCGCCCGCGTTGCGGCCGCTCTTCGGCGCGGCCAATCTCGCGACGGCCGCGGGCGCCTCGCTAATCGGCCTCGCCGAGGCGCCCTTCGATCGCGGCGCGCGCCTCGCCGGCGGCCTGCGCGGCATGTTGTGGAGCCTTCCCGAGCTCGCCTTCGTCGGCGTCCGCAAGGGCACCAACGAATACGTGTCGCCCGAGTGGGTCGAGGTCGCGAAGGCCGCGCTCGATGAGGGATCCAACTAGATGAAGAAGACGAAGGTCGAGAGCGCGAACACGGGGATCAACACGGCGCCCGACCAGGCCATGTACCCGAAGAAGCCCGGCATCGCGACGCCGCGCTGCTCGGCGATCGCCTTCACCATGAAATTCGGTCCGTTGCCGATGTAGGTGTTCGCGCCCATGAGGACCGAGCCGCACGAGATCGCCGCGAGTGTGGCGTGCGCGTGCGGGCCCTGCGCGAGGTAGTGCGCGAGGTAGCGGCCGTCGGGCGGGATCCCGTCGAGACCGCAGGCCGTGGCGGCGAAGGTCAGGTAGGTCGGCGCGTTGTCGAGGAAGCTCGAGAGCGCACCCGACGCCCAGAAGAAGTGCCAGGGCTCGCGGATCCCGAAGCCCGCCGCGTGCGCGTTCAGCAGCAGCAGCGCCGGGGCCATCGTCGCGAAGATGCCCGCGAACAGGATTGCGACCTCGACGATCGGCGCGAAGGAGAAGTGGTTGCGCGCGTGGATGCGGTCGTCGGTCGCGACGTACGAGAGCGTCGCCAGCGCGAGCATGCAGAGCTCCTGCACGCCGAAGGCCCACGGGGTCCCGCCGTGGCCGAGTCCGCGGCCGGCCGCGTAGATCACCGCCACGACGCCGAGGAGCCACGCGACGTTGTGGGCGCCCTCGATCGCGATCGGCTCGTGGATCTGCACCTCCTCGAGCTGCGAGCCCGGTCGCTCGCGCTCCTCTCTCGCGAAGATCGCTTGATCGAGCAGATCGAAGATCACGAGCAGCCCTCCGTTCACGAGCAGCCACTCCTTCCAGAGCCGGAGGGTCCATTCGAAGGGGACGCCCTTCAGAAAGCCGAGGAAGAGCGGCGGGTCGCCGAGCGGTGTCAGCAGGCCGCCGCAGTTCGACACGATGAAGATGAAGAAGACCACGATGGGCGCCTTGCGCTCGCGCGTCTCGTTGGCGCGAAGGAGCGGCCGGATCAGCAGCACGGAGGCGCCCGTCGTGCCGATCCAGCTCGCGAGCAGCGCGCCGAGCGCGAGCAGCGCGGTGTTCATCAGCGGCGTGCCCGAGAGCGATCCGCGCACGTGGATGCCGCCACTGATCACGAAGAGCGACGTGATCAACGCGAGGAACGAGACGTACTCGGCGCCCTTCTCGAGCAGCACGTGCGTGCCGGCCGCCCCGTGCGCCGCCGGCAGGTAGACGAGCACGGGCAGAGCGAAGCCGGCGGCGACCGCGGCGCGGTTGCCGTCGTGCGACCAGAAGTTCGGCGCCGCGAGCGGCAGCAGCGCGATCGCGAGCAGCATCCCCGCGAAGGGCGCGATCGTCCAGACCGGCAGCAGCGCGCCGAGCGAGCCGGGCTCCGTCATCGCGCGCTGTTGCTCTCTCGCGCGCTCGCGCGCCCCGATTCCCGCCGCACGGGCGCGGAGCTTACCCGCGGCGATCGCTCGCGCGCTCCCCTTTTTCCGTTCGCGCGGCGATATGCTGGCGCCCTTCGTTAGGGGAGTCCGCATGAGATCGAGCCGTCTCCGGCCCATCACGCTCGCATGGCTGCTCGCGATCGCTCTCGCCGGCGCGCTACGGGCCGAGGCCGAGGTGCCTGGGGCGCTGCAGCCGGTCCCCGACGTCCCGCCGCCTCTCGGGCCGGTCTCGCTCTCCGAGCCCGAAGCGACGCTCGAGGTCTGGAACCGCCCGATCGTGACCTTGCGCGCGACGTTCGGCGCGCGCACGCCGGAGCGGCGCGTCGAGCTCGCGGCCGAGCGCATCGAGGATCTGCCGTACTCGGCGCTGACGGGCGAGATCACGCACGTCCCGGTCTCCGTCGGCGACGTCCGTGGCGAGATCGTGACCGTGGAGGGACGCATGATCATCTCGCTGGCCGAGGCGGACATCGACGCGGAGGCGGGGGAGGGCTTCCAGGCGTACGTCACGCACGCGATCGACAACCTGCGCGACGCGCTCCACGCGCGCGCGGAGCAGCGCGAGGGCCAGGTGCTGCTGCGGAGCCTGGCGCACGCGCTGCCCGCGACGCTGCTGTTCCTGGCGATCGTCTACCTGCTGAGTCGCACGCGAAGCTGGCTCACTCGGCAGGCGTCCGCCGCTTCCGAGGAGTCGCTGCGGCGCATGTCGCGCCTCGGCCTCGACGTCCGGCGCCAGGCGGCGGTTGTGGCGCGCGTGGTCGCCACCGGGCTCACCTGGGCGCTCGACGCCGTGGCCACGTATCTCTGGCTCACCTACGTGCTCGTGCAGTTCCCCTACACGGAGCCGTGGGGGCATCAGCTCGGGCACTTCCTGCGCGAGACGATCGGCGGGCTGGCTCAGGGACTCCTCTACGCAGTGCCGCGCATCGTCGTGATCGCACTGATCTTCCTGATCACGCGCGGCGCAGTCGCCTTCGTGAACGCGTTCTTCCGGAACATCGAGCGCGGCTGGGTGCGCGTCGCCGGGTTCGACGCCGAGACCGCGCGCGCGACGCGGCGCCTGGTCGTCGTGCTGCTCTGGATCTTTGCCCTGACGGCGGCGTATCCGCACATCCCGGGCTCGCACAGCGAGGCCTTCCGCGGCATCAGCGTCTTCGTCGGTCTCGTCGTGTCGCTCGGCTCGACGGGCCTCGTCAACCAGGTGATGAGCGGGTTCGTCGTGATCTACTCGCGCGCGATGCGGACCGGCGACTGGGTGCGGGTCGGCGAGGTCGAGGGGCGCGTGAAGGAGATCGGCGTACTCTCCACCAAGCTGTCGACGGTGCGCCGCGAGGAGGTCGCGATCCCCAACGCGGTGCTGGTCGGCACCGCGACGACGAACTACACGAGCCTCGCCGGCGCCGACGGGCCGCTCGTCACGACCGCGGTCACGATCGGCTACGACGCGCCCTGGCGGCAGGTGCACGCGCTGCTCGAGCTCGCCGCGTCGCGCACCGCGGGCGTGCGAAAGAGTCCGGAGCCGCGCGTGCTCCAGCGCGGGCTCTCCGACTACTACGTCGAGTACCAGCTACTCGCGCACCTCGAGCGCGCGGAGGATCGCTTCGAGGTGCTCTCCGCGCTGCACGCGAACATCCAGGACGCGTTCAACGAGGCGGGCGTGCAGATCATGTCGCCGCACTACGTGATGCAGCCGCCGGAGCCGGTGATCGTGCCGAAGGAGAAGTGGTTCGCGCGGCCCGCGCCGCCGGAGCCGCGCAGCAGGTGACGCTCGCCCGACACACGTCGCTGGTGGCGGTGTGCGTCGCGCTCTGCGCCTGCGCGGGCGCGGCGCCGCACGCCGGAGAGTCGCGCTCGGCGCCGAGCTGGGAGGAGGCGGCGAACGCCACCTACGCCGGCATCGAGGCGAGTCCCGTCGCGCTCTCCGGCGGACTCCACGAGGGCGAGCCCTTTGCCCCGGGTGGCGCGTCGCGACCGCGAGTCGAGCTCGTGCCCGGCTTCTGGCTCTCCGGCGATCTGGACGGCGACGGCGCGCCCGAGGCGATCGTTCTGCTCGACGCGTCGAGCGGCGGCAGCGGCACGGACTTGTACCTCGCGGCGCTCTCACGCGACGGCGGCCGCGTGGTGGAGCGGGGTGCGGCGCTCGTCGGCAACCGCGCGCAGGTGCGCGGCGCACGGGTCGAAGGGAGCCGTGTCGTGCTCGACGTGGTGCAGGCGGGGCCCTCCGACGCGATGTGCTGCCCCGGCGAGAAGGCGACGCGCGCTTTCGTTCTCGAAGGCGAGGGGCTCGTCGAGGTGGAGTCGCGCGCGACGGGCCGGCTCTCGCCGGGCGATCTCGCGGGCGTCGAGTGGCTGCTGGTCGAGCGGAACATGCAGCCGGTCGCGGCAGAGCCCGAGCAGACGCTCGTGGTCGAGGGCTCGCGCGTGAGCGGGCAGGGCGGCTGCAATCACTACTTCGGCGAGCTGCGCGCGGGCGCCGGCCCGGGCGAGCTCGCGATCGGCCCGATCGGCGCGACCCGCATGGCCTGCGAGGAGTCGGTGATGGAAGCGGAAGCGCGCTATCTCGCCGCGCTCGAGCACGCGGCGAAGTTCGGCTTCGTCGCGGGGCGCCTCGCGCTGACCTCGCGCACGGACGACCCGCTCGAGACGCTCGTCTTCCGCGCACGCTCGCTCTCGCCTCCGTGATGGCGACGCCAGTCGATCAGAGACCCCAACGATGAGCGGCTTCCGCGTCCTCCAGCCGCCACACCGCCGAGTGTGCCTCGCGCAGGCAGCTCGCGTCCGAGAGCAGCGTGCGGCGCTCGGACGGGGTCAACGCCTCGGGTCCCTTCGCGGCGGCGCTGCGAGCGAGCGCCTCGCGCGCGGCGCGCAGGCGAGCGGTGAGCTTTCGCGGACCGCGCAGCATCGCGTCGTGCAGCGCGTTCACGCGCGGATCGACCACGGCGCGCGTGAGGCCGTCGGGTCGGCGCGCGGCGGCGGCGTGGAGGCGCCGCATGCCGGCCTCGAGCTCGCGGATCTCGGACGGCGGCACGCGCTCCTCGGGCGTCAGGAAGATGTGGGCGGCGCGCGCGCGGTCGCCGAGCTTGCGATGGCTGGCCCAGACCGAGAGCGGCACCGACAGGATCAGCGCGGCCGCGACGGGAATGAGCCAGAAGAAGGCCTCGGGGTGGAGCACGTACACCGTGTAGGCCCACACGCTCGCGACGAGCGCGTCGGGACCGTGGCGGCGCAGCGCCTGACCCCAGCTCGTCTCCTCCTCGTCGGAGCCGCCCTGCCAGGAGACCGCGCGCCCGACCAGGTTCGACAGCACGAAGCGGCAGTAGAATGCCATGCGGATCGGCGCGAGCAGCGCGGTCGCGAGCGTCTCGAGCACGACGCTCGCGAAGAGCGGTCCGAGGCCGCCGAAGCCCGCGCTCTGCCGGCGCCCGACCGCGAGCGCGACCGCCAGGATCTTCGGCAGGAAGAGCACGAAGGCGACGACGCCGACCAGTGACATCGCCCACTCGGGACGCCACACGGGCCAGGTGGGGAAGAGGCTCGGGCCCTTCGGGAAGTAGTCGGGACCGCGCAGCGCCCAGAGCAGCGCCTCGGCGGTGCTCGCCACCAGGAAGCCGAGCCAGAGCAGCGCCGAGACGTAGGAGAAGACGCCGTTCAGGAAGAGCGCGCGGTGCGTCGCGTAGACCCCGCCCGTGAAGAGCAGGCGCAGGTGCTGCAGGTTGCCCTGACACCATCGGCGGTCGCGCTTCATCTCCTCGAGCAGCGTCTCGGGCGTCTCCTCGTAGCTGCCCGGCAGATCGAACGCGAGCCAGACGGAGAAGCCGGCGCGCCCGAGCAGCGCGGCCTCGACGAAGTCGTGGGAGAGGATGTCGCCGCCGAGCGGCGGCTTGCCGGACAGGCGCGGTAGCCCGCAGTGCGCCATGAAGGGCGCGACGCGGAGAATCGCGTTGTGGCCCCAGAAGGGGCTGTCGCCGAGCTGCCAGAAGTGCATGCCTGCCGCGAACATCGGGCCGTACAGCCGCGCGGCGAACTGCTGCATGCGCGCGAACAGCGAGCGCGCGCGCACGACCGCGGGCGCGGTCTGGATCACGCCGACGTCGGGGCGCTCCTCCATCAGCCGGACGAGCTGCACGATCGCGGCGCCGCTCATCACGCTGTCGGCGTCGAGCACGATCATGTAGCGGTAGCGGCGACCGAAGCGCCGGCAGAAGTCGGCGATGTTGCCGCTCTTGCGCTTGCGCCGGACGCGCCGGCGCCGGTAGTAGAGGTGTCCCGGACCGGAAGACTCGCGCCGCCACGCGGTGAAGGCCTCCTCCTCGTCGACCCAGGTCGCCGGCTCCGCGCTGTCGCTCAGCACGAAGCAGTCGAAGTGGCGCTGCTCACCGGTGCGCGCGAGCGACGCCCACACCGCGTGCAGGCCCGCGAAGACGCGCTCGACCGGCTCGTCGCAGATCGGCATCACGAGCGCGGTGCGCGCCTCCGCGTCGATCGGGGTCTGCGACGGCGCGTTCGGGCGGTGGATCGCAAAGCGATCGCCCCGCCGCAGCATCACCACGAATCCGAAGAGCGCGGTCCAGAAGCCGATCGAGAGCCAGCCGAACAGCGCACCGAAGAAGAAGGAGAGGACGAGCTCCAGCGAGCCTTCGGCGCGTCCCGGCAGAACTGCCATCATGAACATGCCGGCGGCGATGCTCGGCACGATCACCAGCAGCGCGAGCAGCACGCGCCGTAGTCGGCCGCGCCGTCGCCAGCGCGGCGATCCGGGACGCACCGGCGCCTGCACGGAGGGCGAGGAGTCGGAGGGGCGCCGGCGCCGCTTGCGCCACTCGCCGATGCGACGCCCGTGATAGACCTCCGGGACCATCGGGCCGCGCAGCAGCGGCGGGGTCGCCTCGAGCGGCTGCGGCGGCGCGAGGGGTATGTGCGCCTCGGGAAGCCCGCCGGCCTGCCAGACCGCCAGACGCCACGTCGCGAACGACTCCTCGCTCGGGGCGGCTCCGTCGATCGGCCAGTGGAGCTCGAGCACCTCCTCGGTCGCGTCGAGCGCGCCGGAGAGGGCCGAGGCGCCCTGCGCCTCGCCGAGCGCGCGCTCGACCGCCTCGCGACCGAGGCGTTCGCGCTCGGAGGACCCGAGACCGAGCGTGCCCAGATATGAAACCGCGCGCGCGAGCGCGCCGCGCCAGTCGAGCAGCAGGCGGTCGAGCGGCGGCGGCGTGCGAGACGGCTCGGCCTCGCGTTGCGCGTCGAGCCGGCGCCGCCACTCGCCGAGCGAAGGGCTCATGGGATCAGAAGATAGGACCAGGTTTCGGTGAGCACGTTCTCCCCGTGCCGGAGGAAGGCGCGCAGCTCGATCGGGTCGTTGTCGTGCGGACGGATCTGGAAGACCAGGCGCCAGCTCCCCGTGACGGGGTTCCGGACCATCTGCTGCTCGAGCATCTCCGCGCGCCCCTGGGCGGCCGAGCCGCCCGCGATCGTCACGACTCCTTGTACCACGGCGTCGGCCGGGAGCGCGCGCAGGGCGGGGCTCTCGAAGTCGACCAGGATGCGCCGCCCGCCCTCGAACGTGCCCGAGTCACGGCGCGTCGCGATCACGCGCCCGCCCGGGGGGCGCTTCGCGTCGTCGCCGTACCAGTAGAGCGAGTAGGCGAGCGAGAGCG
>Ga0335069_10002350_pt1 | contig 29227 bp, 27 predicted proteins | sample Lox_Sample_11_FD_206714 | JGI IMG/M metagenome (GOLD analysis project Ga0335069, IMG submission 206714) | Soil microbial communities from Loxahatchee National Wildlife Refuge, Florida, United States - Lox_Sample_1.1 | ecosystem: Environmental > Terrestrial > Soil > Wetlands | place: USA...
CGGCGATGTCGAGGTTGAGGTCCAGGTTGAACTGCAGAGTGATGACCGAGAAGCCCGCCGAGCTGATCGACGACATGCGGTTCAGGTCGGCCATCTGGCCGAACTGGCGCTCCAGCGGCGCGGTCACGGTCTGCGACATCACCTCCGGACTGGCGCCCGGATAGGAGGTCTGGACCTGGATCGTCGGATAATCGACCTCGGGCAGCGCCGATAGGGGCAGCATGCGGAAGGCGATGACGCCGGCCAGGAAAATCGCCGCCATGAACAGCGACGTGGCCACCGGCCGCATGATGAACGGGCGTGATGGACTCATGGTCTAGCCTCAAGCGCCATGGGCGAGCCTATCGCGTTCAACCGGCCGACCCATCGGCGGGGGGCGACGCGGCGCCCTGGCCCTGAGTTTGGCCCTGGTTGCGCCAGCGCTGACGGGCGCCGTTCGGGCCCGCAGCCGGTCCCTGGCCGCCTTGGTCGGCGGCGTTGGGGCCGCCTTGGCCCCGTCGGCCCTGCCAACCGCCTGCGGGCGCGCCGGGGGGCGCACCGGCCGGTCCGGGGACGGCCTGACCTTGGCCCTGACCTTGGCCTTGGCCCTGACCCTGACCCTGGCGCGGCCCGCGGCCCTGTCCGTTGCCTTGACCCTGCCCGGGCCATTGGCCTTGGCCTTGGCCCTTCCCTGGCCACTGACCTTGACCTTGGCCTTGACCCCGGCCGCCCATGCCCCGGCCCTTGCCGCCAGGACCGCTGCAGCTGCCGGCGGCCAGGTCGCGCGCCTGTTGCTGGGCCGCGGCGTCAGGCTGGGCCGTACCCTGCGGCGCCGCGCCTGGGGCGCCAAAGCCCCCGCGCCCACCGCCACGACCGCCGAAGCGACGCTGGCCGCTTTGACCACCGCCGACGCCGGCGGGCCGCTTGCGCGCCCCAGGCTGGCCCTGGAAGGTCTGCGGCTTATCGGTCGGCAGCACCACGGGCGAGCCGTCGCGCAGGCGGTCGCCGCCGTCGGTGATCACCTCGTCGCCGGGATTTACTCCCGACACGATCGCCACGGTTTCGGCCGTGCCCGAGCCGGTCTTGACGTACTGCACCTTGGCCGTCTTGTCGGGCTGGACCGTGAACACATAGTCGCCCTGCGAGCCGTGGCGCACCGCGGTGGTCGGCACCACGATCTGGTTGCAGAGGGTGTCCACCAGCAGGTGCACATTAACGAACTGCTGCGGATAGAGCGCCATGCCGGGGTTGGCGAAGCGCGCCTTGGCCTTGACCGTGCCGGTTGTGGGATCGATCTGGGTGTCGAGGGTCGACAGGGACCCGTCGGCCAGAACCGTGGCGCCGTCGCGGCTGAGGGCTTCGGCTATCAGGCTGGCGCCAGCCTGCTGGCGGCGCGTGATGGCAGGGATGTTGTCCTCGGGGATGGCGAACTCGACGTCCATCGGATCGACCACAGTCAGCACCACCAGCCCGGTCGAACTGCCGGCCTGCACATAGTTGCCCACATCGACAAGGCGCAGGCCCACGCGGCCGTTCACCGGCGCGGTTATGGTGGTGTAGGACAGATTGAGCTTGGCGTTGTCGACCGAGGCCTTGTCGGAATCCACCTGCGCCTGGTCCTGCTTGACCAGCGCGGCCTGGGTGTCGACGGTCTGGCTGGCGATGGAGTTCTGCGACAGCAGGGTCTGATAGCGCTTCAGGTCGATCTGGGCGTTGGCCAGCAGGGCCTGGTCGTGCGCCTGCACAGCCTGCGCCTGCTCGAGCGCCACGCGATAGGGGCGCGGGTCGATCTGGGCCAGGACCTGACCCTTCTTGACCATCTGGCCTTCCTTGAAGTTCACCGCCATCAACTGGCCGGCGATGCGCGGCGTGATGGTGGCCGTGACCGGCGGGGTCACCGTGCCCAGGGCGTCAAGCGTGATCGGGATCGAGCCGACCGTCGCCTTCGCCACCCCGACCGTGATCGGCGTGCGCCGGCCGCCGCCGAAGCCGCCGCCGCCGGGAGGGCCTCCGCCCGGAGGGCCGCCAGGGCCGCCCGGCGCGCCGCCCGCGCTCTGGCTTTTGTTGAGCCAGGTCAGGCCGGCGCCGATCAGCAGGGCCGCCACAACCACCACGACGACGCCAATGACGGTCGAGAAGCGGCCGGTCTTCTTCTTGCGGGGACGGCTCGAAGAGGGCGAGTAAGACGGTTCAGGCATTCGTGGTCCTTGGCGGATGCAGGCGGGCGGGCGGCGAAAGCAACGTCACTGACCGGTCGGGCGCGGGGCGCGACGGTGAACTGGAATGGCTGTTGCACCGAAATTGTCACGGCTTAATTTCGGCCGCGCAACAAAGGCCCTGTTCGCGGGTACGGCTGCCGGCGACTCCGGACGGCCGCGCGGGGTCCCCATCTCCTTTCGACATGACCTCTCGGCCCCATCGAGCTTATGCCTCTAAGGCCTGATTATGGCGCCGTCCGGGCCGGAGCGGGAGCCTAGCCGCCGAACAGGTCGCCCTGCCCCTCGGCGGCGGGCCGGCGGAACTGGCTCAGATCGAGCGTGAACCGCTCGCGGTTCAGACCATGGCGCTTGCAGGCCGCGGCGAAGCGGGCGCGGATCAGATCGGCGATCGGGCCCTCGCCCTTCATCCTCTGGCCCCACTGCGGGTCATAGTCCTTGCCGCCGCGCATCTGGCGCACCAGCGACATCACCCGCGCCGCCCGGTCGGGCCGCTCGGCCTGGAGCCACTCGCGGAACAGGTCCTTGATCTCCAGCGGCAGGCGCAGGACCGTGTAGTGGGCGACGCGGGCGCCGGCCTCGGCGCCGCGCTCCAGCACCGCTTCAAGTTCATGGTCGTTAAGGCCCGGGATGACCGGGGCGAAGCTGACCGACACCGGCAGGCCCGCCTGGCTCAAGATCCGGATCGCCTCCAGCCGCCGCTCGGGCGTGGACGCGCGTGGCTCCATCGCGCGCGCCAGCTTGCGGTCGAGCGAGGTGACCGAGATCGCCGCCGCCGCCAGTCCCGCCTGGCCCATGCGGCCCAGGATGTCGGCGTCGCGCGCGATCAGGGCGCCCTTGGTGGTGATGCCTACCGGATGACGGAATCGCTCCAGCACCTCCAGCACGCCGCGGGTGATGCGCAGCCTGCGCTCGATCGGCTGGTAGGGATCGGTGTTGGCGCCCAGCTGGATATAGGCGGGCTTGTAGCCGCGCCGCGACAAGGCTCGCTCCAGCAGCTTGGCGGCCTCGGGCTTGAACAGCAGCTTGCTCTCGAAATCCAGGCCCGGCGAATAGCCGAGGTAGGCGTGGCTCGGCCGGGCGAAGCAATAGATGCAGCCGTGCTCGCAACCCCGGTAGGGATTGATCGAGCGGTCGAAACCGATGTCTGGGCTGTCGTTGGTGGCGATGATGGTGCGCGAGGCGTCAGCCTGCAGGCTGGTCTTCAGCTTGGGCGGTTCGGCGTCCTCGGCGCCCCAGCCGTCGTCGAAATCCTCGCGGATCAGGGCCTCGAACCGGCCCGTGGCGTTGGATTGAGCGCCGCGTCCGTTTTGCGAAGATGGCGTGCGACCGGGAAACATCCCGCCACCCTAGGCTTGGGGTTGGAACAAAACAAGAACTCTTGACGCGCGCCCCCGACGCACGGTTCATGCCGCCATGATTTCCGTCGTCATCGCCACCTTGGACCATGAGCGCGTGATCGGTCAGACTCTCGCGGCCCTGGTGCCGGCGGCGGTGGACGGGGTGGTGCGCCAGGTGATCGTGGCCGACGGCGGCTCGGCCGACGCCACCTTGGACATCGCCAAGGACAGTGGCGCGGATGTGCTGGAACTCAGCGGCCCGGCCGAGGCGCGCATCGCCGCCGCCGCCGCCAAGGCGCGGGGCGACTGGCTGCTGATTCTCGACCCGGCTATCGAGCCGACGCCCGGCTGGGAAGCGGCGGCGCGGGCGCATCTGGCCAAGGGTCCGGACCGCGTCGCGTGGATGGCGCCCGGCAAGGGCGGATTACTGGGTGGTCCGCCCAAGGCCTATGGGCTGCTGATTTCGCGCCGCCGGCTCGAGCAGATGGGCGGCTACGGCCCGCGTCTGGCGCGTAAGCTCGGCGGCAAGCTGAAGCGGCTTTAGGGCCGCTCCGGCCGGTCTAGCCGTTCGGTGAGGGTCAGCAGGTCCTGCCAAGCGCGCTTCTTGGCGCCGGGTTGGCGCAGCAGGAAGGCGGGGTGCAGGGTCGGCAAGGCCGGGACCTGCAAGGCGCCGTCCTCGGACGTCCAGTCGAACCAGCGCCCGCGCAGGCTGAGGATGCCTTCCTCGCGCTTGAGCACCGACTTGGCCGCGGCGCCGCCCGACAACAGCAGGTAGCGTGGCTTGACCAGGGCGATGGCGCGTTCGAGGAACGGGGCGCACGCCATCTGCTCTCCCGGCGACGGGGTGCGGTTGCCCGGTGGGCGCCAGAACACGGTGTTGGTGATGAACACCCGCCCCCCCAGTCCTGATGCCTTGAGCATGCGGTCGAGAAGCTTGCCGGCGCGGCCCACGAAAGGGGCGCCCTGGTTGTCTTCCTCGGCGCCGGGCCCCTCGCCGATGATCATGACCGGCGCATCCGGCGCGCCACGGGCGAACACGGCGCGCTTAGCGCCCTCGAACTTCAGGCCGCAGCCGTCGAAGGCGGCGATGGCGGCTTCCAGCGCCTCCAGCGTGTCGGCGGCTTCGGCCAGGGTGCGGGCGGCGTCGATCCCGGCGGTCAGATCGGGGGAGATGCGCCGCGCGCCGGGCGCGGGCGCGGGCGCGGGCGGCGCAAGCGTCGGCTGGGCGGGCCTGGGGCTCTGGGCGCGCGCGGCCAGGCGATCGACGGGGACCTCCGAGAAACACACGTCCGCCCCAGCCTGGCTCCAGAAGGCGAGCAGGCTTTCGATGGCTCGAGTGTCGGTCGCGGTGTCCACGGAGGGCGTAGTCCTGAGAAAACGAGCGGTTTTGCTTGACCGGCTCGCCGCCAGCTTCGGATAAGTCGGGCCGCTGTTCAATGTTTCCGAGGAAAGCTCGTGGCTGAAGATGCCCCCGAACGGGAGGCGATGGACTACGACGTGGTCATCGTCGGCGCGGGGCCGGCGGGCCTGTCGGCGGCCATTCGTCTGAAACACCTCGCCGCCGAGGCCGGGGCCGAGTTGTCGGTGGCCGTGCTGGAGAAGGGCTCGGAGGTCGGCGCCCACATCCTGTCGGGCGCGGTGATCGATCCGCGCGCGCTCGACGAGTTAATCCCCGACTGGAAAGCGCGCGGCGCGCCCCTGGACACGCCGGTCGCCAAGGACCGCTACCTGATGCTGGGGCCGGCGGGCGATATCGACATCTCGTGGCTGCCCAAGCCCGACTTCATGAACAACCACGGCTGCTACGTCGGGTCGCTGGCCAATCTGTGCCGCTGGCTGGCGGGCGAGGCCGAGGCTCTGGGCGTGGAAATCTATCCCGGCATGGCCGCCTCCGAGGCCCTCTACCGCGAGGACGGATCGCTGCGCGGGGTCGTGGCGGGGGTGTTCGGCGTGGGCAAGGACGGCCAGCCCAAGGCCGACTACCAGCCCGGCATGGAGCTCAACGGCCGCTACGTGCTGATCGCCGAGGGCGCGCGCGGCTCGCTGGCCAAGCAGATCCAGGCCAGGTACGGCCTGACCGCCCAGTCCGAGCCGCAGAAGTACGGCATCGGCCTGAAGGAGATCTGGCAGGTTCCCGCCGAGTGCTTCCAGCCGGGCTTGGTTCAGCACAGCTTCGGCTGGCCGCTCAGCAATGACGTGGGCGGCGGCTCGTTCGTCTATCACTTCGGCGACCGCTATGTGTCGGTCGGCTTGGTGGTGCACCTGAACTACGCCAATCCGTATCTGTCGCCGTTCGACGAATTCCAGCGGCTCAAGCAGCACACGGCGATCCGCCGACACCTGGAGGGCGGCAAGCGCGTGGCCTATGGCGCACGGGCGATCACCGAGGGCGGGTTCCAGTCGGTGCCGGCCCTGGCCTTCCCCGGCGGCGCCCTGATCGGCTGTTCGGCCGGGTTCGTGAACCTGCCGCGCATCAAGGGCAGCCACAACGCCATGAAGACCGGCATGCTGGCGGCCGAGGCGGCGTTCGCGGCCGTGCAGGCCGGGCGCGGCGGGGATGTGCTGGAGGCGTACCAGGCGGCCTATGACGTTTCGTGGGTGCGCCAGGAACTGAAGCTGGCGCGCAACGCCAAGCCCCTATGGTCGCGCTTTGGCACCGTGCTGGGCGGGGTGCTGCTGTCTGGCCTGGACCTGTGGATCAACCGCCTCACCGGCGGCTGGTCCCCCTTCGGCACGCTGAAGCACGGCAAGACCGACGCCGCCTGCACGGGCCTGGCCAAGGATTTCAAACCAATCGCCTATCCCAAGCCCGACGGGGTGTTGTCGTTCGACAAGCTCTCCTCGGTGTTCGTGTCCAACACCAACCACGAGGAAGATCAGCCCAGCCACCTGAAGCTGATCGATCCGGCCATTCCCATCGCGGTCAATCTGCCGCTCTATGCCGAGCCCGCACAGCGCTATTGTCCGGCGGCGGTGTACGAGGTGGTCGAGAAGGCAGGCGAGCCAACCTTCGTGATCAACGCCCAGAACTGCGTCCACTGCAAAACCTGTGACATCAAGGATCCGTCGCAGAACATTGTCTGGACCACGCCCGAGGGCGGCGGGGGGCCAAACTATCCCAACATGTAATCAGTGCGGGGCCTTGGGCGTAGCGGACTTGATCGCGGCGCCGAAAGCGCCGACTTTGCGCGCATGAGGCGGTCTTCCACCCTATCCAAGCTCAAGCTGCACGGCGTTTCGGCCCTGGCGCTGGGCTGCGCGCTCGGCCTGTCGGCGTGCGCCACCGCGCCCGCGCACCCGACGCCGGCCAAGGCGGTGGCGGTCCAGCCGCCCGTCGATGTCCACTCGCCTTACGGCCTGTTCGTGGCCGGCGAGGCCGCGCTCAACGACGATTCCGCCCAGGCCGCAGCCGATTACTTCGTCGACGCCGGACATGAGGACGTCGAGCCACTGATCGGACAGAAGGCGTTCCTGGCCGCCATCGCGGCCGGCGATATCGACCGGGCCGCCGCCCTGACCTCCGGCATCGACGACAGCTCGGCCGGCATGGCCCGCCTGTCGCAGCTGGTGCGCGCGGTCTCGGCCCTGGCGGCCGGGCGCAACAAGGACGCCTATCTCGCCATGGCCAAGGAGCCTGACGGGTTCGCCTATGTCGGCGGCTACCAGCTGATCAAGCCGTGGGTCGAGCTGGCGGGGGGCGACAATGCGCACGCCGCGACCCTGCCCGACACCCAGGGCCAGCGGCTCAACCGCATGGCCGCGGTGCTCAGCCGCTCGCTGATCGACGAACGCCTGCACCGCTACGACGAGGCTGAGGCGGGCTACAAGGTGCTGGTCGGCAGCGCCCAACTGGGGACGTTCTACGTCCAGCCCTACGGCGCCTATCTTGAGCGGCGCGGCCGGGGCAAGGACGCCGAGGCTCTGTACCGTAAGTTCCTGGCGCGCACGCCGGGCGACCGGGGGCTGAAAGACGCCATCGCCCGCGTCGAGGCCCGCAAGCCGGCTCCGCCCATGCCGACCCTCAAGGAGGGCGCCGGCGGCGCCCTGATCAGCGCCGCGGAGCTGGCTCTGGTGGAAAAGGCGGTCGACGAGGGCGAGATCTATCTGCAGATGGGGCTCAAGCTCGATCCGACCAACGATTCCGCCTGGCTTCTGCTGGGCGATTTGCGCGCGTCGGCCGGCCGCAACGTCGAGGCGCGCGAGGACTACGCGCGCATATCGCCCGACGCCCCCTCCGCGCTCGAAGCGCGCGAGCGGATCATCACCACCTACGAGAACACCGGCGACGACGATACGGCGCTGACCCTGGCGCGCGATCTGGTCAAGGCCGCGCCCGACCAGCGCGACACCCAGCTGGTGCTGGCCGACGCCCTGCGCGACAAGGGCCAATATCAGGACTCGGCCAAGATCCTCAGCGCGGTCATCGACGCCGACCCCGCCAATGCCGGCTGGACCTTGTATTTCCTGCGCGGCACGGCGCTGAGCGAATCCGGCGACTGGCCGGACGCCGAGGCGGACCTCCTCAAGGCCCTGTCGCTGAAGCCCGACCAGCCCGACGTGCTCAACTACCTCGGCTATACCTGGGTCGAGAAAGGCGAGCGCCTGCAACAGGCCATGGCCATGCTGCTGAAGGCGGCCAACGCCGAACCGGAGTCGGGCGAAATCGCCGATTCCCTGGGCTGGGCCTACTATCACCTCGGCGACTATCACGCCGCGGTGCTGAACCTGGAGCGCGCGGTGACCTTCAACGCGGTCAGCCCCGAGATCAACGACCATCTGGGCGACGCCTACTGGCAGGTCGGCCGGCGCGCCGAGGCGCAGTTTCAGTGGCGCCGGGTGCTGAGCCTGCAACCGACCGCCGAGCTCAAGGCCTCGGCCGAAAAGAAGCTATCCTCGGGCCTGGATGCGCCTGCGCCGCGGCCCGCCGCCATCGCCCAAGGATGAGCCTCGCGTGATCGCGTCCCTCGCGCCGGCCAAGGTCAATCTGTACCTGCATGTCGCCCCGGTTCAGCCCGACGGCTATCACCCGCTCGCCAGCCTGATGGTGTTCGCAGACATCGGCGACGAGGTGCGCGCGGCGCCGGCCGATGAGCTCAGCCTGACCATCGAGGGGCCGTTCGGCGCCGGCCTGTCGGCGGGCGAGGACAACCTGGTGCTGCGCGCGGCGCGGGCGTTGCTGGAAGCGGCGGGTTCGAGGCAGGGCGCGCGTATCGTGCTGGACAAGCGCCTGCCGATCGCCGCGGGCGTCGGCGGCGGCTCCAGCGACGCGGGCGCGGCCTTGCGTCTGCTGCGCGCGTTGCTCGCGCTCGACATCGACGACGCCGCGCTTCAGGCCGTAGCCGAGCGCCTGGGCGCCGACGGGGCCGCGTGTCTGTGGGCCCGAGCGGTCACGGCCGAGGGACGCGGCGAAATCCTGTCGCCGCCGCCGGGCTTGCCGCCCTTGCCGGCGGTGCTGATCAATCCGGGCGTTCCTTCGCCTACAGGGCCCGTCTACCGCGCCTACGACGACATGGGCGGCCTGGGCGATTGTGTGCGTCCGGTCGAGCCGATCCTGACGGACGTGCGGGCGACGGCCCAGTGGATCGCCGGCCTGCGCAACGACCTGGAGGCGCCGGCGGTCAAGCTGGAGCCGCGCATCGGGCGCGCGCTCGATGTGGTCGGTTTGCAGCCCGAGGCGCTGTTCACGCGCATGTCAGGTTCGGGCGCCACCTGCTTTTCGCTTTGCGCATCCGACGCTGACGCCCGCGCCCTGGCCGAGCGCCTGACCCGTCTTCACCCAGAGTGGTGGGTGCGAGCATGCCGTCTGGGCGACGCGCCGGTCTGACCCACGCTCCCTTTGCCTTATATCTCAGCACAAAAGAAAACGGCGGGATCCTAAGATCCCGCCGTCGTCCAGAGTCCGAAAGCCAGTTTGGCAACCCGGGGTCCGCGTCGCCGCGGACCCCAAACCCGCCTTAGCCGTGCACCACTTCGCCGTGCAGGCTGATGTCGAGGCCTTCGACTTCCTCTTCCTCGGTGACGCGGATGCCGATGGTGTACTTCAGCACGCCCAGGATGATGATGGTCATCACCGCGCAGTAGGCGAACACCGCGCCGACGTCGATGAACTGCAAGATCACTTGGTGGAAGTTGCCGTCATAGAGCCAGCCCTTGCCCAGCGAGTTGATCTTGTTGGACGCGAACACGCCGGTCAGGATGGCGCCGAGGGCCCCACCGATGCCGTGCACGCCCCAGCAATCCAGCGCGTCGTCGTAGCCGATCATCTTCTTGAGGTGCACCGCCGAGAGGTAGCACACGATGCCGGCGGCGACGCCGATGGCCAGAGCGCCGGTCGGGTTCACGAAGCCGGAGGCGGGGGTGATGGCCACGAGGCCGGCCACCGCGCCCGAGATCATGCCCAGAACCGAAGGCTTCTTGGCGACGATCCATTCGATGAACATCCAGGCCAGAGCCGCGGCGGCCGTGGCGATCTGGGTGGCCGCAGCGGCCATGCCGGCGGCGCCGTCGTGGGCTTCCACGGCCGAGCCGGCGTTAAAGCCGAACCAGCCGACCCACAGCAGCGAGGCGCCGATGACGCTGTACGCGAGGTTGTGCGGAGCGAAGTTCTCGGTGCCGAGGCCCTTGCGCTTGCCCAGCATCAGGGCGGCGATCAGGCCGGCGGTGCCGGCGTTCAAGTGCACGACCGAGCCGCCCGCGTAGTCGAGGGCGCCGAGGCCGCCGCCGCCGAGCCAGCCCTTGGCGGACCAGACCCAGTGAGCGATGGGGCAGTAAACGAGCAGGAGCCAGGCGCCCATGAACAGCAGGAACGCCGAGTACTTCATCCGGTCGGCCAGCGCGCCGGCGATCAGGGCCGGAGTGATGATCGCGAAGGTCATCTGGAAGAACATATAGACGGTTTCAGGGATCGTCGGCGCCAAGTCGGTGTTGGCGATGTTGATGTCCCCGTTCAGCGGCGCCAGCAGGATGTACTTGAAGTCGCCGATGTACGGGTTGTGCCCCGTGAAGGCGATCGAGTAGCCGATGATCATCCACAGAACCGTGATCAGCGCGGTGGCGCCGAAGCTCTGGGCCAGGGTGGCCAGGATGTTCTTCTTACGCACCATGCCGGCGTAGAACAGCGCCAGGCCCGGAATGGTCATCATCAGCACCAGCACGGAGGAGGTGAGCATCCAGGCGTCGTCGCCGGCGTTCACCGCGTCCTTGGGGTAGGTCTGGACGGCGTCGTTCGACGCTGCGGCCGGAGCCGCGGCCGGAGCGGCCGCCGCGGCGGTGCTCGAAGCATCGCTGGCGGTGCTGGAGGCGCTCGACGCGTCCTGCGCCAGAGCCGGGTGCGCCATCATCATCGGCGCCCCGAGGATCGCAGCGGCAAGGGCCAGGGCCCCGAACCGCTTCAACCCGAAGGTCCCAAAAATTTTCATCGTCATGATCCCCTTGTCCAACAGGTCTAGAGCGCGGCCGAGCCGGTTTCGCCGGTGCGGATGCGAACGGCGTCTTCAACGTTGACGACGAACACCTTCCCATCGCCGATCTTGCCGGTGGCGGCGGCGGCTTTCACCGCTTCCACGGCCTTGCCGACGACCGTGTCATCCACGACCGCCTCGAGTTTGACCTTGGGCACGAACACCACTTGGTATTCGGCGCCGCGGTAGATTTCAGTCTGGCCTTTTTGACGGCCGTATCCCTTCACTTCACTGACCGTCAGCCCTTCAACGCCCGCTGCCACGAGGGCTTCGCGGACATCGTCCAGCTTGAAAGGTTTGACGATCGCAATGATCAGCTTCATTCGCCTTGCTCCTGCGCGTGCAAAGGCCCGCCCCTCTGCATGTTCTACCGCGACGTCCGAGCGTCCCCCCGTTCGTCCGGCGAGGGCGACGCTATCGAGACGCCTCGCGCGGTGAGATCGTTCACGGCTTCGAGAGGTCCTTTTGCTGAGCCGTGTTCGCCAGATAGGCACAATCAGGGCGGTATGGTCAAAAAATGAGCGGAAAACCTCGCTGGAAACCGCGTTCGTTATCAGAAGGTTAAGGGCGTCAAGATGCGCGTATCCGCCGGTTTCCCTTACAAGAGGCCGTATTGCCCCTCCAATTTCGCCCATTAGGAGTAATCGAATGCCGTTTTTGAGTTGGCCGGCCGTGGCCCCATGGGTGATGCTGACGCTCTCCAACGTCTTCATGACCACGGCTTGGTACGGACACCTCAAGTTCCGCGACGCCCCCCTGTCGCTGGTGATCATCTTCAGCTGGCTGATCGCCGGTTTGGAATATTCGCTCGCCGTGCCGGCCAATCGCATCGGCGCCGCCGTCTATTCGGCGGCCCAGCTGAAGGCCATCCAGGAGGTGATCACCCTGGCGGTGTTCGTCGCCTTCTCTTTCTTCTACTTAGGCCAGCCGGTGCGTCCCATGGCCATCGCCGGCTTCGTATTGATCCTGGCGGGCGCGAGCCTGGTGTTCTTTCAAAGATAACGCCGTCAGCCGGCCGTTCACGAGCCCGTGATCTCGTGAACCAACCCGGCGTTCGCACGATGGTTAGGCAGCCGGGCTCGGACCGGAGCCCAACCCAAGGAGACCGTCATGCGCGCCCCTCTCGCCCTCGCCCTTGCCGGCGCCTTCGCCCTCGCGGGCGGCGGCGCCTTCGCCCAATCAACCACCGCCGCAGATGCCGGGATCGCCCCGCCGCCCGCCGGATCCGCCACCGCGCCGCCGACGCAGGTCGACACCAGCCCGGCGGGCGGGTTCGCTTCGTCCGGCACGCTGGGCGACACCTCCAAGCTCAAGGCGGGCGATCCCAATGTGGTGTCCAACGGGCCCGTCCCCGACACGCGCGAGAACCGCGCCAAGTACGGCCGCCCCATGTCCGGCGCCGGCCGCAAGACCGCCGCGACCGGAAACTGAGCCGGGTTTTGGCGCCGATCGCCAAGCCGCCTCAATCAATGAGCAGCGCCGCGGCGCCTGAGGTTTCAGGCGCTTGAAGCCCGGGTCGGCGGGCCCTATGGTCCGCCGACTTTTTTGGGCCCGGGTCAATGTCCGCCGAACCTCTGTCTTTCCAGGATCTGATCCTGACGCTGCACGCCTATTGGGGCGACAAGGGCTGCGCCATCCTGCAGCCCTACGACGTCGAGGTCGGGGCGGGCACCCTGCACCCGGCGACGGTGTTGCGCGCCCTCGGGCCCAAGCCGTGGAACGCGGCTTATGTGCAGCCCTCGCGCCGCCCGTCGGACGGCCGCTATGGGGAGAACCCCAACCGGCTCCAGCACTATTATCAGTATCAGGTGATCTTGAAGCCGAACCCGCCCGACATGCAGGACCTCTATCTCGGGTCGCTGGCGGCCATCGGCCTCGATCCCACCCTGCACGATATCCGTTTCGTCGAGGACGACTGGGAAAACCCCACCGTCGGCGCCTGGGGCCTGGGCTGGGAGGTGTGGTGCGACGGCATGGAAGTGTCGCAGTACACCTATTTCCAGCAGGTCGGCGGCCTGGACGTCGATCCGGTGGCGGGCGAGCTGACCTATGGCCTGGAGCGCCTGTGCATGTACGTACAGGGCGTCGACAATGTGTACGACCTGCGCTTCAACAACGCCGGCGTGACCTATGGCGACGTGTTCCTGGAGAACGAGCGCCAGCAGTCGGCCGCAAATTTCCACGGCTACGATGTGGCCATGCTGCAGCGGCAGTTCGTCGATATGGAGGCCGAGGTTCGCAGCCTGCTCGGCCAGACCGGGCCGCAGGGCCAGGTGCTGGTTCTGCCGGCCTACGACCGCGTGCTCAAGGCCAGCCACCTGTTCAATCTGATGGACGCCCGCGGCGCCATCGCCGTGGCCGAGCGCCAGAGCTACATCGGCCGCATCCGTGACCTGTGTAAGATGTGCGCCGAGGCGTGGGTCAAGCAGCAGATCGCCGCGTAAAGACATGCCCCAACTCCTTCTCGAACTGTTCTCCGAAGAAATCCCCGCGCGCATGCAGGCCCAGGCCGCACGCGACCTGGAACGCATGGCGCGCGAGGCCCTGGCCGACGCCGGGTTCATTCCCGAAGGCGTCAAGGCCTTCGCCGGGCCGCGCCGCCTGACGCTGGTGGCCGACGGCGTGCCGCCGGCCCAGTCCGACCGCAAGGAGGAGCGCAAAGGGCCCAAGGCCAGCGCGCCCGACGCGGCGGTCGAAGGCTTTTTGCGGTCCACGGGCCTGACGCGCGATCAACTGGTCGAGCGCGACGGCGTGCTGTTCGCGGTGATCGAGAAGCAGGGCCGCCCGACGCCGCAGATCGTGGCCGAGATGGTCGAGAAGATCGTGCGCGGCTTTCCCTGGCCCAAGTCGATGAAGTGGGGCACAGGCTCGCTGCGCTGGGTGCGGCCGCTGCAAAGCATACTGTGCGTGTTCGACGGCGAGGTCGTGCCCCTGAACATCGACGGGATCACCGCCGGCGACATTAGCCAGGGCCACCGTTTCATGGGCGCGCGCAAACCGTTCCGCGCGCGCACCTTCGACCAGTACGCCGACGGCCTGGCCGCCGGCTGCGTGATCCTGGAGGCGGAAGAGCGCCAGGCGCGGATCATCCACGAGGCGCGCACCCTGTGCCACGCGCGCAACCTGGAGCTGGTCGAGGACGAGGGCCTGTTGCAGGAGGTGGCCGGCCTGGCCGAATGGCCGACCCCGATCCTGGGCGACATGGACCCGAGCTTCCTCGATCTGCCGGCCGAGGTGATCCGCACCTCCATGCGCACGCATCAGAAGTATTTCGCGGTGCGCGATCCCGCCACGGGCAAGCTTGCGCCGCACTTCCTGGCCGTGGCCAACATCGAGGCGATCGACGGCGGCGCGGCCATCGCGGCCGGCAACGCCCGCGTGCTGTCGGCCCGCCTGAATGACGCGCGCTTCTTCTGGGACGAGGATCGCAAGGTCTCGCTGGAAAACCGGCTGGAGAAGCTGAAGGGCGTGACTTTCCACGCCAACCTCGGGACGATGTTCGAGCGGGTCGAGCGGATCGAGGCCTTGGCGCGCGAGATCGCGCCCTTGGTCGGCGCCGATCCGGACCTGGCGGCCCAGGCCGCGCGCCTGGCCAAAGCTGATCTTGGAACGGGCATGGTCGGCGAGTTCCCCGAACTGCAGGGCCTGATGGGCGGCTATTACGCCCGCAGCGAGGGTCTGCCCCACGCCGTGGCCGACGCGATCCGCGACCATTACAAGCCCGTGGGCCCAAGCGATCAGGTTCCGACCGCGCCGGTCAGCGTGGCCGTGGCGCTGGCCGACAAGCTCGACACCCTGATCGGGTTCTTCGCCATCGACGAGAAGCCGACAGGATCGAAGGACCCCTACGCTCTGCGCCGCGCCGCCTTGGGGGTGATCCGCATCGTTCTGGACAACGGCGTGCGCTTGAATCTGGGGCGGTGGGCCGATCTGTCGCTGCTCTCGTTCTTCGCCGACCGCCTGAAGGTGCTGCTTCGCGATCAGGGCAAGCGGCACGATCTGGTCGATGCGGTTTTCGCCCTGGGCGACGACGACCTGGTGCGGATCGTCAACCGGATCGAGGCGCTCGACAGTTTCCTCAAAACCGAGGACGGCGCCAATCTTTTGGCGGGCTATCGCCGCGCGGCCAACATTCTCAAGGCCGAGGAGAAGAAGGGGCCCCTGCCTGCCGGTCCCGCCGCGGCCATGCCCGACGCGCCGGCCGAGGAGCAGGCTCTGCTGGTTGCTCTGCGCGTGACCCGGCCCGAGCTAGAAATTGAGCTGAAAGAGGAGCGTTTCAGCGACTCGCTGGCGACTTTGGCTTCGCTGCGGGCGCCGGTGGACGCTTTCTTCGAAAAGGTGTTAGTGAATTCAGACGATGTTGCAGTGCGGGAGAACCGTCTGCGGCTGCTGGCCCAGGTGCAAGCCGCCATGGGCTTGGCCGCGGACTTCTCCCTGATCGCGGGCTAGGCCCGCCCACGTAAGGAAACGGCATGTTGGCGGATACGGTCACGGCGACGCGTTGGGTCTATTCCTTCGGAGGCGGCGACGCCGACGGCGACGCCTCGATGAAGAACCTGCTGGGGGGCAAGGGCGCCAACCTGGCCGAGATGTGCGCCCTAGGCCTGCCGGTCCCGCCTGGGTTCACCATCACCACCGAGAACTGCACGCATTATTATCAGAACGGCGGGACCTATCCGCCGGCCCTGAAGGGCGACGTCGAGGCGGCCCTGGCCAAGGTCGAGGGCCTGGTTGGCAAGACCTTCGGCGACCCGGCCAATCCGCTGCTGGTGTCGGTCCGCTCGGGCGCGCGCGCCTCCATGCCGGGCATGATGGACACGGTGCTCAACCTCGGCCTCAACGATGTGACGGTGAAGGGGCTGGCGGCCCTGTCGGGCGATGAGCGCTTCGCCTTCGATTCCTATCGCCGCTTCATCCAGATGTATTCGAACGTGGTGCTCAACCTCGACCACCACATGTTCGAGGAGATACTTGACGACGCCAAGGACCGCCTGGGCGTGATGGTCGACACCGCCCTGACCGCTGACGACTGGAAGGACGTGGTCGCCGCCTATAAGAAAGCGGTCGAGCGCGAACTGGGCCGGCCGTTCCCGCAGGACGTCAACGATCAGCTGTGGGGCGCGATCGGCGCCGTGTTCGCCAGCTGGATGAACGACCGGGCCAAGTTCTACCGCCGCATGCACGACATCCCCGAGAGCTGGGGCACGGCCGTGAACGTGCAGTCGATGGTGTTCGGCAACATGGGCGACACCTCGGCCACCGGCGTGGCCTTCACCCGCAACCCCTCCACCGGCGAGAGCAAGCTATACGGCGAGTTCCTGATCAACGCTCAGGGCGAGGACGTGGTGGCCGGTATCCGCACGCCGCAAAGCCTGACCCGCGCCGCGCGCGAGGAGATGGGCGACCCCAATCCGTCGATGGAAGAAGCGCTGCCGGAGGTGTTCGCCCAGTTCAAGGCGGTGGTCGAGCGGCTGGAGCGGCACTACCGCGACATGCAGGACATCGAGTTCACCGTCCAGCAGGGCAAGCTCTATATGCTGCAGACCCGCAGCGGCAAGCGGACGGCCAAGGCCGCGCTGAAGGTCGCCGTGGACATGGCCGCCGAGGGTCTGATCACGCGCAACGAAGCGATCGCGCGCATCGATCCGGCCTCGCTGGACCAGCTGCTGCACCCGACCATCGATCCCAACGCTCCGCGCGACCGCATCACCAGCGGCCTGCCGGCCTCGCCGGGCGCCGCCACGGGCAAGGTGGTTTTCAGTTCCGAGGAGGCCGAGCGCCTGGGCCAGGCCGGCGAGGCGGTGATCCTGGTGCGCGAGGAAACCAGCCCCGAGGACATTCATGGCATGCACGCCGCGCGGGGCATCGTCACGGCCCGGGGCGGCATGACCAGCCACGCCGCCGTGGTGGCGCGCGGCATGGGCCGCCCGTGCGTGTCCGGCGCGGGCGACGTGTCGATCGACCACGCCGCGGGCCAGTTCCAGGTCAAGGGCCGGGTGTTCAAAGTCGGCGACATCATCACCATCGACGGCTCCAAGGGCGAGATCCTGGCCGGCGCGGTGCCGATGATCGAGCCCGAGCTGACCGGCGATTTCGCCACCCTGATGGGCTGGGCCGACCAGGTCCGCCGCCTGAAGGTGCGCGCGAACGCCGAGACCCCGCTCGACGCCAAGACCGCGCGTCAGTTTGGCGCTGAGGGCATCGGTCTGTGCCGCACCGAGCACATGTTCTTCGAGGAGGACCGGATCGCTGCGGTGCGCGAGATGATCCTGGCCGACGACGAGCCGGGCCGCCGCGCCGCCCTGGCCAAGATTCTGCCGATGCAGCGCAACGACTTCGTGCAGCTGTTCACCATCATGAGCGGCCTGCCGGTGACCATCCGCCTGCTCGACCCGCCGCTGCACGAGTTCCTGCCGCACACCGAGGAAGACGTGAAGGCCGTGGCCGAGGCCACGGGTCTGGACGCCGCCAAGCTGATGCGCCGGGCGCGCGAGCTGCACGAGTCCAACCCCATGCTTGGCCACCGTGGCTGCCGCCTGGGCGTGTCCTACCCCGAAATCTACGAGATGCAGGTGCAGGCCATCTTTGAGGCCGCGGTCGAGGTCGGCAAGACCGCCGCGGCGCCTACGCCCGAGATCATGCACCCGCTGGTCAGCAAGGGCGAGGAGATGAACTTCCTGCGCGCTCTGACCGACCGCGTGGCCAAGGCGGTGATGGCCGAGCAGGGCGTGACCATCGAGTACCAGGTCGGCACCATGATCGAGCTGCCGCGCGCGGCCATCCGCGCCGACGACCTGGCCAAGAGCGCCGAGTTCTTCTCCTTCGGCACCAACGACCTGACCCAGACCACCTTCGGCATCAGCCGCGACGACGCCGGCAAGTTCCTCAACGCCTATATCGACAAGGGCATCTTCGAGAAGGACCCGTTCGTCTCGCTCGACCAGGAGGGTGTGGGCGACCTGATCCGCATCGCCGCCGAGCGGGGGCGCGCCACGCGCCCGGGCATCAAGATGGGCATCTGCGGCGAGCATGGCGGCGATCCTGCCTCGATCGCCTTCTGCGAGCGCGTGGGCCTGGACTATGTGTCCTGCTCGCCCTACCGCACGCCGATCGCCCGCCTGGCCGCCGCCCAGGCGTTCCTTGAGGGCGCCCGCTAGGCGCCCCTCACCGACCCCACCCCAACCGGACTGCAAGGCGCGCGAGCTTTTGGCCGCGCGCCTTTTGCTGTGCGATTCCCGGCAGCCAGCCGGAACCCCTTCTCGGCAGCGATAACAGGCTGACAAGCAACGCCACATTTTCGCCGCCGATGTGGCCGGAAGAACATAATCATTCCACGGTTCCTCCCGCTCTCGCCACAAGTTGTAACCAAAATGTCTCAGGCGGCGTCGTCAGGAATAGGCGAGCGACGATTTCAGAAAACCTTTTTGAAAATCCGTGCGTTGTTCGGCGTGCCTGATGGCAACTCTAGGAGTATCTGAAATGAAATTCATGATTATTGCCACTGCGTCGGCGGCTGCTCTGTGCGCCGCCGCGCCGGCCATGGCTCAGACCGCGTCGGCCTATGGCCTCGACCTGTCGCACCCCAGCTATTACGGCAGCCTGGGCGACAGCTATCTGTCGACCAACCACGATGGCGGCGTCGACGAGATCACCGGCCGCGTGGGCGCGCGCTTCGGTAACTGGGGCTTGGAAGGCGAGATCGGCGGGGGCCTCAGCGAAGGCAAGGTCAGCAACGCCTCTGGCAACAGCTACACCACCCAGCCGATCGCCGGGGCGGGTTATGTTGTCGGCTTCCTGCCGGTGGCGCCCAACCTGGATCTGCTGGCCCGCGCGGGCTACGGCGAGTCCAACTTCCACCAGACCGTCAACGGCGTGAGCAGCAGCGGCGACACCCACAGCGCCAACTTTGGCGTGGGCGCGCAGTACTGGCTGACCGGCAACGACGCCGTGCGCATCGACTACACCCGCCGTGATTACCTCGGCGGCTCGCAGTCGCCGATCGGCGCGGACGCCTATGCGCTCAGCTTCGTGCGCAAGTTCTAAGCCTTAAGTTTTCAAGGCTCCGGCCGGCGAAGCCCGCGAGGCTCTGTCTTCGCGGGCTTTGTCGTGTCTTTGGCTTATCGACGTGACGTCACAAAACCTCGATAGACGCCCGCTTCAATCTCGGCGCACCTGCGGATGTCAGAACAAGAGGGCCACCATGAAGCATCGACTTGCCATCGCCTTAGGTATCAGCGCAGTCGCCTCGAGCGCTTTCGCGCAGCCGATGAGCATGCCGCCCTGCGCGGGTCATCCCGCCGTCGTTCGAATTTCGAAACTGAGCCCCACCGGCACCATCGCGGGCCTGGGCAAGGCCGTCAGGGACCACCAAGCGTGGTATGCCGCGCACGGCCAGCCCAACGTCAAGATCGTGTTGGCGCCCATGCGAGGCTCATCCGCGGGCGATGGGCCGACCGAATTCGTGACCTTGACCATCAGCGATGTGGTAGCCCCGCGGCCGCCGAGCGACGACGCCTATCGCGCCTTCGTCAAAGAATACGACGACAACTCCACCATCGAATGGACGGGGCTTACCTGTCTGACCAATGACGAAGCCAAGGCCAAAGCGGCCATGGCCGGAAAGTAGCGGCGCGGGCCTCAGCCCTCGCGCAATAGCGGGAGGGCCAGGCCTGAGATCGGGCGCGCGCCCAACAGCTCGCGGCGGAAGCGGAACAACTCGGCGGGCCGTCCGCCCGTGCCGATGTCGAAACGGCCGAGGCCCTCGACCAGGCCGGTGCGTTCGAGCACCCGCCGGAAGTTCTGCTTATGCAGCGCCACGCCGGCGATGGCCTCTACCGTGCGCTGAAGGCGTGACAGGGTGAATTCCGGCGCCATCAGTTCGAACACGATCGGACGATACTTGAGCTTGCCGCGCAGACGGCCAAGGCCGGTGGCCAGGATGCGCCGGTGGTCCGAGATCATCGGCTCGCCGAAGACCGGGTCGAAGCGTTCGGGCTCCGGCGCGGGCCCCCCCTGGGCGCGGTCACGGTCGCGCGCGGCTTCCAGCGCCAGCCCCGCCTCGTACAGCAGCTCATAGCGCTCCAGCACCCGTTCCTCGTTCCAGGGCGCCCCGTCCATGGCGAACAGCAGCCGCACGGCCGAGAGCCTGGCTTCGTCGCCCTTGGCCCAGGCCTTGAGCGCTGGCACGATCGCTTCGTCGATCAGAGCGGGCCGCCCACGGCGCCAGTCCTCCCAGGGAAAGAAGCGTGACCACGGGGCCCAGGCCGTGTCGGGCGCCCGCATGTCGCGCGCTTCGTTGGTCAGGGCCAGATAGCCGACGGAAATGACCCGCGCCGCGCCGGCGCCGACGTCGGCCAGGGGCGCGTCGCGGCCCTTGTCGCCAAAGGTGTAGAGCTGCTCGACATAGCCCAGCACGAACCGTGTCTGCGCGGCCACGAAGGCGCGCAGGGCGAGCTCGAAGGTGCGCTGCCCCTCGGGGTCGAAGGGGCCGAACGGCAGGCCCGACAGGGGCGAAGGGCGGCTGGCGCGCGCGTCGTGCGGGCGCACGGTCAGCACCACGCCCTCGCCGTCGCGCACCGCCATGATCACGGCCGACAGCCCGATGACGACCGAAGCGGTCATGGGCGCATCATCTCGGTCAGGATGTCGTGCCGCTCGACGTAGCGGCGCTCGGCCTCGGCGGTGGGCCAGGCCGTCACGTCCATCGATCGGCCCAGGGGCGGCGAACCGAACAGCTCCAGCGCCTCCTTGTGGGTGAACCCGGCCAGTTGGATGGCCTCGTAGAAGGCCGAGGCCCGGTCGGCCTCCTTGATCAGGGCCTTGATCGCCGCGGGCGGGTGGGGCGGCAGGCCGAAGCGGATGTGGATCGCGCTTTCAAGCCGCGCCTCGAAGGTCTTGTAGTCCAGGCCCAGCGCGGCCTTGAACGGCGAGATCATGTCGCCGATCACATATTCCGGCGCGTCGTGCAGCAAGGCCGCGAGCCGCCAGCGCGGATCCAGATCGGGCTGGATCATCACCGCCAGCGCCTCCACCACGATCGAATGCTGGGCCACCGAGAAGGCGTGCTCGCCGGTGGTCTGGCCGTTCCAGCGGGCCACGCGCGCCAAGCCGTGGGCGATGTCGACGATCTCGATGTCCATTGGCGAGGGATCGAGCAGGTCGAGCCGGCGGCCCGACAACATCCTTTGCCAGGCGCGCGGCTTCTGCTCCGCTTTTGGCGTCTGACGCAGCCCTCTGGCCAAGCGTGGGTCTCCGGATTGAGGTTCTGGCTTATCGGTCCCTGATCGCAGGCGCCACGTCTGATTTCAAATCCCAAAAGCCCTGGCAGGACAAGCCGCGCCAGGTTGATCGCGGCGCCGGCCCCAAAAAGGCGGCGCTTGCCAAGGGGGCGGGCGACTCCCAGGATCGTTTCGCCAGCGGCGGGACTGACCTGGATCAAGGTCCGCGCGCCGGTATCGGGGCCCTAATGGGGTTCCAGCCAAGTCTGGGGAGCGAGATGAACGGTCAACCGATGGCGAGCTGGTCCAAGATCATGGCCCCGATGGCGGGCGGCGCCGGCGAAGACACCGTGCTGGCCGCGGCGGCTGCGATCGCGCGGCCGTTCGGGGCCGAGGTCGCCGGCATGTTCGCCCCGGCCGATCTGGCCGACCTGACCCCATGGATGGGCGAAGGCTTCATGGGCGGGGTGCAGATGGCCGCCGTCGAAAGCCTGAAGGAGGCGACGTCGGAGGGCCGCCGGGCCGCGCGCCACACCTTCGAGGCGCTGGCCTACGAGCCCAAGACGTTCAAGGTGCTGCAGTCGCCGGTGTGGCTGGCGCTGGCGACCCAGTCGCGCCTGTCGGACGTGGTGGTGTTCGACCCCCTGTCGGCGCGCAGCCGAGGCCCCCTGTCCCAGGCGTTCGAGCAGATCGTCGCGGCCGAGCAACGGCCCGTGGTGGTGCCCCGCGCCGGCTTCGATCCCGTGGGCCACATCGTGCTGGCGTGGGACGGGGGCAAGGAGGCGGCCCGGGCGGCGCGCACGGCCCTGCCCCTGCTGCAGCGGGCGCAGGCGGTGACGATCCTGACGATCGAGTCCGCCTCGCCGCACGATTTCGACCCGGTCGAACTGAAAGCGTTCCTCGACAAGCGCGGGGTCAAGGCCGAGGTGCGCACGGCGACGGGGGCGGGCGAGCCCGCGCCGCTGCTGCTGAAAAAGGCCCAGGAAATGGGGGCCGGCCTGCTGGTCGCCGGCGCCTATGGCCACCCGCGCCTGCAGCAGTTCATTTTTGGCGGCGCCACGCGCAGCTTTTTGAACGCTGACGCGCCCTCGTTGTTTCTCTCTCATTGAAGTCTGACAAGGAGCCCGAAACATGGGCCTTTCCCGCATTGTGATGCGCTTGGCGCGCAACCCCGGCACCGAGTTCGCCGACGGCGACGATCACCGCGGCTACGCGCTGATCGCCCCGCTCACGCCCGACGGGCGTCTGGACGAACAGGCCTACGCCAAGGCGCGCGCCGCCTGCACGGTGCGCCGCTTCGCGCCGGACGAGGACGCGGTCCATGGGGTGCTGTCACGGCGCGGGGATCGCTGGTTCTTCGACTACGGCGATGATGGCGGCGGCGACGACGAGCCGATCCACCGCCTTGGACAGCACCGCTTCGCCGTTGGCGAATATGTGGCGGTGACCGATGAAGATCACCGCCTGCTGACCTACAAGATCACCGAGGTGTCGCCAGCCTAGGTCGGCCGGCCGACCGCGGGCGGATCGGAGGCCGGGAAGCTCTCCTCCAGGCCCTCGTCAAGCCGCTCATCCTCGTGGCCGGCGGGGGAGCGAACTTCGATGACCTCGTCGTCATCCTCTTCGTCGTCCTCGTCTTCATCGTCGTCAAAGTCGTCGTCTTCGTCCTCGTCCTCTTCATCCTCGCCATCGGCGCGGACCGCGTCGTAGGCGCGGCTGTCGAGATCCGGGTCAAGCGCGTCCTCGCGATCGAACAGGTTGGGGTCTTCGCCTTCGCGATGGGTCTCGTCGAAGGCCTCGGCCAGGTCCTGCGCGTCCGCGCCGTCGTTGTCGTCCAACATGACATCCTCCCTGTGCGCCTATCGAGCGCGTGCAGGGATAAACCCCCTGCGCGGGAGCGACGTTCCTTACAGATCGAACGTCTGGACCAATTCCTGAGCGATCTCGTCCATCACCGGCGACCAGTCGTTAAACGCCGGCGGATTGAACACGCGCACGCTGGGGTACCAGGGATAACGGTCGGTCCCCAGTTTCGGCCAGGCCCCGGGCGTGGAGATCAGCCACACCGGGGCGCCGCACGCCGCGGCGATGTTGCTGGTGGCGTTGGCCGGCGCCACGAGCAGGTCGAGCGCCTGGGTCAGGGCCGCCAAATCGTCCAGGTCCATCTTCAGGTCGATGCCCGGCGGCGTCCATAAGGTCACGCCCATCGCGCGCGCCTGGGCCTGCTCGGCGTCACTGTCGCCGTACTGCAGGTTGACGAAGGTCACGCCGGGCACGGTCAGCACCGGCGCCCACAGGTCGAACGGCGAGAAGTAGCGCAGGCGGGCGCCATCCAGCTTCAGGCTCTTCCACAGTATGCCGACCTTGGGGCCCGGCGGGGCGGCGGCCAGCGCGCCGCGCCAATACGCGACGCGCGCCGGATCAGCCTTGAGAAAAGCGGGGCGAGCGGGGAAGGAGGCGAGGGTGGGGCGGAAGCGCCGGAGCAGCGAGCCTAACGGCGCCCAGGCGTCCACCCCGTCGCCTTCCTTGAGGAACGGCGCGCAGCGCACGGTGCGTCCATCGATGGAATAGGTGGTATGCGCCTCGATCCGGGCGGTCGGGAAGGCGCGCTGGAACAGACTCACCAGCCGCGGCTCGACGGCCAGCATCAGCAAGCCCTCGGGACCCAGGGCTTCGATCAGATCCGGGACCAGATTGGCGAACAGCACCTCGTCGCCCAGTCCCTGTTCGGCGAACACCAGCAGGGTCTTGCCCCGCAGGTCCATGTCCGGCGTCCAAGCCGGACCCGCGACCATGAAGAGCAGGGACTCGAAGTAATGGTGCGACAGGCGAGCCTCGTAGGCGTCCCAGCCTTCCTGGAGCCGCCCCTGGGCGATCAGCATGGTCGCGCGCGCCAACTCCATCGTCGCCCGTTCGTGCTCGGCCATGTGGCCCGCCAGCGCCGCCTCGCAATCGACCAGCGCGCCCTCGGGGTCGCCAAGCGACAGCAGGGCGGTGGAGCGGTTGTAGCGCGCCTTGATGAAGCTGGGATCGAGCCTCAGCGCCTCGTCGAAGAAGGTGATGCCCGTGGCGAACTCGCCCTGGTCGGTCAGCACGGTGCCGAGGGTGTTCCACAGCAGAGGATTTTCCACATCCGCTTCGATCGCCCCGCGCATCACCTCTACAGCCTCGGCGTAGCGTTGCTGGTCGCGCAGGGCGCACGCCAGGTTGTTCGACGGCTCGAAGCTATTGGGATAGCGCTGCAGGTAGAGGCGGAAGAACTGCTCCGCCAGTTCGCTCATGCCCATGCGATAGGCCAGCCGGCCGAGGTTGTTGGCGATCTCGATGTGATCGGGGCTGAGCGCCAGAGCCGACTCGTAGCACTGCAGCGAGCCCTTGAAATCGCCTGCCTTTTCGCGCGCGATCGCCAGGCAATACCAGGCCATGCCGCAGCGCTCGTCTCGCTCCAGGGCCTTGATCGCCCACTCGGCGGCTTCCTGCGCGTTTTCAGCCCGGATCGCCGCGGCAGACTGACGCAGATAGGGCTCCAGGCCCAGGGCGCGCAGCTCTGCGATCGCGTCGTTCAGCTGCGCCAAAGCTTCGGGCGAGCCAGATTGGCCGACGATCGCCGGGGCCGCCGCGATCCGCGCAACCCCTGCTACGGCCTGGGGCGCCGGATTAGGCGGAACGCTCGGTGAGGGCTTGGCGGACATTGCGGCTCTGGGCGGCTCGAGCGCGTCGGGAGCGACCTGCCATGCATGGGCGGTTCGTGCTTAACGGCGCCCTAACGGACTTTGCGGCGCTGGCGGCGTCTGGGGCAAGGCCGCGTTAACCCGGGCACCCTAGCGTTGTCGTTCTGCAAACGGCGCCGCGCGCCGCGCCTTGGAGCGGGTCATGCCTCTCAAGCTTTCGCTCAAGCCGGGCGAAAAATTCGTGTTGAACGGCGCCGTCGTGCAGAACGGCGACCGTCGGGGCGTGCTGATCTTGCAGAACAAGGCTTCGGTTCTGCGCGAGAAAGACATTATGCAGGCCGAGGAAGCTAATTCGCCGGCTAGGCGGATTTATTTCCCCGTAATGATGATGTATCTCGACGAGGCGAATGCAGGGCGTTTCTTTGAAGAGTTTGCGCACCGTCTTAACGAATTCATGAGCGTAATCGGGAACGCAACAGTTCTTGCCGACTGCGTCACTGTGTCTAGGCACGTTATGTCTAAAGAATACTATAAAGCCTTGATGCTGTGTCGCCGGCTGATTGAGTATGAGGACGAGAGGCTAGGGAATGTCGCTACAGGCCTATCAAAAGGCGGCTGAGCAGGCCGAGGCTCCCCGGCAGGTCGAATATCGCCTGTTCGGCCTCGTCACCCGCGCTCTGATGGAGGCGGACGCCGCCGGTCCCAAGGATTTTTCCAAGCGCATCCGCGCGCTGCATTGGAACCGGCGTCTGTGGTCGACCCTGGCCGACGACTGCGCGGCGGAGGGTAACGCCTTGCCGCCTGAGGCGCGCGCCCAGATCATTTCACTGGCGCTGTGGGTCAATCGGCACACCAGCGCGGTGATGCAGTCCAACGAAGCGATTCAGCCGCTGATCGACGTCAACCGGTCGATCATGCAAGGCCTCAATTCTTAGGCGGCAGAATTGACCGCTCGGCCCGGCAATACCTGCCGGGCGCGCGGGCTACACGCGACGAAGCCTTCCGCCCGCTCTTGCGAGTTGCCAGAAATTCACGATAAAAATCAGGATATTATTTGATTAACGCGGCGCCTGTCGTTGGCGCCGGCCTTGCTTGACTGGTCCTCAGTGCAAAACGCCTCGGCCCGAGCTCGTGGGTCGAACCTATGAGGGATGCCAGTCATGACCTACAGCGTGAATTCGAACGAGGGCGCGCTCGTCGCTCTGCAGAATCTGTCGATGACCCAGTCGCAGCTGCAGAAGACCCAGAACATCATCTCCACCGGCAAGACGGTGGGGACGCCCCAGGACAACGGGGCGATCTGGTCGATCGCCAACACCATGACCGGGCGGGTCAATTCTCTCGACGCGGTCAGCCAATCCCTGAACCGGGCCACCTCGGCCGCCAACGTCGCCATGTCGGCCGGCCAACAGGTCTCCGACCTGCTTACGCAGCTGAAGTCCAAGGCCCTGGCCGCTTCGGACACCTCGCTGGACGCCACCAGCCGCGCCTCGATGAACCAGGACTTCAAGTCGCTGCTGTCGCAGATCACGGCGATCATCAACAACGCCTCGTTCAACGGCACCAACATCCTGAACTCGACCGGGACCAACATCTACGCCCTGGCGAGCGACACCGGCACCAAGATCACGGTGCAGGCGCAGAACCTGTCGCTGGGCGGTACGATCCTGACCATCGCCGCCGCTGCCTCGTTCGCGACCGCCGCCGCCGCGAGCGCCTATGTGACGACGCTGAACACCGACATCACCAACCTGAACAGCGCCTTGTCGACCATCGGCACCAACACCAACGCCCTGGCCGACCAACTCAAGTTCGTCCAAGGCCTGCAATCTACCCTGCAGACCGGCATCTCCAACCTGGTCGACGCGGACATGGCCGCTGAAAGCGCCCAGCTCCAAGCGCTGCAGACCAAGCAGCAATTGGGCATCCAGTCCTTGTCGATCGCAAACCAATCGACCACGGCCCTGCTGAGCCTGTTCCGTTGATCGCGGACGCGGCGGGCGCGGCGCAAGCCTAGGCCGCTGCGGCTCAGTCAGGACCGTCTGGCGCGATCCCGGAGGACGCCGCCATGACCAATACGGGCAGCCTGACCCTTGCCGGCGGGGACGCCATTGGCGCCGACCTGCCTCATCACCAGCCCAACCTCGCCGAGCGCAAGCCGCCTTCGCGCAGGGCGAGCGCCCAGGACCCTGCGCCCGCCAGCCAGGGCCAGCGGCTGGAGATCAGGCAGGATCCGGACAGCGGCGCCTGGATCTACACCGTGACCGACCGCGACACCGGCGAGATCCTGGCGCAACACGAACGCGACCAGGTGGCGCAAATGGCGACCACGCCGGACTACACCGCCGGGGCGCTCTTCAAGGGCCGGGTCTGAAGGCCAAGCCTTGATCCGGCGCCGAGCCCCGCCCCACCGCATGTGAGGCGCGTCCCAGGCGCGACAATTATGGTTAACGATCTGCATACGAAAGCGACCTAGCCTCTCCCCCGGCGCCGAAGCGCCCTCGCGATTCGCGAGCGAGAGGAGAGAAACCAATGTCGATCGGCGTTCAGTCCACCAATGCGGCGCTCCTGGCCCTGCAGACCCTCGGCCAACTGACCGATCCGACCTCCACCGATCCCACGACCACCGGCGCCGCCTCCAGCGCCTCGGGGCCCGCTTCGGCGACCACGCCGACCGTCATCGCCGACCCGGCTCTGCAAAGCCTCAGCGCGAACGGTCTGGACGCCGCCAGCGCCAGCCTGGACCGCGCATCCTCGATCACCGATGCGGCCTTGTCCGCGGGCGCCTCGATCTCCGGCCTGCTTGATCAGATGAAGGCTTTGGTCGGCGGGGTCCAGGACGGCTCGGTCTCGGGCCAGGCGGCCAGCGGCGACTATTCAGCCTTGCTCAGCCAGATCAGCGCGGCCGTGTCCGGCGCGGGCTTCGAGGGGGTCAATCTGCTGGATGGCTCGTCCGCGCCGGCGGTCACGGTCGGCTCAGGCACAAGCGGCCAGGTGACGCTGACTGCGACCAACCTGTCGCTCGGCTCCGGCGTGATCACCCTGGGCTCAGCGACGAGCCTGTCGGCGTCGACCGTTTCGGACCTGCTCGGCGACATCGACGCCTCGATGGCCAACCTTAACCAGGCGCTGGCGCCGATCGGCGACCAGTCGAGTCAGATTGCTGCCCACGCCAGCTTCGTCGCGCGCCTGAGTACGGTCCTGTCGGCCAGCGGCGGCGCGTCGGCGTCGGCGCCGACGTCGGCCGACGGGGCCAGGCTTATGGCCTTGCAGGTGCAGCAACAGCTGTCGGCGACGGGCGCCTCGATCGCCAGCGCGGCCCCTAGCGTGATCCTGTCGCTGTTCCAGTAATCATGTCCCACGCCAGCGGTTCGCCGCGCTTGAGCGCGCGGGCCGCTGGGCGCCCCAGCACCTGAGGCAGCTGGGCGGGATCAAGCCCGAAGCCGGGCCGGATCGAGCGCACGTCCTCGGCCCCCAGCGCCTGGCCCGCCGCCACGTCGCGCACCACATAGAGCGAGCGGCGGAATTGGCGGTTGAGCGATTCGACTGCGCTGCGACGATAGTCGGCGGCGCCGATGGCCTCGAAGGCGTTGCGGCAATCTCGCACCAGGGCCGCCAGTTCCGCGGGCTCCAACGAAAAGGCCGCGTCCGGCCCGCCGTCCGCCCGGGCCAGAGTGACGTGCTTTTCGATGATCCGGGCGCCCAGGGCGATCGCCGCCACCGCCGCGGCCGTGCCCGGCGTGTGATCCGACAGCCCGACCACGCAGCCGTAGTCGGCTTCGAGTCTGGGGATCATGGCCAGGTTTGCGTCCTCGAAGGCGGCCGGATAGGCGCTGACGCAATGCAGCAGCGCCACGCCGCTCGCGCCGGCCTGTGCAGCGGTCTGGATCGCGGCGGCGATCTCGGCCGGGGTGGTCATGCCGGTCGAGATGATCAGCGGCTTGCCGCCGCGCGCCGCCCGCGCGATCAGCGGAGCGTCAATGGCCTCGAACGAGGCGATCTTGAACGCGGGGGCCCCCAGTTCCTCGAGCAGGCTCACGGCGGTCTCGTCGAACGGCGAGGAAAAGCAGATCACCCCGCGCGCCCGCGCCCGCTCGAACAGGGCCGCGTGCCATTCATAAGGCGTGGCGGCCTCCGAATAGAGGTCGTAAAGGGTGCGCCCGTGCCACAGCCCGCCCTCCAGCCGGAAGCCGGGACCATCGTGGTCGATGGTGATGGTGTCGGCGGAATAGGTCTGCAGCTTGACAGCGTCGGCCCCGGCGTCGGCGGCCGCGTCGATCAGGGCGAGGGCGCGCTCAAGCTTGCCGTTGTGATTGCCGGAAAGCTCGGCGATAACGAAGGGCG
>Ga0335069_10002351_pt1 | contig 29222 bp, 31 predicted proteins | sample Lox_Sample_11_FD_206714 | JGI IMG/M metagenome (GOLD analysis project Ga0335069, IMG submission 206714) | Soil microbial communities from Loxahatchee National Wildlife Refuge, Florida, United States - Lox_Sample_1.1 | ecosystem: Environmental > Terrestrial > Soil > Wetlands | place: USA...
AGAAGGTGTCGTCGGTAGCGCAGAGTTGTTGTTCGTAGCGCGCCCGAAGTTCACCCCAGTCTGTCCGTCGCGTCAGGTGCTGTACGCTGCCCACGTGCGCGAGGCCGATGATTTCATCGCCGGAGCGCTTCAACAGGACGACGTCTCCCGACGCTACCTGACCGTACGGCGCGCAGCCGTTTTGGGAGAACCGGGATTCGATTGTCTTCTTCCCTGCCATCAGGAAGCTCAGGTACGGCTCGGTGAAGACTGCAAGATGCAGTGATTTCGCGTTGGGTCCGGGGCTCGTGCAGTTCTCGATGATTTTGCCCCATTCGGGGTCATCGTGCGCGTTCGAGCGTAGTTGGTCGATGACGGTTTGGACCCAGCTTCGCGATCCCGCTGAGGGTGCTATTTCGTAGCTCAACACTTTCCCATTTGACTACATTTCGCACTTGCTGAACGGCGATCCCCACGAGGACTGTTTCGCTGCTCGTCAGGGGCCTGCCGAGATGCATCCCGACTGATAGTTCGGGCGGTTCGTCAACGTTGATGCCGTCGATGACAGCCATGAGCGTGGCGGTGCCGTCGCATCCAAAGATGCGGTTTCCAGAGGTCCACACGCTCGCGTTCTTGCGGCGAGGATCGCGGCGGCTAACAGATGGCAAGACGTCGCCGGGGACAATGGAGATCAGGACGGGTGAGGCGAATCCAGTGGCGGTCGTTTCTCGCAATTTGAACCGCGTCAGCCCGAGCGATCGTTCAGCCCAGGTAGGTTCAGGCCCCAGGGCGGGGCGCGGACCACATGCGGTCTCTGTGCGTCGGAAGACCGCGAGGTCACCGAGCCGCCAATCCTGCGGCATGGAGGCACCGGCCGCTTGCATCGCGTTCGCCTCGAAGAAGGGGGTGCGGTAGCGCAAGACGCCCTCGGTCAACCGGACGAGTGCTAGGCCGAATTTCGCGGCGGCCGCCGTGACGCGCTCTCGTTCCTCCGTGATACCGGGCCGCGTTTCGACCGGCGGCAAGCTGAGCAGGACGTGCGCGTCCGCTTCGGACAACGTTGCTGCAGTCCACAGAAAGCCGATCGTCTCGGCCTCGTACCAGGGCGGATCTGCCACGACGACGTTGTTGCCTGCGGATGGGATGGGATCTCGCAGGACGTCGCAACGCGTGAAGGTGATCCCGTCGGAGAGCGACCGGTAGTGATTCGGGTTCCGCTCAAACAGCGTGACCACACCGATATTGCTCGGTCGCGCGACCGATGCCAAGGAGGGCGTTCCGAGAAGTGCTATACCGGCTGGCGGGCTGGCCAGCTCACAAATCGTTTCCCAGATAACGCCGACCGTGGTGCACGTAAAGCGCCAGTCAAAATCTAGCGGGTGCGGCACTACGAGCGCCCCGTCGGTGCCACCGTGGGCTCGCCCAACGGGACGTTTCACGAGCGGGATTTCTGTACGATGCTGCATCCTTCCCTCTTCTACTGCAGAACGAGATCACAGATGTTCTTGGCCCTGTCCTCCGGCGCGAACCGCCGCGCAAGTTCTTCCTCCCAATAGGATGCGACGGCGTACTGGTTCGTCATGGCTGCCTCGCAGCGGCTGTTCATCCGGGTCTGCACTGGCGTGAACATGGTCACTTCGAGCGGCACTGTTCGCAACGGCAGCAGAGGATGAATCCGCTGTAGGCGGTCCGCGAAATCCACGAGCGCTGAGCGCGCCGCGTGAAGATCCGGCGTCGTGAACGTCGTGTACGCGTACATGTCCAGCCCCATATCGACAAAGCGACGGAAGAGAGCGAACTGGTCATCGAAGAGGCGCGGGTCAGCCGCCGTGTTGAACGCGAACGACTCGCGATCGATGCCCTTGAAGCACGCCACGCGACCGTAGTTCCGATACGCTTTGACCGTGTCGCGCTGTGCATCCGTGACGTACCGCCAGAAGTAGTCATTGCTGAGGTTGTCGTCCGACCACAAGTACACCTTCTCTGTCAGGTTCCGCCGCTGGAGTTCCTCCATCATCCATGGCACCCATTCCGGCGTGAGGTCCGGCTGCCCACCTGTCAAGTCGATTATTGGTGGCGGCTCAGGATCAGCAAGATACAGGTCGAGAACGTCCCCGGGAGTCATCCAGTCGGCGTGCCGCTTGTTCGCATTGAGCAGACTGAACGGCACGAAGCAGTACCAGCACCGCCAGTTGCAGACCGCGTTCTGGAAGACCTGCGCTCGAATCGTCGCGGCGTCACCCAAGCCGAGCGCCCGGCACGCTGGATCGATCGGGAGCGGGTTCGGCATCCACGTTGTGCTCCGCCGCCGTTGAAAGTGACGGACGCGACCGAACCCGTTGCAGTTCGGCGGCTCGGACAGGTCACGCTCTTGCTCCGTCCCGACGAAATTCGTGATGAGCACACGCCGCCCCGGCACATCGATCGCTTCGTTGCGGTAGCGAGTCGACACGACCTCGGTGTCGATGGACTTCGTGATCATTGGGCTTCGTCCAGCAGCGGCAAGGCTGCGCGCTTCTTCTTCGATGCGATTTTCGCCGGTTCCATGGGAATGTCCGCTAGCCGCTCTCTCAGGTAGAGGACGGCAAGGCTGCTCAAGTAGGAAAGCTCCTTCTCAGTTAAGGCCCGTCCCCGCGGGATGCCATGCCACTCCTCGACGCACTTGCGGCAACAGGTGGCGGTCGCATGCTGCGCGTAGTACTCCGCCCGTTCGGCGAACGGTGTCTGGGTGCCGTCGCGAAATGGTGTTGCCTTCCCGATGGATTGCATTAGTCGCTTCGGCACGTGCTCCAGGATCGCGGCGACCCCTTTTTTCCTGGCGTGCTCGATCGCCTTCGTGTCGATCTCGATGTGCCAGAAGTGGTGCCGGATGAACTCCGTCCGCATGATCTCGAAGGTGAACGCAGAATCAGACAGATCGCGTTTGTGCACGCGATCCCAATCCACGAGCTTGATCCCGCACTTTAGGCAAGGGCCCGCTGTCTTCTCGCGCACCATCTTTGCCGTGGCGCGGTAACAGTGCAATCCTTCCTCGCAGTTCGAGTCCGAACAACGGACTTTCAGCGGCGGAAGGTCTTTGGGGAAGACATCACTCATAAAGCTGCCTCTGGTTCTTCGAGCGCTCGCGCTAGAAGTTCTCGGTCGGTTGGGGTGACTTGGGATAAATCGCATCGCAGTATGAACGCGTCTCGAGCAATCGTCCAGGGATCTCCTTCAGGTTGCAGGTTGTTCGCGGTTCCCCACCAGTTTCGCCCTTGCAGGGACAGCCGGAACGCTAGGTAGTTGGCAAGGGAACCCGCAGCCACACCCTCACGAGCCGCTACCTCCTGAACCGTGACCTTGAATCGAGGGATGACACCGTCAGTTTCCTTCAGCACCAGCCCGACGAGTTCTTCGGCGCGTCCCGCGAGCACCACGTTGCCCGCGAACATGCTGGCATACCGTTCCTCCGTCGACTGTAGCCGATCAGGGTCCGTCTCCGGAAGCTCCAAGAGCGATCGCTCGGGCTGATCAGCCTCTTCGCCAGCATGCCAGACTTCGTGCAGGAGATCGAACAGCCACCTGGCTTCTGAGGTCGTCTGCTGCTTGAGGACGATGACGCCGCGGCCGTTGATCCGCCAGAACGCCCCATGGAATGCCCCGGTATCCTGCAGGGGAAGCACCGCGATGCCGAGGCTCCACACGTAGTCCAGCGCGCTTGCGAGTGTCAAGGCTCCGTACTGCTGCGTGATCGCCCCAACGACCTCGAGAGGCTTGCGCGGAATCGGCTTTGGTTCCAGGGTCGGAGTGACCTTAATGGCCAGCGTCGCGAGGTGATACGCGTAGAGCGTGTACGCGCTCAATCGTTGGTCCGCAACGCGCGCGGGAAGTTTGAACCTTGCAGCCCCTGCCGCCGCGAGATCAAATTTGGGGGCCTTCGGCCCGATCGATTCCGCCAGACTCCAGCCGTACACCCGCCGAAGATTGGAGGCCGTCTTGAACACAAGCTCACCAGTTTGAGGTCCCGTGTTTGGAACGCTCGCAGAAGCATCGCGCGGGAAGAGTCGTTTCTGTACGAAGCTCTTATCCAGTCCCAAGCTCTCCAGCCTAGTGAGGAACTTGCTCACAGTCAGATTCTCTGTCGGAACGAGGATGTCCTCGCGCATGGAAACGCCGAGGGCATTGACGATCGCGGAGAGTGTGGAGAAGCTTGCCCCGGCGTAGTCTGTTGCCTCGTATCGCTGGATCTGCTGCTCTTTCATGTCGAGCCGCTCACCAAGCTCCTTTTGGCTGAGGCCGGCGGCGATTCGCGCCCGGATGAATGCAGCGGGGAGTTCCTGGAACGATTCGACTTCGACGAGGTGGACGTTCCCAGACCGAAGGAGTTCGTATTCTTCGATGTCGGCCTGCAGGTCTGCGAGTTGCGATTCGAGCGCTTCCCGCGAGGCCTTGATCATTAACGGATTCGTGGGTGACGGGGCGGTTTCGACGCGACGAATTGCCTCGGCGAACTTGTCCGCTTGAGTCTTGGTGATCCGATACTGACGCTCGTTCTTAATCATGGCTGTAGCCTTTCGAGGTCAATAGCAATAATTCCTTTCGCGGCTCCTGTTTCCTTGTGGATCTGGAAGAAGTTGATGAAGATGCTTCCTGTTGTCGTGTCGGCAATAGATCCTGCCGGAAAGAGTTCGCCGCCGAATTTAATCTTCTGTGCGGCCCGCCCGTTCGCGAACGTGAGAAGGATAGGATCGAGGAGATAAGGATCAACGTCGGTCTCGTCCCAGCAGCCATCAAAATCGCCGGGCTTTTCTTTGTCCGTGACGAAGCTCCCATCCAGATAGGCCTTCTTGCAGCCAGCCTTCTTCAGCGCCTTCATTGCGCGGTGAAACCCGTCGAGCAAGCGACGTCGATGAGGCGTTGTACCGAACGCCAGGTACACGTCATCCCACTCGGCCAGATGGATGCCGGGCGGGAGCAGGCCGTCCTTCGTCAACGCAGCCAGCACAACACAACAATAATGCTGTGTCAAAGAATTTGTCAAGCCCTCTTGTCAGGAACTTACTAGCGCCCTCGACGGGCAGAGGGTTGTGTATCTTGCTGATGCTCAGTCACTTATGGTGATGAGGGGAGGATAGTGGCGTCCATTTTCGGTTTTATTGTTTTACCGGCCGGGCGAGGCTCAAAACGGAGGGCGACGGGCCCTTGGTGGCAATTTTGAGCGAGAGTGCGCGCTCCGCAGGTGCTGGTGTGAGAACGGTTAGCTCCGTAAGGATGTTGGTGAGATCGATGGTCGTCGGCGTGACCGCCATTACATCCGCCGGAACCCGCGCAGCGAGCGCAAGATGATACCCATCCAGTTTCAACTCGCGCAACCAGCCATCGGGAAGTCGTGACTCCGCCCACAACAACATCGGCTCGATGGACGAAACCCCCACGCTTCAATCCTCGCTCGAGGTTTGGTGGGAGGGAGGGAGAGGTTGCACCTCCCATCGCTTCACCTTGGTCAACGATCCTCCAAGAAGGACTTGCGTGCCAGCTCTCGTTGGGGGCATCACTCTCCCGGAAGCGACGACGCCTTCTTCCCGACGCCTTTCTTCCCGCTGTTGATTGAAGGTCTTGTTCACTGTTCCTGTTCCTTTCGCTGTCCCCGCCTTCGTAGTTGTCCCTCGCGCCGCCTTCGGTTCTGCTACCGCTTTCGTTAGCGCTTTCGGTTTCGCTGTTGGCGTTGCCGATGTCCACGTCACGGGCGCTTGCGCCTCGACGGTCAAGGTGACACTTGCGCCAGCGGTTACGCTACGGGAGAGGATGCAATGCTTCAAACCAAGCTAGCCACCAAGCCGAGCAATACCGCTGTTTTCACCGAGCTCGCTGGAAACCACATCTAATCGTGACCCTGCGAGAATTGGAATATACCAAGTCCGTATGGCGAACCTGCTCAAGACGCTGCTGCACGACTATGGCATCCTTGACGTGCCACTCTCCAAACTCGAGTCGGAACGACCGGGAAACTGTCATACATCGCTGAACGCGTACTACACTCAATGGGCATACCCTGCATGGCCGTTGCGAATGCTATTAGCATTCACCGGGTGGGGGCTGTCGCTCTTGAAGGCCCTTTTGCTCCACAGAGACAAAGGCATCCACTTCGTTAGGCCTATGTTTCAACCCCTCAGACATTGCCATGCGCTACCTCCACATCCATAAAAAGCGCATCTGCCATTTTTACAAACTCGTTGCGTCGCGATTTGTTCCAAATTACCCTAATCCAGGCGAATGTGAGAAGAATCGGACAGTTTTCATTCCGAAAGCTTTCAGCCTCCGTCCGATTGATACAGAAATCCATGGTCAGGTCAGCACCGGATGCTCAATCCGACCCCTAACTCTTTTCTGCTTGACTCGGTTCTGGTCAGAAACATGGCACGACCCAGATGTGGTTTACGCTTATTGCGTTGTCGAGTCAATTAGCTCGCCAAATCGCTGCACAAGCCCAGCTTTCACGAAGGCCGTGCAAAGGAGAAAGACAATGACGAAGTTCAATCTAAAATGGTTGGCCATGTTTACCGTTATGGCGGTACTTCTAGCCACTCCCATTCTCGCTCAGGACGCTACGGTTTCGAATGTGTCAGCTACGTTTGACACAACCACGAACGACAAGGATCACGACACTTACCTCGATGTGACCGTCTATAACAACCGAGGTACGATTATCGCGCAAAAAACCGGCATAGGCGGTCACTGGAACGATCATTCGACGCACGTAGTCGCCTTAGACCTTAAGAATGCGCTGCACAAATCAGAGATTCCCGGCGGGACTATCACTCTCACGATTCATCCGAATGGAAACGATAAGTGGGAATTCAACTTCCACATCGATCTGACATACTCGGATGGAAGTGTAACCGAAAAAGCTTGGGAGGGCGGGGTGCTTACACAGGACGACGCGACGACAACCGTGTCGTGGACGGGCGTGTAACTCCCTCTTCTCGTCGACTCGTGCATCATTCGAATGTGAAGAGGCTTGCTCACCAGGTGGCACATGTATGCCGCCGGCTTTCTTCGGGTCTTCGGGTAGCCGGCGGCCTGTTGCAAACTCTAGGAAATATTGTAACGTTCGAGTGGCGCCGAGGGGCCTGTGGTTCCGATCACTAGCTGCTTACTGTCTGGCCAGTGGTCGACCACGGAATTAGGTACAACTAACACCCGTCGGCGCGCACAAATATTTCGTCCATCTCCCAAGTCCGTTCTTTCTGCTTTGCGCTGCCCTTCAGGCACCGCTGTACCTCCCGCATGTAGCATTGGGTCTAATGCCAGATTGGGGTGGAGTCCAAGGATCAGTCCGCACGGGCTTAAGCTCTTCTAGGTAACGGAGACTTGAGGGAGGAGCGTACGATCGTATGCAGGTAATGGCATTTTCGGCGACGAAGTGACTTCGACAATAGTCTACCCGTCAAGAGCCAATCTCGTCACCCGGCCCAGATCAGCGCCCTGATTTTACAGCCCCAATTATATAGGTCGCACCGAGCGAATGGTACGATAGAATTACAAAGGAAAGTGGCGGCCAGGGGGGCAGCAACTACGCCAACTGAACAATTTGACGAGATAGTTGTTTTTTCTCCCCATTGTGATGACGTGCCACTGTCGCTTGGCGGCGCAATTCTGGGGAAGACGCTCAGCACGCGCGTGACTGTTGAAGTAGTCTTTTCGTTGTCACGGTATTCGTTGTCCCACTCTGTAACCGAAGATGTTGCTAAGGTGACCGAGACTCGTCACTCAGAAGAGTTGGCAGCCGCTAAAATGGCTGGCTATAAAGTACACTTCATGGGGTTTCCAGAACCGTTTGTGCGGCACGGATATCGCACGTTCAGGGAGGTCTTTGACGGTTCCAGGCCGGTCAGGTATGATCCCATATGGCCGAGTGTCCGGGCGGCACTCCGCTTTCGTGTCTCCACAACCCACGGGCTTGTGCTTTGTCCTTTGAGGTGCGGCCATCACATCGACCACAGGATAGTATTCGAGAGCGTCGTTGCATTTTGCAGGACAATGCCGAGACCGCTGATAGGCTTCTACGAGGATTTGCCGTATGCTGCGTGGCTACGGGATAGCGAGATATCATCCCTCGTCCCGGATCTCCCCTCCGGGCCGCTGCAGCCCATTACCATAGCAAATATCCCGTTCGGTGCGAAGGCCGCTCTGTTAGATAGCTATCCGAGCCAGCTTACAGCTCAGGATATTGAATCAGTTTTTGCTCATTGGACACGTAGGGGCGGCGAACGTCTTTGGCTTTCCCCCGCTGTGATCCATGCCTTTTTTTCGCAAACCCGGCCAAGCAAACCGTTAAGTGTGTAACTTCCGCATCGATGTTGCCCGCAGTTCTATCGCTATTTCAAGACCTAAGGTAATTGATTGGGCTTGGTCAGAAGTGGACTTGCCCACCGGACAAAACGTTCCCGATAGAACTGCGGCCCAGGATGCATCCAACCGGCGCGATGAATATTGGCGTGACTAGCCGATAGCAGTCAGAAAGGAATGGTGTTACAATTCACCGTAAAAGAATGGCCCAACGATGTGCCAAGTGCCCACCAACGAAAATGGACCCACGGGAAACAGCACGGGGGATGTCCCGTTCGAATTGAGTGAGGCGGTCTACAACGAGCTTCGCCGTTTGGCTTCGTACTACCTACAACGGGAACGTCCCGACCATACACTCCAGCCGACGGCCCTCGTACACGAAGCTTGGATCCGCATGCAGTCTTGCCGAACGCTTCCTTGGCAAGGCCGCGCCCAGTTCTTTGCCTTTGCCGCTACCATCATGCGTCATGTCCTGGTGGACCACGCGCGGCAGCATGTCGCTGACAAGCGGCCTTCTGCGGGTGAACGATGTGAGCTCAACGAGATTTGTGCTTTTTCCCTAGACCACTCTTATGAATTACTTGTTGTGGATGAAGCATTAGGCCGACTTGCCGCCCTCGATAAGCGTCAATGCCGGATTGTGGAACTGAAATTCTTCGCCGGGCTCAGCGCTGAGGAGATCGCAGACTTGCTCGATATCTCCGTTCGAACTGTCAAGCGCGATTGGAAGATGGCACGGGCCTGGCTGCAATCGCAACTACCTTGAGCTCCGGCGCGAATCAGACTCCGATGACACCCGCACGTTGGCAACGGCTAAAGGTCATGTACGAGGCGGCGTCACAGTTGAACCAAAATAAGTGGGAATCCTTCATCTCGGCCGCTTGTTCTGGGGATGAGGAACTTGCCACTGCGCTACGGCGCTTGCTCGAGAATGACAAGGCCGGGGGATTGCTCGATCGCCCGATTATTTCCCTCAGCCCAGTGGTCTCCCCCCTGCCGGTATCCCGTGCCTTTGTACCGGGTCAAGTGGTCGCCAATCGCTTCGAGATTGTTTCGTTCCTGGGCAGAGGGGGAATGGGCGAGGTCTACGAAGCTTTTGATCGAGAGCTCCATGAATGCATTGCCTTAAAGACAGTTCGGGGCGACATCGGAAATACTGCCCGGTTGTTTCAAAGGCTTAGACAGGAAGTGCGGAGATCGAGGCGCATCGCGCATCCCAACGTCTGTCGCGTCTATGACATCTTTATTCATTCCGGCGACGACGGTTCTGAGATCTCATTTTTGACGATGCAGTTGCTGGCCGGTCCCACTTTAGCCCAAACCCTGAGGGAACACGGGGCTATGGTTATCGACGAAGTTGAGCCTCTAGCCAAGCAGATGTTGGCGGCGCTGTCCGCAGCTCATCACTCCGGAATTATCCACCGGGACCTCAAGCCGGGAAACGTGATCCTCATCGACGACATGGCGAATCGGCGTGTCATTGTCACAGATTTCGGGCTCTCGGCGGAAAGCTTTTCCGCGTCGGGCAGTACGATGGATCTGAGGAGCCAAACTATCGCTGGCACGCCGACCTACATGGCGCCCGAGCAGTTTAAGGGTATGGCCAATGCCGCATCGGACATCTATTCATTTGGAGTGATCCTGTTTGAGATGTTCACAGGAACAACCCCAACAAGTGCCGCGTCAGACCTGGAGATGGATCAATCGTATGCGCTTCCAACTTCGGCCATTAGGCTACTTCGCGACGTTCCAGAACTTTGGCGTAGGATTATTCTAAAGTGCCTGGAAACGCGGCCTCAGGACCGCTTCGCGTCAGCCGATGAGATCATGGCAGCGCTAGACAGTGCTTCTATCGACTCGAGAGCATCTCATCACAGCTTGACCAGGCGCGGTTATCTGACAGTGATCGCGGCAGGAGTCCCGGTGACTCTCGCAGCAGTTCTTGCTGCCCGCAGCTATTGGGGTGTCAAAACACTTAGCCCGTTGCTCATCGTCCTGCCGTTTGGTGTACGAGACCAATTCGGCGAAGGAAGTCTCCTTGCTGATGGCTTCACAGACGGCCTTATCGAAAGTCTGCGCCAGCGAAGACTTCTACGCGTTATCGCGCACGGCTCCTCCTACCACTATAAAGGGACGGGTCTGAATGCATACACACTCCATCGAGAGCTGAATGTAACGCACGTTGTTTTCGGCTCTATCGAGGCCGAGGGAACCCAAATCCGAATCAGTGCCTCCTTAGTCACCGCGCCAAACGGGAAAAGGGTCTGGGCTACGCAATACACCGAGCCCGTAAGTGCCATTCTCATTGTGCTCAGGAGGATGGCGAATGAAATCGTCACCGCGCTGAAGGCCTCCGCCAGCAACGAGCAGTTTTCTCCGGGGACAGAGCTATCACCGAGCGATCTGGAGGCTTACAAGCTCTACCTCAAGGGCCGCTTTCAGTGGAACTTGCGAACGGAGGCCGGTTTACGCCAAGCCATCCAGTATTTCCGTGAAGCGATTGCGATGGACCCTTCCAATGAGAGGGCCTATTGCGGTTTGGCTGACTGCTACGCTTTGCTCGGCTTCTTCGGTTTCTCCCTGCCGAAAGACGTCATGCCCGAGGCAAAGGTCGCCGCGCAGCGCGCGTTGGTTCTGAACGATACTCTCGCTGAGGCATACGCTTCCCTCGGGTTCATTCAGGCTGTTTACGACTGGGACTGGGCCGGAGCGGGCGCGAGTCTGAAGCGCTCGATTAGCCTGAATCCTGGTTATGTCACCGGCCACGACTGGTATGCCTTTTTCCTGGGTTGGACTCAGCAACCGCAGCTAGCCCGTAGCCATATGGAACAGGCGCGAGAGCTGGATCCGTTTTCCCCGGCGATCGGTACCCACTTGGCGTGGTTGGCATTCTGGAATCGTGACTATAGTAGAGCCGAGGCTCTATTGCGCCGGAACATCGCTTTGAATCCGAATCCAAACGCCACTGCGACGCACGCCCTACTCGCTCTCACCTGCGCACAGCAGTCCAGGTTTTCGGAAGCGCTGACCGTCATTCAGAGCGCGCGAAAACTGGATCCCGGCGGTGGCACCCTGCCGGACTTGGCACGCATCTATGCTCTCGCGGGACAGCGAAGCAACGCGCAGCAGGCCGTCTCCGAAGCGGAGATCGCACTGAAAGGCCGATCCAGTTCTGGGGTGACCATGGCCATGGCCTATGAAGCGATTGGCGATCGGGAAAACGCGTTTGCTTGGCTTTATGCCGCACACAAAGAGCGCGCCAGCGAAATGGCCTTCCTGAAAGTGGATCCACGACTGGACGGCCTCCGCTCCGACATCAGGTTTAACGGTCTTTTGAAAAAGGTCAACTTGTTAACCTGATGTTTCTAAACCGCCCCACCGCTCAAGGCGAACTCTGCCACGGATGGTTCGTAAAGAGGGTCCGCGCCCACAATCTCCGTAAATAGAATTGGGCTGCACCCACCCACGGCACATCCGGCCAGCCCCAGTGCCGACGCTGCCAGACTCAAATTCTGAATCAAGCAACCGGCGCCGAGAATAACGAGCCGGTACGCGATGGCGTCGTAGCTCGCACTAAATTCCGCTATGTCAGCTGTCAGGATCAGCACGGTGTCCGGTTTTGCGCTATCCAGGCCGAGAGCGGAAGCACAATGCGTAACCAACTGCTCTATTTGACTTGGCGGGGCCTCCAGTCTTTCCAGCGTGCGATCTTCGGCGTTATGCCGATACAGGCCGGGATCCAGGTCGAGACACCGGTGGATCGCGATATAGATGTGATAGCCGTAAATTCCTCCACCACTTGGATATGGGTATCTCCATAAGACACTGGGATCGTCCGTTGCTATCGGTTCTGCGGCCAGGGAGAGAACGCTTGCCAGTTCCGGCAAGGACAACGGCTTCGCAGCTGGGTACCGTCGCGAGCGTCGCGCGGCCAATATCGTTGTGAAGGTCGCATCGCTTCGCGGTCGCAACGCCAACACCGCGCGCAGGTCGATCGAGGACAAGACGCGCGACGACCGCTTTGCGATTGGCGGATGCGGGACTCTAGTGCGCCTTCCAAATCCTCCCCACTCGTGTCCCATACGGCTTGTGCTATGGAACAGAAGGTCCGGGAAAGACCACAGAACTCCACGGGCATCCACGGGTCGACCTCCCGCGGTCAGGTGGCCAGTATCGGCGAGGACCTGCTGAAGCAGGTGCACGGCAGGGTGTGATGGCGATGCGCAAGCACAGGGGTCGCAGACCCAAGCCATTAGCTGGCTGGCAAAGGAGGGCTCCACGATCACCTCGGCACAGGCATTCGGCGAGTGAATATGTAGCCCCTGTTTACCGACTCGGAAATAGGCTTCCGTACACAGGATCCAGCGGCTCGATGGATGACGTAACTTGCGGTCCCAAAAGGCTCGTTTTCCCAGAGGCAGAATCCGTGCCAGCGTCTGCCGGCCAAAACAAACTACATAATTTAAGGCTTGTACTCGTTTCAGCGCGGAGAGGGATTCATTAAGCACGTCTTGAAGCTGCTGGGCTCCCAGGACCGCTGCTATGGCGTACAACTCCACTTCCGAAATGTCCTCTTGATCCAGGTTGGCGAGAATTTGCGCAATTCGAGGATTCGTTGTGTCGAAATGGGTACGTCCGCGTTTCCCGGTTGCTTCGAGCACGGTGCCGTGCACGACGCCGATAGCGACTCCCTCGGGCCGCGCTAACTGATACCTCAGCCACATGACGATCGGGACGGCGGTTGAGCCAGCTCGTACATCGTTCCCGGGTTGAACCGGCGGAGGCCCGGTACAATCACACGGACGATTGACAGCGTCGCACCAGACGATGAGAGATCCACCACAAGCAGATCCTTTCCATGATGCCTCATAAGTGCGGTTGCGTAGGCCATCCCGGCTGTGGGATCCAGATCGGTAACAGTAGTGTAGTCGCCTGCTTTTCGGACTTGCGTCCAATCAACAGGGCCTTGCAACTCGGGCTTGATTTCAGCCGTCAATGACCGACTACCGAAACGGATCAGGGCCGCCCAGTTCAGGGCCATGCCCATTTCAAGGGTGGCACTGTTAATCGCCGTGAGGGCATCGAAGTGCGCCGATGCTCCCAATACACCGCCGCGGCCATCGTTTTGGAAGGACAACGCAGCGAAGGTCGGTACCTCCGGAATGGTCGTGATGTCGAGTAGGGCGAGCCTCCTGTTGCGCTCCCACAAATACTGGCGCACGTTATCAATAAGACTCGATCCGAAGGTCTCGGTTCGAACGATGTGTGCTGGTCTCCGGTCCAGCCACCAGCCTCGCAGAGCATCGCGTTCCACTAGCTCGAAAAAACCACTGAGCGAGGCTGTAGTCACGTTCGGTCCAGCGGCGCATCCCGTGGAATTGGCTTCGATCTTGGTGCCGCCATTCCAACTCGCGAAGCAGAACGCCGCAGGAACATATCGTATAGATTTTGAGACCAGTGAGTAGGCGACCGTCCAGTCGACTGGCCGCTCTTCAAATCCCGGCTCTCCGGAAATCAACAGGGACCGAAGCGGAACCGCCGCCTTCCCTATCCGGTCGGCGCCGATACGTACGATCTGCTGGCACCCGGTTGCATGTAGACTCCTTCGCTCTACCGCTTCTGCCAGGCAGCCCATCCGGGCTGTTGCTGCATCGCGTCCTCTACCATAGACGTAGTAGCCTGGACCGTGCGTGCCATTGGACGTTCCTGGCCGCCGTTCGAACTTTATAGCGGTTCGGTACGGGGCCGTCAGGTCCCCGAAGATTTCCGGCAAGTCCTCGTCAAGCCGTGTGCCTTCATTCACTGAACCGTCCTTTACGATCGATTCATGCGTGAGGTGATAGAGCGCTAGAACGCCTTCCGGCCCACCATGCTTCGGTGCAACGATGGCCAAAATTTGTTCAGCTGACAACCCTTTGCCGAGCGCCAGGCCGACGTCCCGATAGATGCCTCCACTCCAAAGATGAAGTCTGGTGGACGAGCGGAAGGCTGTAACGTGATCGTTCAATATTTCGAACCGAAAGTCGTCCGCCAATCTAGGCGATGATGGAATGAAATCGTCGGGCCGCATAAAGCCTAGAAACGAGGCCCGCTCAGCCGTGCGGCGTCGCGATGCTATTTATCACCTGAGGGCTCTTCGGTGGAGTGATTCGGCTCGTCGCCTTGGCTCTTGCCTTTATCGGATGGGAGACAGTATGGCGCCGTAGGCTCAATGGCCCTTTCGACAGGCAGGCAATAAAGAGCGGCGAGTTCCACTGCTCTTTCCGGCGCCAAACAGTACAGCGCGGCGAATTCCACAGCCTTCTCCGGAGCCACGCAATAGAGAGCCCCCAGTTCACCGACTTTTTCCGGCGCCAAGCAGTAGGGCGCAGCAAACTCCTCCACCTTATCTGCCGACGACGGAGCGAGAGCCGGAGTCTCCCCGATGCAGTAAAGCGCGCTGGCCGGTTCCAGAAAATTCCGGGCGGCCATGCCGACGTCTTCGGCCGAAAATCCGTCCGCGGGAGGCTGAGGGATAACCAGATGTCGCCTTTGAGAGCTATCCTCTATGACGACGAGCTCCCCACCGGGCGGCAGGTCGAGCAGAATCTCTGCAAGCACCACTTTAGGTTCACGTACGAATCGCTGTTTGAATTCCTGGTCTGTCCAGCACCTCGCGATTAGAGCGGCTATCTTTGTATCCAGACTCTTCTTCACGTTTAGCCTCCTACTTCATTCGTTAAGCCAGCTCCGGAAAGGGATGCCAATACCTCGCGCGCTGCGCGTTCACCGGAACGGATCGCGCTGTCCATCCAACCAGGCTGCGGCATCGTGTGGTCGCCCGCGAAGAAGATCCTATCCACAGGCACCGCCACATGCGAATAGATTTCAGTTATTTCTCCCTTGGCGTAAAAAGCGTAAGCCCCGAGTGACCATGGCTCCTCGTCCCAGCTGATAGAAACATAACGTCCTTCGTAAAACCGGCTCACTCCGGGGAATAGGCGGTTGAGCTTTTCCAGCACAAGGCCGATCCGCTGTAATTCGGGCATCTCCGCCAATTCTCTTGCGGCTTGACCAGCTGTGTACGATTCCAGAATCCCGCGTGAGGATTCTGTGGGCTCTCCAGGGTACACCGACATGATACTTTGATCCGTGTCCGCATAGCCGTTCAAGCCCATTTCTTCCCAAACCCGCTCACGAAATTGAAGGAACGTTCTCGTGACCGATGTGTTGCGTTGACTTTCGACAGCCAATCTTTTTGCAGCTGGCAATGCCGGAACAAATGAGACCTTCCTCAGAACGGAGAAGGGGATGGCCAAGATGACGTGATCGTACCGGTGGCAGTGTTGGCCTTCGCAGCAGAAGACTTCATACCGGGTACCCTTGGCCCTTATCTCGCATACCGGCGACTCGAATTCGATGTGGCCTTGCAGGAATTTCGCCATCGCGTCCGGCAGGATTTCCGAGCCCCCTTTAATGAAGCCGGAGCTTTGAAATCCTCGAAAGGCAACGTCTCCGCTGAGTTCGAACAGAGCAGAGTTGACTGCATAGCCCTCCCCATCGAGCGAATTCAGGCCGAGTTTGATTAAAGCGATTTGGTCCGCTGTCGCCCCTTCCGAACGCAGCAGTTCGGCCATGGTGACACGATCGAAAACCAAGTCCTCTGGATATGGCCAGGCCAGGTCGGCCGGGTCGCCGACATACGGAAGGTACTTGGAGGTGAAGCTTGCTTCGATGTCGCTCGGGCTCTGGCTCGCTACTGCTCCCGGCACGTTGGCCGGCCACTGGACAGGAGCGTCGCTTCTGAGGAACACCCGGTTGCCTCTAAACCAGATCATCTTCTGCAACGGCGGGTTGTGGAGGAGGACAGTCGGAATTTTAAACCGGTTCAAATAATGAGCCAGACGGTAATGAATATTCGGAACGTGCTCGCCCCCGAGGTCGACTAATAAATCGTCGTCGAAGGTGGGTTGTTTGATGGTCCGAATGCGCCCGCCAGCCTTGGAACGCGCCTCCAGAATCTTGAAAGGCACCTTAGCATCGTAAAGAGTGCACCCCGCGGACAGCCCCGCGAGGCCAGCTCCTACGATCAGGACGCCCTCAGGCAAAACGCCCTCTCCATGTGAGTTCAATAACAATACAGCAGCCTTTTTTGTCTGTCAATCCAAATCGCACATTTTGAACGCGTTCCGTGTCACACTGCCAAAAGTGACAATCGTAAGTGTTGCTAACGCGTATTTCCCGATCGGCCCGAGAGGGACGGGAGCGGAACAAGTCGTTGCGATGGTCGATCGGGCAATAGTTGAACAGGGCTGGAACTCTATTGTCATAGCGGCAGAGGGCTCCGTCGCCACCGGTCGCGTTATCGAGTCGCTCCCCGCGAGTCCGGGCCAGACGGAGGATACGGAAGGCCGCATCGCCAGGATCCGCGAGGGAATTCTGGCAGCTACCAGTAGGGCGGACGTAATTCATTTTCACGGGCTTGGGTTCGAGAGATACCTACCAGAAGGAAAAACTCGCGTCCTGGTTACCCTGCACGCCCCGGTCGCTTACTATCCAAGGGAGATCTTTGGAATCCCTAGTCTCACATTTGTCGCGGTCTCACATCACCAGGCACTTAGTTTGCCGAACCTTCCAGCCCTACGGATCATTAGCAACGGAATCGATCTTCGATGCTACCGTCCCAGGTTGGGAAAACGGGAGCATCTGGTCTTCATCGGGCGGATGTCCCCCGAGAAAGGCGCCCACGTCGCCCTCAAGGTCGCGCATTCGCTGGGATTGTCGCTAGTCATGGCCGGTCCAGTTCCGCCGTTTCCCGAGACCCAGAGGTACTACACAGAGTGCGTGGCTCCCGGTCTCGACGAGAAGCGCAGATATGTTGCAGCCATCGGTACTGAAGAAAAGGTGCGGCTGTTGGCCACCGCTCGGTGCGTCCTTATCCCCAGTCTCTGTCCAGAAACTAGCTCTCTTGTCGCTATGGAAGCCATCAGTTGCGGAGTGCCGGTAGTTGCGTTTCCCAGCGGTGCCTTGGGAGAAGTAGTGGAACACGGTTTGACGGGCTTCATTGTGGGCTCCGAAGAGGCCATGGCGCGGGCTGTACAATGGGCGGGGCAGATCTCTCCTTTCGACTGCCGTATGAATGCGGAACGCAGGTTTGACGGCCGGCAAATGAGCCGCGAATACCTGACTTGCTATAGGGAATTGCTACTCCCAAGGTCAGGCGCTTAGTTTGATTTCCCATGGGCTGGTCCAGGCTACACCGCGACCCTTGATTCGCAAACATCGCGTTAACGACATCATGATTCACACGCTTGCCACCAGATTAGGGGGATTGACAATTTCTCAGGTCACGGAGTACCACAACTACTCTCACGAGAGGAGCCGGCGCAACAATTCGCTGTGTTGTAACCGGTCTGTAAAGAAATTCATCGTGATTGGTGATGGCGCTGAAGCGTTCGGGCTTTCCACTATCTTCCGTGGGCGCTATTCGGGTGAGTGACCGCACGACCGTTGGCTCGCGATTCGATTCTGGCCACAAGGTATCCAAGGACTGAGGAGTCGAACCTGGCTTTAAGGTCCCTTCACAATTTTTCGATACAAGTCGGGATAGGTCCTCCTCTGCTCTTCGACCGTTTTCAGGATCCCACCCGAACCCGGGCAGAAGGAGTGCCCGACCAGCTGGTCCTTCAAGGCATCACAGACTCGTGTTTGCGCGGTGAGCGAGCTTTCGCCTGATAGTTCGGACATGACGGCTTTCAGTTGACTCACGACAAGGCGGTCGCGGTCGTTCACTTTCTGATCTACCGGCGGCGACTTGGCCAGCGCTGCTTCAACCAAGGGGACAACAGTGCTGCATTCGGCATCAGCCGGAATGGATGCCGCGACCGTCAAGCTCTTATTCACGACGGAGAGGAGGTCGCGACACCACGCTTGGCGTAGGAATTGGCTCCCGGTTTCAACGTAGTTCCCCAATCCGGCCGTATAGAAAAGTGTGTCGCTCGTTACGCCGATACCCCCAGGGCTCACGTGGCCACTCTGATTTTGCGTTTCCTTCCCATCGGTCAGGGTTGCCTTCCAGGCATCCCCGGGCGAACCGAAGACAGCAATCGAATAGATGTGGCGTCCGGTCGGGGATTGGAAGTCAGCCTTGTACTGATCCCCGCGATGGACCAGCGGGACCAGTGCGCCATCCCAAATGAAACTGGCCGAACGGGACGCGCCGACTATCCTGGCGGTGACTCGTGCCAGGTTCGATGAAGAGATTCTCGATAGGGCCAGGGCACGTTCATCGGTTGGCCGGCTAGTGTCCGCGGCTATTTCCGCCAGAGTCTGCGCCGCGGCGGGATTGTTCGACGAGAGTGCCGGAATTGCTGCTTTGCGTACGTTGGTGCTCTTGTCTTTTTTCGCCACCACCCTGAGGATTTCATCCAGCTCGGGGCCACGCCATACCTGCTTTAGCAGGTCCGTCGCAAATTCTCTCGATTCCGGACTCTCGCTGAATAGATGCGGGATAAGGTCAGCCGCGAGCTTGGCGGCCTGCCCCTTTCTATCGTCCTCATTCTTAACCTTTGCGGCTTCAAACTGGGCCTTTGTGATCTCGAGTTGCGCATTCTGAAACGACTTCGTCAGCAGAAGGCCGACACCCGCGATGACGATACTGGAAAGGATGCTGGCGATTGTGGCAGACCGCTGCCACCAGTCCGGGCTTGGGCGTCCGAGTTCACGTTTGAGCTGCCGATAAAGTAATTCCGTCCAGTTCACTTGGGCCATACGGAACGGCTCCTCGGGTCAAAACTCATCCGGCTTCGGATGCATATCGCCGATCACCACGCCGGATGTCGTCACCTTGCCCCCGGAATCGAACAGCGTGAAATTGACGATGGCGCCGCCGGTATATCGCAGGAAACTCTTCGTACTGAGCAGCTTCGTTCGAGTGATCACGCTGCCGCCGAGGACGGAGGTCTTCAGCATCAGAATAGACGCGCCCTGGGCCTGCACCTGCGCCATCAGGTTCTCGGCGCGAAGGATTCCGGTCAAAGCGGCGGTGCCGGTGTTGCTCATGGCCGTGAGCGAGGTCTGAAGCGTGTTGAGCGTGGTCACCATCGTCGAGACGGAGGATACGAACAACCCAAGTTCTTTCAGGAAGCGATCTCTTTCTGCTTTTAATATGTTGGCGCCGGCACCGGTGAGCGGGGCGGGAGCGGGGCCGGCAGGATTGGGTATGAACAGCCCTTGCGCAAACTGTCCCTTGGAATCGCGATCGGCAGTCAATGCGGCCGTCTTGGATGGATCTGAGTTCGCCTGCAGGGCCTGATCGGCCTGGATAAACGCGCCGAGCGCGTCGCTGAGTTGCTGCAGCTTCGCCTGACCCGCGGTGGCGTCGTGCTGGAGCTGGAGCAGATCCTTTTGCACCTGCCCGAAGGTGTTCATGAACGCCGACTGGGCGCCAGTAGGATTAATGGGCATTACGGCCGGTTCGAAGACAGTCTTACCAGCTGTTTTCAGGGCATGTGCGACGGCGGCGGTGAGAGCGGCATCGTCGTTGCCGAAGGTGCTGAAGGCGATGGTGGTATTGGTGCGGAACATTCCCATAATGTCGCTCAGGGTCTTCAAGCCGCCGAGGACCAGCCCGGGAATTAGAATCGGCGCAAGGGCCCTTTGCGCGGCCGGCGTGGCGGGGCCTTGCGCGAGGAGTACCTCGATTTCCGGTTCGAGGGAATTGCTGAAATCCTGCTTAAAGCTGGCAACCTGTTGCTGGAGACCTGCCAGAATCTGTGTCAGAGCCGCATAATTCACCAGACTGTTCATTTCCATCAAATCGTAGATCAACACCGGCCCGGCGGTCTTCACCTCTGCCGCCACCTTGTCTGCAGCCTTGATTAAGCCTTCATAAGCCAGCTTTTGACTCACGAAAGGATTCGTCCCCGATACCGTGACCGCGCCGGTCTGCGGCACGGTGCTCGACGCCGGCAGCAGACCCGTCAGCATTGCCTGCTGGTCCTGCTGCATTTTGAGCATGGCGTCCATCTGCTGCTGCCGCTGGCCGAGGATCGCGGTTTGGACTTTGAGGGCCGCCAGACGCGGATCGTCGGGAGGTTGAGGTGGAGTCGGGTTGGTGTTGCTCGTCGACATAATGTTGTTCTCCTGACTTTATGGTTTTCCACCGAGAGCGTGAAACAGATTTATTCTTCCAGAGCCGAAGAGGCTGGCGTTCGAGCCGAGCTTATCGGCAGTTTGTTGGAGCCTCTCCTTCACCTCGGCCGCAGTGAGGCCAGGATTCTGGGATAAGAGCACAGCGGCGGCGGCCGCGGCGATGGGGGCGGCGGCGGATGTTCCGCCGAAGGCGTTGGTATATAACCCATCGGCCCCACCGTCGGCATCCGCGCCCGCGTTGAGGCCGCGATTTGGGGCGGAAATGTCGCACGTAAAGATAGCCTGTTGACCGCCGCTGGAGGGAGCGACCAAGGCAACTTCCGGCCCGGAATTCGAGTAGCCCGGATGGAATCCTTCATCGGTGGATGCGCCGACCGCAATTGCCGCGGCAACATTCGCGGGAAATCCGACGAACGGCGCGCTGTCGTTGCCGGTGGCACAAAACACCGGACATCCTTTACCGTTTCGGCCCTTGGATGTGGCGTCGTTGACCGGGCTTTCGACGAGCGGCGATTCCGGCGCGGTCCAAGATAGCGACAGGATGTCCGCGATTCCGGCGGCGTATTGGATGGCGGTGCCCACTTTGTCATCCGAGGTGAACGAGTCAGCGTGAAAGATCTTCACCGGCAGTATGCGGCAACCCGCGGCCAGACCGAAGGCACGCCCATCCTGCGCCATAGCCGCCACCAGGCCGGCGCATGGTGTGCCGTGGATGTCGTTTCCGGATGGGCTGTTGAAGGGCGCGGCGAAGATCTTGGGGCGGGGATCGAAGTGGCCCATGTCGGTGGGCTCGAGGAAGAAGTCGCGGCCGAACTTGTCGGGAGAGGTCGGATCCGGGTTATGCCAGATCGAGTTCTTCAGTGCAGGGTGATCGATGTCGACGCCGTCATCGAGAATAGCGACGATGATGTCGGAGGCAGCCATGGCGATGCCCCAGGCGAGTTTGGCGCGGACATCTTCGCCGGCTTTCTGTCCGGGGAAATGAGCCGTGTTGTCAAGGTGCCAGTGCGTGGGCGGGATGGCGGGCGGAGTGGTTCGTTTGAATTCGGAGACGAAATTCGGGGCTGCGAACAGAATGTCGTCACCTCGCTCCGCCAGCCGGTTGGCGACCTCGATCAACTCGGCGCCCTGCCTGGAGTCGTTGGGATCGCGGACGGTCACCTGGCCGGGAATGAATGAATTGCGTGAGACGACTTCGAGCTGGAAATCGGCCAGATGCACCTGGCGTCTCTCCTCGGGGACATCCGGCTTGAAGCGAACGACAAGCTCGCGGTAGAAGCAGCGGAGGAGGCGCGTGCGGCGGTCGCGATAGATGGAGGGTTTTCGTCGAGGCGGCCGCTTGCGCAGTGACCCAGGACTTTCCGGGGCGGCGAAAAACAGACTGGCGGTGCGGGCGAGCCGGCTTGCGGCATCGACGGACCTGAGGGCGTCGCCCGGCTGCATCAGGTCGCCAAGAGATACGGAGATCGGTTCGCTGTCGGCTTCGTCCAACTCGATTCTCTTGCCAGCCAAGCCGTAAAAGTACATTTCGGTCTCCTCCGCGCACCGGGTGAAACCCGCCGCAGGCTTAAGGCTTGTCCACAGTCACACCGACTTTTAGGCACGCAAAAATTGGGACATCGTTTCCGGCTCCGCCAGCTTGACATTGCCGTCCGACTTCAGCCGGGCAATCAGATCGGGCGGGTAGGTTTCCTTGTCGCGCAGGTCGAACGTGAGTTGTTCGCGCTTGAATTCGTTCGTCTTCAGGTACCGCACCCCATACGTGTCTTCAAATTGCCGGAGCACTTCTCCGGAGGGCGCGTCGCGAAACTGCACCACGATTTTGCCGGTCGGAAGCATGTGGCGACCACGGTCGTCGACTAAGACCGGCGAAGCGAAATCCAGATGTTCGCCGTATTTCCTCATCAGCCGATCCCAGCCCTGCCGAGGACTGCTAGTGGGCGTGTCGTTACGAAGCACAAAAAGTCCGCTGGAGCCGGCGGGTTCGGCGGGAACTTCCGCCGGCAGCGCGTCGGACTTCGGTTTGAGGACGAAATATTGAGAGCTTGCTACAGTCATTCCTTTCCGCCTTGCTTCTATTGTCCTCCTCGCCAGCAGCCGCATCCTCTATCCGTGGACACCCCCGAGGCCCTTACTTCGTGACCTCGGGACGCGCCCCGACGAACAACGCGATGGCGAATTTCTTTCCCACTCTTGGGTCGGTATCCCAATCCCAGGAGGGCTGAAGGCCGAAGACAAATTTCATCGGCGATGTGCTCGGCGCCAGATAGAACGGTACCCCGAGCTCGGCGGAATGTCCACCAGAAACCCGCGCCACATAAGTGTAGATGACCTGCGCTCCGGGATGAAAGAGACCGCTTTTGCCCAACACCGGTAGTGGGTGCACGTCCAGCGTACCTGTCGTGGTCCAGGCATTCTTCGGAGTCGGTTGGCCCACCATGGCCATCTCGCACAATTGTGCGGTGTGGGTTCCCGAGGTGGTGTTATTACAGACATTCTGTGTCTTCACTTGAACCGTTTGACCATACCCAGTTTCGACACCAAAGGCGAGCGGACCGTAGTAGAGAGCTAAGTCGCCGACCGCCGTGTTGAGGAGATGGGTCCATTGGAGTTTTGTCGCAAGGTCGGGAGTTCCGGCGTTGATGCTGCGGTAGTCGATGCTGTTCAGGACAGGCGCCCAACCGGCCCAGAGCTTCCATTGAAGGGGCGAAGGCTGACCCAGTACCCTCGCGGCATAGAGCTCAGGATAATTCCGCCGCTGTTCTTCTACGGTTTTGTAGACCTTCGCTGGGCAGAATTGGAAGAACGGCGCATGGTCCTTCAACGAATTGCAAATTGCAGTTTGCTGGTCCATGGTTGGAATGGAAGCGAATCCGGTCAGCGCCCGGATCACCGTCTGATCCAGGTCTTTCACAGCGTTGTCGGCCGGCGGCGCGGTCGTTAGTGCGGCGCCGACGAGAGCGACAGCGGTTGCGCAGTCGGCACCTTTCGCGACCACGGCTGCGTTGGCGGGTACGAGGCTCTTGTTGACCACGTTGGCGAGGTCGCGGCACCATGCCTGGCGGAGGAAGTCGCTGCCACTCCCGGTATATAGCGGTCGCAACTTGATGAACGACGAGTGGCCGAAGCCAACCTTGGCTTTGAAGCCCGGTGCGTCCTTGTCGCTCGACGAGAAGACCTGAGCCTGCCCGTTCTTATCGGTTGTGCCTGAGAGAGCCACCTGCCAGAAGTTCAGGCCGGGAAACACCATCTGACGCTCGACTGCTGCGGAAACGGACGTCCCTTTCGACGTCACAGCGAGCGTTGCTCCAGTGCCCAGACCAAGCGGAGACACAAAGGTCTGAGCGGGATCGGAACCTTGATCCGCGGTTTGGGTCTTGTCTTGCGACTGCTGTCCCTGCGCGTAGCCGAAGACGGCAACGCAAAGCGTCCAGAAGATCAATTGAAGGACTTTTTTCTTTGGCATTTTAGGTCACCGTAAATTGCGTGTCGCCAGTGGTATCGAACCCGCCCGGCGACATGTGGCCAGCGTGGTTATTCGTGTTGGTTCCGTCTGTGACTTTGGCGGTCCACGGGTCGGACGGCGAACCGAATACAACAATGGAATAGACGAACGTTCCCGGCGGCGACGAAAATGCAGCGTTCCAGTTTCCTCCCCCTGTGTTATTCAGGGGGACCATTGCTCCGTTCCAGGTTAGTGTGGCGCTGCGTGAAACGCCCGAAATACTTACCTGTACCTGTGCCATTCTGCTGCTCCTTTACGTGAGCGTCTGATCCGCTCACAATTTGAAATCGCTTTCACATGTAGAAGCGAAAAGCGGCCCGGGAAGGGGACAGGCTTGAATAGTTACCTTGCGAAACTGTGCTTGCCGGGCAGAGCCATGCCACACTGTGTGGCGTGCATTGCGGCCGTGTGCCACTGAGCCAACCCACCGTCACCGTCGCCAATCGAGGTCTGCAGGTTAAAGCCTCTAACCGACATCGTAGAAATAGATGGCTCGAGAATGGAACCGCTGGATCGTAGGCGTACCGGACGCCGCTCTCGCATCCAATGCCCCCGAGCCGCGAGGCGGAACAGGGTGTGCAAATGCGGTTCAAGAACCCGGTTCAGCGCCATTAGATCCGGCAGCACGTCCTCACGCAGAGCGACGTATACATTTCGACCAACGAATGTTGGGATCCTCGGATGCGGACACTCCCGCACTTCTTCGGAAACGATGTCTGAATCTAGCAGTGGATCGTTCAGTGCGGCGTCTGGTGCGCCCAGATTGCTCAGATAAAACGGTCCAGGCCGGTGCCGTGGCCGGCACGGCACTCTCGATCACGAGCGGCAACTGGAGAAGGCTGACAAACTACCCCGCATGCGGCCGCCGGATTCTCGGAGAGACATTCTTAGGCAAGCTGGACGTAATGGGCCAACGGAATCCACTCCACTCGCGACAGTGCCTGCCGTTTCCTCCGCTTTTTGCGAATTACCCAGAGAGAATGGGCCGGAATCGCTACGAATTAGGCAGTTCGCAGCGAAAATCCAACCGATCGGTAATAGCCGCTTCCAGAAGCATCCTGACGACATCCGACAGAGACAATGATTCGCTACCTTGACTGGAGATCAGTTGCGCGACCGTTCGATACATTCGCGAAGAGGAGTTGAGACGCGAATAGAGAGCGTCTGCTGCTGCCGGTTTCCGTTTGCTTTCATCCCATACAGGGCGTTCCACCTTTCTTCTCTGCGCCAAGGGTCAAGGGTTTTGATCACCGACGGCCGAGTGTGCCACGATCTTTGCATGTGACTTTCGCGACTTCCGGGCGCGCTCTGCGGACTTCTTCAGCCGCGCGAGCGAGGGCCGCCTGGTACCGCCCTAGCCATCCGCTCCAGCCTTGTTCAACCGGGAGAACATCTCGGCGGATCATCTGGCGTGCGTGGTCTGTGAAATAGCTTGGGTTCTGGAGCAGTTTCTCAGCATCGCCCAAGTCCTGCACTTCCAATCTTGGTTGACCGTCCTCGGGAACCGTTCTACGCAACCGTATAAAAGAGTTTGTGCGCAGCTTGCCCACGCTTCGCGAGTAGTGGACTTCCGGCGTGTAGTAAACGTGGTGCAGTCTTCCATCGGTCCCTTCCAGCAGCAAGTAGAACTGGCCGGCTTCACGGCCCACTTCCTCTTCTCCGTGAAGAACTACGCGACCTTCCAGCATCGTCAGCTTTTGCGGATCTTCTATGACCGTTTGCAGCCGCTCATCGGATAGAAGGGCGCCGTGCGCGGCCAGCATCTTCTGGCGGTCGTTCGCACGCTGCATGGCACGCAAGATGCTCTCGGAATCCCTCCGTACACGCCAGCTGTCGCCGTCCGTTGTCTCAGCCAAGCCCATAGCTCTCAGTGTCAAAAGCCTTGCTGCGATGTGGTGCGCCACGCTTTTGGGAAACGTGCGGAGCGTGGGCGAGTTTGCGTTTAGGAGAAAGCTGAAGTAAAGAGAGTTTTCCCCGGCCTTCGGCGTCGGGAGCGTATCCTTTCTTCGATTGATCAGGCGGTCAAGCGACGTGTACCGGAATTGATGGACCTCACGTCGGTAGGCATCGGCTGCATCCAGCGATGTGCGATACCCCAGTTGCCGGGTGCAGAGGCCCTCGGCCACCGTGCGGATTCCATGCTTCACGTATTCCCGGCCCAAAGTGAGAGCCGAACCGTCGGCTCTTCTGCCGCGCAAGGCGACGTGAACATGAGGATGCTCGGTGTTGAAGTGGGAAACGGCCACCCAGTCGAGACGCGTCGCCAAATCCCGTTCCATCCTCGCCATCAGGTCGTGAGTCAACTGTTGCAGATTCAGCCGATTACTGAACTCTGGCGAAATGATGAATTTGAACAGACGCTGGTCACCTGACCTTTGCCATTCATCCAGGGTGGCCACTGGATCTTTTGATTGATCGTCTTGGTTGAAAGCGCCGTGGTTTTGGCTGTTGCGAGTTGCGGCTTCCCGCATCAAGTACCGTCCGTGGGCTTTCCATTGCCCAGTTGTCTTGTTCCGGGAGTAAATGACGCGAACGGCGCAACGCTGCTGATAGAGTTTGCGCGGGTGGGCGGAGGAACCGGACGAAAACTTTCGGCTAGCCTTCCGGGACATGCGAGCAAAGTAAAGGACTTGTTTGAATGCGATGGACCAAGCGCGTGGTCCGTCAGCGCGCACCGCCCTGGGCCGTCTCGGATAGAGGCGAAACTCCCGGTCGTCGAGGTTCATTGAATGCGATCCACCAATTCGGCCAGCGCGGCACGGGAGTCCCCAGCCATACTCATGCCCACGTTCTTTATGAAATGCTCGTAACGAGCTTTAGCGCGCGCCGCTGCTTGTGCGTAGGCCTCGCCGGATGGCTCCGGTAGACAAGTTAGTAGAGTTTTCGTTAACGAATCCATAAATGCGAACAGCGCTTGCTGACCGGTGGATAGATTCCGCATTTCCTGCGCCAAGCGGTCTATCGTGGCGACAATGCGCTCCTCCGATTCGTCAAAGACTGGCTTCCGGCTGGTGAGCTCGTTTTCAATGGCTGAGCGGATGAAGGCACTCGGCGATGAGAACCCTTTCGCTACGGCGGCGGCTTCCAGTTTCTCGGCCAGTTCCTTGCTCAGCTTCATGCCCCGGTACACCGTCAGGTTTGCCATCTGTTTTGCTCCCTTCACCTTGAAAGAAGTGGCAGAGGTCCTTCGTGACAGCCGAGAGCAAATTAATTTTGGCGGTTGCACCGGTGTGTAACGTCAGTACCGCATTGTTGAACCGAGTAACACATTGAAGCAGCGCAGCATAGGCACCAGAACCACGACCGCCGTTTGACCATTTATGTTCCACTACCCGTTTTTTGGGTCATTATTGGTGAGTTAGCCTCGTTGGAATGCCGCGAAGTGCCGCGATTTGCCGCGGAATGCCGCGTTTCCCTAAAATTGCCGCGAACCGCCGCAGTTTGCCGCGATTTGCAACATTTTTCTTTCGGTACCTGTCACGGAATGCCGTCCCCACTTCTTTCAAGGTGAGGGGCCCGTGATGGGTGCTCCCCTAAAGCATGGACAACGATTACAACAACGATCGCCGGAACGGATGGATTGGTCGGGCCAAACAGGGCTTTGCGGCGCGCCTCGGAGACAAACCGGTGAAGAAGACAGGACAGTTACGAGCGTTATGGCGAGAGGTTGAAAACGCATTGGATGAGGGCCAGAGCATAGACAGCATTCGAAATTGGTTAGAAGGCGAAGGGCTAGTGCTAACGGCGCCCACCTTGCGGTCATATATTTCACGAGTCCGCCAGAAACGCCGAACTGACGCAGCAAGGCGGTATCTTGACGCGGCGGTTTCAGTACCTATTGGCTCTCCATCGGTGACGCAGGGTTCGCCCCGAACGGCCCCGACGGAGGTCCCTGACGCTACGGAACCGGCCAAGTCGAACGCTTCTCCAGATCCCCTGGCACAGGCGCGCGAAGCATTAGCAAAGCGTCGCTTCGACATCAGGAAGATTCATGGCGATGGTGATCCCAGCGATCGAAATTTGTTTTGAGCAAGGAGGCTCAAGGGAGATGGCAAAAACAAGTGCAAATGAAAGCGTCAATGGAGATGCGAACAAAACCGCAATCCATTTGATTTTGCAGGGAAAGGGCGGGGTCGGCAAGAGCGTGGTTGCCACCTGGCTTGCCGAATACCTTATCAAACGTGGCAAGAATGTCCGTTGCATCGACGGAGACCCGGTGAATCGGTCGCTGGCCCAATACAAGGCCCTCAACGCTGAGAAACTCGACTTGGTAAGCGAGGAGGGGCTGGTGGTCCGGGCGCGATATGACGTGCTAGTACAGAGGTTCGCGACCGAGGAAGGCGTCTTCGTCATGGATTCTGGCGCAACGGCATTCTTGCCGTTCTGGAGTTACATTGTGGAGAGTGAAATGATCCGTGTTCTCCGAGATGCTGGCCGCAAGCTGTACGTGCATTGCGTGATTAGCGGAGGCGAAATGCTCACGGATACTCTCCTTGGATTCGAGACCTTGGCCCGGAGCACACCGGACAAGAATGTTGTTGTTTGGATCAATGAATACTTCGGCCCGGTGTCGCGCGATGGAAAAGGGCTCGACCAGGTCAACGTCTTTCAGTCTCACACTGACAAAATGGTGGGATCGATCGGCATTCCCCAGAGGAGCCCCGACACTTTCGGCGAGAGCATCCAGCTCATGCGGACCAAGAAGCTAACGTTTGATGAAGCGATTCAGTCTGAGCAATTCATGCTCGTTCAGAAGTCTCGGCTCTACCTTGTGCAACGCGAATTATTCGAGCAGCTCGACAAACTGCAACTCACGTGAGCGATCATGGCTGACCTCGACCTTCGGCGAATTGTTGGCGAAATCGCCGCTCGACATGGAATTCGATTAAGTGTTGACGACCCTGTACTGGCGATCGTGACATTGAATAAGCTAATTCTCGAGGCGACGATCGAGTCCCTCGAAAATCGCGTACACAAGATGGAAGAGTCGATCGATCAGGCCGGCCAGAAGGTCGAGCGGCGGGGGGGCATGATTCTTGCTCAGGAAGCCAGTCGACTCGTAGGTGGCTTGAGAGGTGGGTTTGACTTAAAGGCGTCTGTATACTGTAGCTTGGCGGTCGGCGTGTTCTGTGTGGTGATCGTGTTCAGTTTCGGCATTTTGGTCGGATGGAATTTGTATGGGATGATCCGCTAACATTAGGGCCCCTTGCGGATCTGCCGTGATCACGTCCCCTGGTCTCCGCTCGTTGCGGAGATCCATATCCGGCGGGTCACCGAC
>Ga0335069_10002352_pt1 | contig 29218 bp, 28 predicted proteins | sample Lox_Sample_11_FD_206714 | JGI IMG/M metagenome (GOLD analysis project Ga0335069, IMG submission 206714) | Soil microbial communities from Loxahatchee National Wildlife Refuge, Florida, United States - Lox_Sample_1.1 | ecosystem: Environmental > Terrestrial > Soil > Wetlands | place: USA...
GCGACCTGACGCGAACGATGCAGGAACTCCAGTCCGGTGAGCGCATCACGAAAGGCGACGAACCTGTCGTGGTCGGCAGAGAGATCGAACGAATCGCCGAGCGTGCGCTGGCGGACCTGCTTCGATCCCTTGTCCATGTATCCGGCGGAAAGCCGCACCCAGCCGCGCGTATCGGCGTAGCGATTGTTGAACAGGACGACGGAACGATCGTCTCCACTGCGGTTGGAGTAGGCATATACGTCTTCGTTGACGTGACCCGAGTCGGTATAGAAGTCGTAGAGCAGGAAGTTCTCGACCTCCGCAAAAGCGGCGCGCCGATGCAGCAGCGGAGAAATCTCGCGTTCGTGACGGGCGATGAGCCAGGGATCGGGCTTCTCGTCTTTGTAAGCGCGGCGATATTCCATGCCATATTTTTCCGAGTAGCCCTCGATCTGGCCATGGCCGAACATGGGAAGACCGGGTAGGGTTGCCATCATGGTGCAGACGCCGAAGTACTTGTCGCCTTTCCCGAACTGATCGACCGCGGTGCGCTCGTCGGGATTGTTCATGAAGTTGACGTAGCGCTTCAGCACCTCGGGATCGAACTCGAGGGTGTTCTTGATGACGCTGCGATAGTTGGCGTTCTCCTCATCGCGCATCATGTTCATGAAGGCGGAGTTGTATACGCGATGCATGCCGAGCGTGCGGACGAAGTAGCCTTCCAACAACCAGAAAGCCTCGGCGAGGAGCAGGGTGCCGGGGACCTCGGCGGCAACGCGATCGACGAGTTCACGCCAGAATTCGTTCGGCATGGCGCGATCGAATTCTTCCTTGGTCATGCCGTGCTCGGCGCGAGAAGGAATGGCACCCCCAGTGCCAGGTTGCGGAAACCACAGGCGCTGGTAGTGAAGCTTGGTCAGCGTCATGGCGGCGTCGAAGCGGATGATGGGGAACATTCGCGCAACGTGCAGGATGGTCTGGATAACTGCTTCGCGCACATCGGCGCGCAGGTAATTCAGTTGCCCGGTGTCGTTCCAGGGAAAGCTGGTGCCGTCGTTGCCGTGATAGACGAAGCGCGAGTCGTTGGTGTACTTGTCGCGACGGCGGAAGACAACGGCCGCGTCGGTGCGATCGTAATAGTGATCTTCGATCTTGATTTCGACGCGAGGATCGTTGGAAACATCGGGCCCTTCAAAGCGATAGGCCGGGTACGGCGGATAGGGCAGCGAGAGAAACCAGTCGGGGTGCTCGACGACCCAACGCGAGTCGATGCCCATGTGGTTCGGCACCATGTCGCTGGCGAGGCGAACACCTCGTTTGCCCGCGCGATGTTTCAGGTCGTCGTAGGCCTGCTGTCCGCCAAGATCCTCGGCGATGTTGTAATCCATCAGCGAGTAAGCGCTGGCAACGGCGTCGGGGTTGCCGCACATCTGCTTGATCTTCTGCGACGCACGGCTGCGTTCCCAGACTCCAATGAGCCAGAGGGCATTGAAGCCGCGGCGAGCGAGTGTGTCGAGTTCTTCGTCGGGAATTTGATCGAGCCGGTAGATGTTGCGGGTGTACTGCTTCGAGAGTTGATCGAGCCAAACGTAGGTACTCTTGGCGATCATGACGGTGCGGGGCATCCAGTCGACGTCGGGACTGAACGCTTCGTACTCGTAATCGGACTGACGATATTGTGGGACGGCGCGTTCGCTCGAGTCGCCGCGCTGGTCGCCCCATCCCGGGCCTCCGTGTGCCGGAGGGTGAAAGCGCAGCCAGATGGCGACTTGCTCTTCCTTCAGAACATCGAGGGCTGTGAGCAAGCGGCGGACAAAGTCCCCGAGGATGACCTTCCACTTTCCCTGGATGAACGCGAGCTGTCCGCTCAAATCGTCGGGCGAGGCGAGGGCGGGCGCGCGCAACATGTCGATGAGGTTCTGGTTCTCAGGTCCGAATCTCGGGCGCGACTCGAAGTATTCGCGTAACGCTGCCGTGATCTTCGGGTAGGCGGTTGAGACCGCGAGTTGCTCGTCGGTGAAGAGCTCGTTGTAGGGCTTGTATGCCGGATTCAAGTTCGAGAGCCACAGCATCAGCAACTCTTCCAAAGCTACGGCGCGATGCGGAGTTTCGCCAGTCGACTGCGCCAGCCATTTCTCTGTGCTCACTTCGTCGCGAAAAACCGGAGTAGGAGGGAACTGGTCGGTAAAGCTGAGCAGCACCTTGTCGAGAGCATCGCGACCGAGGCGAGCCTCGAAAAATTGGAGCGCGTCGATCATCACCTTGGGATCGAGGTCGCGACGGTAGGAGTCGATGATGACGTGTAGCGCCTCGTCGATCAGGCCCATCGCATTCAGGGCACCGGGATTGGCGGCGAGTTCCGGGTGAGCCTCCGCATTGCGCACCAGGTTCATGCGATGCGCGAATTCGCGGGTGGCCGCGAGGTCGGCGAAAACGACGTTGCCGGTGAAGGAGAACAGCGCGTCGGAGAATCCGTAACGCACGCGCGCGGCGCGGGAGACGTGAAACTCGAACGTCGGGCTGGCTTTCATGTGGCCGAAAGTATAGCAGGATGATCGCATCATGAGCGGCGGCGTGGAGTTCGTTTAGATGCCACGGCCAAGCCCGATGCCGTGTGGAAGCGAGTGGCCGGAGAGAGTGTCTGTGCTATTTCTGGATGACCGTGAGCTGGTGCGAACCGATTGTCGCCGTGTCGATCCGATCAGGGAGTGCAAACGTGGAATCAATGCCAATGCCGGGATGCTTCGGTGTGACGTACTTCTCGACAAAGTAGTCGAGCATCATCTGAGGGATTTCGACCCCGTCGAGGGACACGGAATCGATGTGAACATGACCTTGTCCGCCAGTGCCATCAGCGTGACCCGTGGCTTCGACTTCGTGAGTGCCACGGAAGATCGACATGAAAGGGTTGCCAGAGTAGCGGCCGTGGGTGACCTGGTCGAAATCGACCAGAGCAGTTCCGTTCACGATGCCCGGTTCGCCGTGCACTTGGAGTCGCTTTACGCCTTCCGGAAGTTGGGCGCGTCCGGAGGCGAGCCAGGCGTTGATTTCGTTTTCCGTGAGGACAGTCGGAGTTTTTTCTGGCTTACTGCGCGCAGCATTTTCGCGAATGTGATCGAACTTGTGCTGAGCGATGCGAGCTGCGGAGTCGTTGTCGGATTGGGCTCCAGAAGCGGGACCTGTTTGTTGCGCGAGAGCGCACATCGCGAGAAGCAGTGAGCAAGTAAGTACTAGACGCATTTATCGACCATTTTGCTGAGTGAGTTTCGCTTGGGTGGTCGCGTCGCGCAACGGCGCGACAACGGGATGTTCCAGCGTGCCGCTAATGGCGTACCCGGGTGTTCCGTTACGCGTGAGCTTCACGTCGAGGCGCCGTCGTGACGAAGCCGTGCCACTAACGACGTAGATGCCGGCCGCGTTCGCGAGTTCGCCGTCGTCGATGCGAAACGTGCCGTTGTAAAGACTCAGCTTGCCCTTGAAATTCTTGAATTGCAACGGATGGCCGCTGAAGATCACGTGAGGCAGCGTACCGTTATCCCATGAGAAGGTCCCAGTTCCGGACACGGATGCGATTAGATCGTTGGCGTTCCAACCGCTCGCCTCGCTGGATATCGAGAAACTTGCAAAACCAGACGCCCACTTGTCATTCAATTGCTGAGCCACCTCAGCCATTGAGGCCCGTTTCAGTACAGCGCTGCCACGGTATGCAGGAGTTCCGCCTGACCAATCGCCTGCGAGTGTGCCAGTGAAATTTCCTCCGAGAGTCTCGCCTGCGAGCGTGGTCATGGAGAATGTCTTCGGTTTGAGGGAAACCGTGGCGGTGAAGTGGGAGATAGGCAATGTCTTTAGTAGCAGCTTGGGCGTGGAGATCCGCAGGTTGGCGTAGATCTCGGGAAAGGCCGGCGCCTGTGGGCCTCCGAAGCTGTTGGCCAGGTTCTCGTACCAGGGATGTTTCTGCGCGCGCGGATTCAGAAGGGAATTGACCTCGTCGAGGGTCAACTGGTCCGCGATGATTACGAAGTCCGGAACACAGGCGGGCTGCTGTGGAGCAGCACAATGCTGCGGAAACGTTCCTGAGAGCTGCAAAGTGCTGTGTAGTCCCGCGAAGCCGCCCTCGGCTTTGTCGAGTGTGAATGCCTCGGGAGCGGCCACAAAGTGACCAGACGCCATATGCAGTGGCGCTGCAACTCCGCCGATCTTCACCGAAACATCATGCAATTGCGCGTCGGCAGTGATGGTGGGGGGAACGAATCCGGCCCACTCGCCGAAGATCTGCAGCGCACCTTTGGCGGCTCCAGTTACGGCAGAAGCGGGAGTGGCAATTCCGGCGAGCTTGGCCAGTTCTACCAGACGAGAGATATCGGCCTCCCCCCGTAAATCGGTGTAGTAGCCGTCATGAGAGAACCAGCCAGCGAGTTTTGCGGTTGAGTCCTTTCCGAGTTTCAGCGCCATAGGCTGTAATCGCCAGGCGACGCTGGTGGGCTCGGGGAGATCGGGCGCGGCGTTCTTGGCATTCCTGGAAGAGCGACGCTTGATGGGTTTGGTCGGTATAGGACCCGCCAGAATCCACTGCGTGGGAACTAGCGACAGCGGTTTGCTCAGCACGCTCGATTGGATCTCTGCTGCCGATACTTCGCCGCTACCCGCCCAGTTCCGGTGGGCGGAATCGCCCTGAACGGCAACCGCCGCACTGAGCATTCCCGTGATATTCATGTCGCTGGGCAGATCGCGTTTTGCGTGGCGAGCCAAGTTGGCGAGGTATTGCAAAGGAACGTTTTCGGCGGTGGCAGTCATCTCGATGCGAGGTTTTTCGGTGAACTGGTAAGTTCCATGCGCGAGCACCCCGCCACCACCGGCCGGCATCTGGCATCCGATGTTGCCGAGTTCCTTGGTGGTGAAGTTGTATTCGGAGTTGCAGTGCACCTCCAGCGAAAGAGAATCGGCGCTGAAAATGTCGTAGCGACGGAAATCGTCAACTCGGGCATCAAGATGAATCAGCAAGTGCTCCGGTTCGCCGTTTATGGTTGCGCCGGCATGAAGAGCACCGCGCCAGCCACGATCGCGTCCATCGAGAAGATGTGTCACCTGCCCGAGTTGGCCGTAGTCCCACCAGAGCCGGATACTGATCGGCGTCTGATGCAGAGCCGGAGCGCGCCGCCACGCGCCTTCCATCTTCAGGGTTCCGGTGTCACTGAGGTTGGCGTCAGTGCGAACGGGGCGAGCTTCCATGCGCATGCGCCACTCGTCTTCCGAGGCCATCCACACGGCGAACTCGGTGTCATTGAGGGCGAAGACTTTCTTTTCGTTGCCGATCTTCAGGTTGATGCGCGCGCCGTCAGCCTCGATATAGGGAAAGCGAATACGCGTCTCCGGCCGGGGCTTCGCCGTCGGTGCGGAAGGTGTTTCGCGAGCACGTTCAAGAAGCGACGCGATGTTCCAGCGGCCGTCGTTGGAACGAGCGAGGTTCAGGCTGGGATACGAAAGCTTGAGCGTGCCGACCTCGAGGCGTCCGCGCCAAAGTGAGCTAACGCGGATGCTGGCAAGGACCTCGTCTGCGTGCAACATGGGTTCGGCGCTGATTGAGGGATCGTCGGCGACGGTGACGCCGCCCAGCAGCAGCCCGGGCTGGGGAAACGTCTGGATGCTGATCGACTGGACGGTAACATCTCGGCCAACAGCGCGGGAAAGGGATTCCGCTACCGATGAACGATAACGATTGATGTTGATGGCGGGTACAACGAAGAGAACGATGGCGACGAAGATCGCCGCGCCAAGCACCACCCGCTTTTGAGATTTCGAAAGCATGGAATTTAGTTCGGCAAAGAGCTGCTGCCTAGCTCCTGCCGAGCGCTCCACGCGAAGGAGCACCGCAAAGTTTACTTCACCAGGTGGAACATGCGATTCCAGCGAGTTTCGTCGAAGAAGTGGAAGATCACTTTACCGATGAACTGGAGCCGGTCGCCGATGTCCGTCTTCAAGTATTGATTGGCTGGCGTCTCGAACGACCAGTAGATGAACATGGGCCGTCCAACCACGTTCTCCATCGGGATGAAACCCCAATATCGGCTGTCGTAGCTGACGTCGCGATTGTCGCCCATGCCGAAGTAGCTATCGGGCGGGACGACCAGGTCGCCATTCTCGATGTGCGAGCCCATCGTGAGTCGCCACTCCTGGGTTACACCGCTGCCCTCCATGGGAGCGATGTCGGGGAAGTTGTCGCGATAAGGGTTGTAATCGCCCCGGCTGTGGATCACGTAAGGCTCATTCACCTGCACGCCGTTGCGAAAGAGAACGCCGTCTTTCAGGTGAATGTGATCACCAGGTACACCGATCACCCGTTTGACCACGAACAGTCCCGGCTCGGCGGGAGAGAGGAATACGACGATGTCTCCGCGCTTCAGGCTCCGATAGGGAATGAGCGGGAACCAACTTGTTTTGGGCGCCGGAGTGACACGGTCGACGAAGACGTGATCGCCGATCAGCAGGGTGTTTTCCATGGAGCTGGACGGGATCTCGAACGCCTGCAGGTTGAAGGTAATGATGAAGAGTCCGACTACGAGCACCACCGCCATCGAGGCGATGAACTCCATGGTCGTTTCTTTTTTCTTCCCGGTTGCCGGATCTTTTGCCTGCGGCTTACGTTCTTTGGCCAAGCTTGGATTTCCTGATGACAATTAGCGGACGACCTTCATGGTGCGATTCCACCGTATGTCGTGGAACAGTCCTTTCACTTCGCGCACCAGCCGTTTCATTCTAGCATTTGTGTCGGTGTCGAATTCGTCGTCGGGGTCGCGGTTCACGGACCAGTAGATCAGCAGAGGTTTCCCGACGATGTTCTCGCGCGGCACAAAGCCCCAATAGCGGCTATCGAGGCTTTCGTCGCGATTGTCGCCCATCACGAAGTAGTTACCTTCCGGCACAATCAGGCTGTCGTCGTCGATGAGCTTGCGCATCTGGAGCCACCAGTGTGGGTCCACGTTGCCGTCGATGTAACGGGTATTGGGGAAGTCGTCGCGATAGTAGTTACGCATCGGTGAGTGGTAGACGGCGTAGGGCTCGACGAGAGGCTGCCCATTCACAAACACGCGCTTGTTGACGAGGCGGATGTGGTCGCCGGGAATTCCGATTACTCGCTTTACAAAATGCTGGCTGGGATGGACGGGGTAGCGGAACACAACAATATCGCCGCGATGGATGTTCGTATAAGGTAGGAAGGGCGACCAGAATCCGCCGCGCGCGTAGTCAATCTTGTCCACCAGCAGGTAGTCGCCGATTAGTAAGGTGTTCTCCATCGATTCCGACGGAATTTCGAACGCCTGCACGATGAAGGTCATCACAAACGCGGCGATCACGATGACGCTGAGCAACCATTGAAGCGCCAGAGCGAAACTAGTGTGATGTTCCCTGGGGACGACCGGCGGTTTCGTCTCGGGAGGAGCGTTTTGGACTGCGGGCTCGTTCACGATTCGAGAACTGCTTCCTTCGCCGCTGGAATTGTGCTCGGCCGGCGGGGCGTTTTCTTGCGCGTGGATTGCAGGTACTTGAGCGCGGTTTGAGCGGCGGCTTGCTCTCCCTTCTTTTTTGTCGATCCTTCGGCCTGAGTGGTGTACTCGGGACGGCTCTTGTCCACCCGTCGAATGCGGACTTCGACCGTAAATGTCTTGCGATGCTGGGGACCTTGTTCACGAACCACGGAATAGGATGGCTGCGTAAAGCCTTGCGCGTGGGCGGCTTCCTGCAGCGCGGATTTGTAGTCGGTGACAGGTAAAGGCGTGTCAGCGCGGCGCCGGCCAAGCTTGCGCACCTCGGAGCCAATCACCTTTTCGAGAATGAAGGTGCGCGGCTTTTCGATGCCAGCGTCGAGGTACATGGCGGCCACCAGTGCTTCGAGGGCATCCACTTGTAAGGCAGTTTTTTCGCGTCCGCCGCTCATTTCTTCGCCACGGCCCAATTTCAGATAACGCCCAATCTTCAGACGCTTGGCGGCGAGAATCAGGTGCTTCTCGCTAACCAGGTAGGCCCGGAGTTTCGAGAGCTGTCCTTCTGCGAAGTTGGGGAAGCGCTGAAACAGTTCCTGGCTGGTGACCAACCCCAATACGGCGTCGCCGAGGAACTCCAGTTGCTCGTTATCACCTACGGTGCCGGTCTCGCCCTTCGGCGAAAGCTGGGACTCAGCCTCGCGGGCATACGAGCTATGCGTCAAGGCGAGGTCCAGCAGTCCACGATCGCGGAACTGATGACCGAGTGCGGCTTCGAGTTTGCCCAGGTCGGGAGCCTTCATGGAGTTTGCTGCCGCCCACCTCTTTGCGGAGACTGAGCGGCAGTCGTCCTGTATTACTTGGGTTGTACAGTGGACGGTTGGGGCGGAGCGGGGTTAGCAGGCGCACCGCTTGCCGGAGCCGCGGGCTTCGCAGCGGGAGGATTGTTGACCAGCTTCTGCAGGTAATTCTGCAGGTTCTTGCAGACGCTCGCGACTTCCGGACTCTGCGCGGAAACCTGCACGCATTGCTGCGCAGTGGCGAGTGCATCGGGATACTTGCCTTGGCGCTGGAGTGTCAATGCGAGTTGATAGTACGTTACCGGGTCCGGCTGCGCCTGGCTGGGCTTAATGGCAGCGCGCAGATCTTTCTCAGCGCCAGCGTAGTCCTTGTTGTCGAACTCAATTCCACCCAACGCCGAATACGCCATCGACTGAAGCGTGTCCTTATAGAGAGATTCTTGTGCGGCGGGGATTCCGGGAGGAACGGCCTTTCCCTGGTTAATCAGGTCCAGCGCCAAGGTGGCGTCTTTCTTGGCCTCTGCAAGGCGCTCATCCCGATCGAGGTCTGTTTCACGCGTGCTAGTGGCAAGAATCGATGCCACCGTGACGAGCGCGGGGCCGCAATTCGGATCGATGCTAAGCACCTTGCGTCCCATCTCCAGCGTCTTGTCATTGTTGTTCGCATTCTGGTAGAGGCCCATCACATGCTGGTAGAGCGGGGACAACACCTCGCTGTTGGGAAACTGCTTCGCAAAATCGTCAGCAGCAGCTTCGGCAGAGGGTCCATCGGGTTTCGCCAGGGCGGCTTGATATGCCTTGAACTCTTCCGGAGTTTTGGTAGCCGGAGCATGGGGCTTTGCGGGTGCGGTTCCAGGCTGTTGTCCCTGCTGTTGTGCGGTGGTGCCAGCCTTTCCGTTGTTGTTCTGCGGGGTTGAGGTTTGGGCCAAGGCGGTGGCTGTGATTGCAGCGAAAAGTGTGAGATACCAAAAAGTGCGTTTCATATGCCTCCTGAATAACCAAGGCGCGTAGCGCCAAATTTATTACTGCTGATCTGCTTGAGCATGCCGCGCGTACGGCGCTTTTAGGCCGTTCTCCGCGGCAGCTTTCAACTGGGGAGTGTCATCACCCGCACGCAAGGCGGCCTGGTAATGTTTCACGGCCATATCCCGCTCCTGGTCGACATCGTAGATACGCCCCAGATAGATGTGCGACCAGGCGATCAACTGCGGTTCCTTGGCGGATTGCAGCGTCTGCTCGAAATATTTGATGGCGTTCTCCGGATCCTTGTGCAGCGTCGCCACCTGTCCCAGAACAAAATAAGCGCGCGGCGCATCCGGTCCGTTCTTGGTTGCGACTTCGACGGCAATTTTCTGGGCTTCCGCCACGTCGCCGGATGCCAGCTTTTGCTGTGCGATGTCCAAAAGATTTTGCGGCCGCGGTTTTCCTTTTACAACCTCCTCGGGAGCTTCGGGCGCAAAGTGAATTTCAGCCGCGTTCTTCTCTTCTTTGCCAACATTGATGTTGAAAAGGATCTCGGTCAGGGCATCTTTCAGGCTCGTCGGCTGCGGCTCGAACTTGATGAGCTCGTTGTAGAAGTATCGTGTGAGGATGAAACCAGCCGTCATCGCGCGATCTACCTGCTGTTCTCGTTGCGAATCGACAGCGCGCCCGCCTGGCATCAGCCGTGCTTCCACAGCCCGAATCAGCGACTCGGTTACCAATAAGGTGATGTCGTCTTTGTAGGCATTATCGAGGGGCGCATTCTGAATGGTCTTGAGCAGGGGAGTGAGTTGCTTCATCGCCAAGGGGTGTTGGCCGGGAAGTGGATCGAGAACGAAATGCAGATAGGTATGGCGCACCTGCTGGATCGGCAGTTCGCCATTGACCGGGGCTGTTACAACGTAATAGTTGTCGCCGTAATTGCGCGCGTTCACCTGTCCCGGGCTGGCCATAGGTTCGATGAAGATGATGAGCTGATGTCCCTTGTATCCACTGATCGGATTTTTCAAATAGAGGTCGGTCTGCAGGATCATCCTGGACAGCGGTTCATTAAACTTATCTACCAGTTCCTCGTAACGAGGAAGAGCCTTATTCAAAATGTCCTGGATCCCTGCTGCCTGGTAGAAATGGGACATCAAGGGAACGAAACCAAGAACGTACGCGGCGTCAGGCGGCAGGTCGGCTTCCTTCATGCTCGGCTTAAAGTCGGGAGACGGCCCCAGGTTAAGCGCCAGTGAAATGTACTGAGAGAGGTCGCGATTCGGATCGGCCGGTTGATGGTCCTTATAAAACTGGCACATCTGATCCCGCGCGATCCTGGCTTCGGCAGAGTGCTCGATCGCCTGTTTCACCTCTTCGCGCACCTGCTGGCGTATGGGGTCGGAGGTGCTCAGGCCATCGTTATAGCCGCACTCATTCATGGCCGTAACGGCGGTGAAAATCGCGGTATTCGCCTGCAACTGAACGTTCGATTTCTGTTGGGCGCAGAGTAACGACGAAGTCAACAGGCACACCGAGAGTGCCGGCAGGGAACGACGCAGAAGCTGCACATGCCTCCTGAATTCAGACAAGGAACTGACCAGCAAACCTTAAGGATATCGCAAAAGAAGGGTCGAACGCCCGTTTCAATAAGCGGCGAGAACGTCCCTGGGCGGCCCCATTCTAACCTAACCCTTGACGTTGATCTCCGAGAACGAGAGCACAGCCCTTCCAGCAGTCGGGCGGCCATAGGAGGTCGCCGGACGGAACACGGTGAAAATCAACATGTTCTTGAGATGCGGGCCGATATCGGTGACCTTGCCCTCAGGAGAAGAAAGCACTCGATAATCCTGTACCCGTCCGTTGGCATCGATATAGGCCTCGATGACGACGGAATCGGAAGAAACGTTCGCTGACAGTCCGAAAGGCGAAATGGCAAGCTCAGGTGGCGTGTAAAAGACAGTCGAGACCGGGACGTCGTTCTTATCGCTGGGAATGGTAAAGAATCCAATCAGCAATCCAAAGAAAACAACCGCGCTTACCAGGCCGGCTGTAGCCGGGACCATAAAAGCATCGAAGGCATGCTCGAAACGGAAACGCAATCTCTCGAGGGGGCCGACGCGATGTTGCGCCGCTTCCCGCGACAAAGCAAGCCGCAGGCGCAAGGCAAGATCCTCGGGGGCCTTTCTGCGGCCGACGCCGGCCAGCAGCGAACTGGTCTCTCGTAAATCCACAAATTGCGAGTGGCAACCACTGCAGGCGGAAAGATGCTCGTCCATCTTGCGGGTCTGGTTACGATCCAACTCCCCGTCCAGGTGTTGCGACAACAGCGATCTGGCTTTCGTGCACTTCATGACGCAACCTCTACTCCGCGGCCCGAATGCCGCAATGTGGTGGAAGCGACCTGGGATTTGCCTTCTCGCAAAAATCTTTCCATTCTCTTTCTGAGTTGCTCGCGTCCGCGGGTTATGCGTGACTTCACCGTGCCCATTGTGCATTCGGTGATCTCGGCGATCTCTTCATATGAGAGCTCTTCCATGTCGCGTAATACCAGCGCCGTGCGGTACGGTTCCGGCACTTGCGCCAGCGCTGCTTCCACCTGGCCCCTGAGTTCGCTCCGCGCACAGTCCTCAAAGGGCGAGCTGCCTTCGTCCACGAGCTTTTCTTTTAACGGTGCCATGGACTCGAAATTCTGCTCTTCGGACGTCTCCATCGAAGTCTCCTTCGACTTGTGCCGGAACCACCAACGGCGGCGGTTCGAGGCTTCGTGGATCGCGATCCGATAAATCCAGGTCTTCAAGGTCGAAGCACCCGAAAACTGCTTCATGCCCCGGAAAACCTTTAGGAACACTTCCTGTGTGGTGTCGGCTGCTTCTGCTGGATCGTTGAGAATGCGGTAGGTGACGTTAAAGACCGGAGCCTGAAATTGGGCGATCAGCCACGCATACGCTTCCTCGGAACCGGCCTTCAACTCGGCGATCACCGAGGCTTCTTCTTGCCGGATATCCAGCGCACCTGCTGCTATGTTGCCCAAAGCTGCTGCTCCCGCCATGACTCTCACGGCGTCACCTCCACATTAGCAGGAACTTCCGGCTGCAACAACATCACTCGTCACAGAACCGCCACCCGCGGCCCCATTTTGGCCCTGCTGGTTGGCAGGTCCCAGGAATTAATCGACCCACATCCCTAATAGACCCCGCCGGGCAGGGAAATGTTCCCGCATATTTCGGGCGAATAGGGTCGGAAATTGCCTTAGAAGGTTACTGTGGTGTACTGGCCGCAGGCGTCGAAGCCGTTGTGGAGGATTTCTTCTTCTTTTTGGCGGGGGTCTTCTTGGCGGGTTCGGTATCGTCCACGATCACTTTCTTGGAGGGTTCCGCTGTAGCCGCCTGCTGCTGCGCCCTGACCTGATTGACTAGCTGGGCATAGGAAGTATCCTGGGCGGAGGTCATCTGCTCCAGCGAGTCGGCAATGTTCCGGCGGAGGTTGTCGAGATTCGCCGTATCGGTTGCGAGCGCCTGATAGTCGTCTTTCGATCCGAAGGCACCAGTTGACTCGGTAACGCTCGAGAGAACGTCGTAGACAACATTCAGGTTGCGATAAAGCTTGAACGCCGCACCCACGCTAGCGGGATTGGCCTGGACCTGCTGTAACAGGCCGGGCAAAGCGGCGGTGAGGTTCTTCTCCAAAGAGGCTGCGTTTTCGCGAGTTTGCTCCTTGGTGTTGTTGTCGGTCTTCCACTTCTCAATCCGAAGCTTTCCCAAATCGAGCGCAGTTTGGCGAGCCGTCTGGTCGAGTTGCGCTAGTGGCGCCGTTATGCTGGTCGCGGCCCCTGCTGCGGGTTGAACTGGTTGGGCGGCCTGAGCCACACAAATAGACGCGAAGACGAGAAGGGCAGGGAAACAAATAATGTGAAGTTTCATCGGAAAGACCGTGCAGACGAAGGGCGGCGCCCAACCATTCTAGATGAAAATCGAGCTGTTTCGGTTATCTGTGGCTTCCTGAGTACCAGGACCATTGGTAACAGTGGATCTGGGAATTTAAGCCCACTAGCAAACCGGATTTTTCTTCCCTGATCCGGCGATCGCCATGAAGACGATCGATCTTCTTGCGTCTTTCAGTCTGCATGCGAATCAAAGCAGGAACATCACAGGGCCACATCTGCCAGGAGGTACAGCGATGTTAAAGCAGACGGTGGTACTCGCATTCGCGGCGATGCTGGCCGCAACACCCTCGAAGGCGCCTATATCCGCATCATGTTCGTGGCGCATTGACACCCAACATTCCGACGCTCAGCTGATCGCCGATGGCACGACCGACTACGGCAAGACAAAAATGGACGTGACTCTTGGCTTCGGCAGAATCGCCGGAACTGCGACTTTCAACGAACAGGACGCCACTCAATCCCGGATCGACTTCTCCATTTATCCGGCCAATTCGCAGGCGCCCGACATCGATGAAGACGGGAAACTTCGGAACCGATGGCTGGAGAATCTTTCCAACCACACGCTGGTGTGCTTCCACTCGAAGCAGGTGGTGCGGAAATCGGACGGCACGCTGCAGGCCAGCGGGATCCTGGTTTTGACTCGCGTCGATAGAAATGTGGAGGCGACTCCGAATGAAGCATATGCGGGGCCCGTGTACGGGCCGCCAATTCTGCATCGCGTCACTCACGATGCCACCTTTGTCTTCAGTCCACCCACCGGGAACGACGCCACAAGCCGGCAGCTGTCCGGCTCGACCGGGGTCTATCGCGAAGACTTCCCGCAGTTGGTTCGGGCGGTGATCAACACCTACTGGCCGCCGGTAGTTCAAGACAAGAACTGCAAAGCTGCAAGCCCAAACGAAGGCTATAGCGGTCCGCAGTGCACAGGAACATTCCTCATGACACCGAGCCTTCCGGCACCCAGCGGTGAAAACGTCGGGGAAGATTACCCCGGCCCGCAGGACTTCAATTCGCTGGTGGGCGAACACTTGACCGTGCGGATCGACTTGAGATTGGCGCCCCTTGATGCACGCGCCGTCTCGGCAGCGGGCTTTTAGCTGTAACGGGGGCGAGGTCAGAGCCAGGCTCTTGATTCGAAAAGGAATGGTGGACCTGGTCGGGATCGAACCGACGACCTCTTCCATGCCATGGAAGCGCGCTCCCAGCTGCGCCACAGGCCCACGTGTCGGGAAGGAATGGAACCAACATCATTTTCGCGTAAGCAGAGTCGATAGTCAAACTGATCAAGAGCTGCGCCTGAGCGAATCAATGCTCGTGTTCGTGTCCGCCATGCGAATGGCGGTGCGTATGCGCGTGGGAGTGTGTCATTCCCCCATGTGTGTGCCGGTGGGCATGGATCAGATTGGCCTTCAGCAGCAGCTCTTCTTGGGCAAGGATCTCGGCGGGAGTTCCGGAGGCGAGCATGCGCCCTGAGTCGAGCACGATCACTCGATCGGCAATATCTTCCAGAATGTCGAGCTGGTGCGTGGCGGTGATGATGGTTTTCCGGGTGCCCTTCCATTGCTGGATCAGGTCGATCACTTGTCCTTGGCTACGCGGATCGAGCGCAGCCGTCGGTTCGTCCAGCAGCAGAATTTCGGGATCGAGCACCAGAACCGAGGCGAGGGCGACACGTTTCTTCTCGCCTCCCGAGAGGCGGTACGGTGGGCGATGCCGCAGTGGCTCCAGTGCCATTAACGCGAGCGTGTGATTGACCCGCTGCAGGATCTCGTCGCGCGTCCATTGCAGTTGCAGAGGCGCATACGCGATTTCGTCGAAAACGGTCGGATTGAATAATTGGGCGTCAGGGTTTTGCAGCACCAAGCCGACTCGCCGGCGAAATACGAAACCGAACCCATTGCCTCGCAAGCGCTCAGCCGTGAGCAGTTCCCCGTCAAAGCGGACTTCTCCCGAGGAAGGAAAATAAAGTCCGTCGAGAATACGCAGCAGCGTGGACTTGCCGGAGCCGTTCGCCCCGACCAGCGCCACACGTTCACCGTGCCCGAGAGCGAGCGAAAGCTCGTGAATCGCGGGAATACCCTCGTAATCAAAACTGACTCGTTCGAGTTCGAAAGCTGAGGACACTCGCTATCGCCCCATCCAGACAACCACACAGGTTGCAATAAGAAATGCAGCCATGGCGCTGTAGTCGCGAGCCCGCATTTCAAAGTCGGAAAGCAGCCGTACTTCGCCGCTGAACCCTCGCGACAGCATCGCCAGATAAACCTCCTGGCTGAGTTCGGCACTCTTGCTGAAGAGAACGCCGGCAGTTCGGCTGGCCATGGCGCGATTTTCGGAAGCGCTGAGAAGTCCCACGCTCCGGCTCTGGCGGGACTCGAACATCTGGTTGGCCGACTCGGTCAGAAGAAAGATGTAACGATGCGTCATCGCCAGCATGGTGACGATCTCCGCTGGAACGTAAAGGGAGCGGAGGGATTTCAAAACGTGGCTCCACGGCGTGCTAAGAACAAGCGTGGTCGTCAGGGTGACCGCGGTTTCGACGCGCAGGATCAAAGCGACCGCTGCGCGCAGACCTTGTTCCGTAATCGTCAGATGTACCCCGGGTAATTCATAGAGCAGTTTTCCTCGAACGAGAAACAGAGCGGGCAAAGCCATCAACCCCGTGAAGCCGAACGCCACCAGCCATACACGAGTGAACAGCGTCTTTGGCGGAACTCGCGAGGCCAGCGCCAGAGCAATCGCAAGCAGTAGAAGGGCGGCGATTGCCTCCGTGCGGCGGCACAGAATCACGGCAAGCACCAGCGCAATTGTACCGAGTACGCGAACGCGGGGATCGAGTTGCTGCATCAGCCCTGGTTGAGAGGCCGTGCGTTCCGACTGCACTGCTTTTGAGAACATTCGCGCGAAGCTCTGAAGCGTGCGTTCGACGACGTGGTGTTGGCTCCCCGGATTGTCACGGCCACCGAATGAAGTAGCGACAAGCGAGAACAGAAGCAGAACGCCAACACCGAACATGGCTGACAGCACGTAGCCGGCTGTCGCGCCCTTGATGAAAGATGGCGCGTAACCCGCGAAAGGCGCTGTCCAGACGGAGCCAAGCCTTTCAATGCCGGAAGGAGCCGCGGCTGGAGGTGCGTGGTTCGCCGACGACATTGCGATTTGGGCGCGAAAGTTGGCGTTCTGGAAGTCGCGTGCCGACCACTCTCCCCAGGCAGTTCCGGCAGCGAGAATTCCTAATGGGGTTAAAAGCATGAGCAGCGCGACCGCCCACCACACCCGGCGCAGAGAGTGCGAATTGCCCGGAGCAGCCGCTGGCTCCCGGTCGATCTCGGCGGAACTTACTCCCCCAAGCAAAGCGATGTCGGCTCGTTGCAGGTAAGCAATCATCCCCGCTGAAATGGCAGCTTCCGCCAGTCCGGCGATCGTCATATGCCCGATCATCATGGCGGGAATCGCAACGTGAAGCGGATAAGGCGCATACAGCGGGGTGCCCGTCGCATCGTGAAACAGCATCGGCTGGATGCCGAATTCGATGGCCGCGCACAGTGCTGACGCGTTGATCGCCACGTATCCCGCAATGCCAGCGGCGAGCGGACGCCGCTTCGAGGAGGGATCGGAATTCCTTGCCAGAAGCTGGTAAACGGCCCAGGCGACGAACGATCCAACCATCGCCATATTGAAGCAGTTCGCTCCCAGCGTGGTGATGCCGCCATCGCCGAAAAAGAGTGCCTGAATGGTAAGCGCGAGCGAGATGGCGAGAATCGACTCCCATGGTCCGAGCACGATCGCCGCTACTCCGACGCCGACGGCGTGCCCGGTGGTCCCCCCGGGAAGCGGAACGTTGAACATCATCACCAGGAAGCAGAACGCGGCAAAGACTGAAATAAGGGGAATAGCCCGCGTGTTTATCCGGCGCTTCACCTTCCTCAGAGACGTGTACCAACCCGCAGCTGCGCCGACGTAGAGCGTGGCGCAGGTGGAGGGGCTGAGGTATCCGTCGGGAATATGCATGGATCGCTGCTTGGGTGCTGTTAGTGCTGAGTCAGAATATAGTCCGGGTAAAGCTCCCGGCAATGAAGCCGGTCACAATGGCTATGGTAGAATGGTAGAATAATAAGGTAGAATAGGTATATGAGCCTGAACATCAAGAATAAGACCGCTCACCAGCTCGCGGCGAAGCTAGCGAAAATGACCGGCGAAAGCATGAGCGAAGCGGTGACGCAGGCATTGCGAGAACGGCTGGAGCGAGTCGGTAAGAAAGAACAAGCAGGGCTGGCTGAGCGACTGCTCGAAATTGGCCGTCAATGTGCGGCGCACCTCGAGGAGCCCTGGCGTTCTGCCGATCACGCCGACTTGTTGTACGACGAAAATGGGCTTCCGAAATGATTGTCGATAGCTCTGCCCTAATTGCGATCCTTCGCCAGGAAAACGATGCTGCGGTTTTTGCGAAAGCTCTCGAGACAGCTTCTACTCGGCGAATTTCGGCAGGAACTTATATCGAAACCGCACTGGTCATCGATGGTTCTCGAAACCCAGTATCGAGTCGCGCCCTCGACGACCTTCTCCTGGAGGCAAGCTTTGTTATTGAACCAGTCACCGCCACTCAGGCGCGCATTGCACGCGAGGCCTATCGCGATTTCGGGAAGGGAAGCGGACATCCGGCAAAACTGAATTTCGGAGACTGCTTCGCCTATGCGCTTGCCAAGGAGTTAAACGAACCGCTGTTATTCAAGGGCGAAGATTTCAAGCATACCGACGTGAAAGTGGTTCCTCACTGATCGAATCAGGCTGATACACTGGCCGCTCACCATGTTCTATCGCTCCGACAATCGCACTCCCGACCAGATGCGGCCCGTCAATATCGTCCGCGATTTCATTTGTACCGCCGAAGGCTCGGCCCTGATTGAAATTGGCAATACGCGCGTGATCTGCACCGCCTCAATTGAAGAAGGAGTTCCGGCGTGGATGCGCAACAGCGGCAAGGGTTGGGTCACCAGTGAATATGGAATGATTCCGCGTTCGACGCTGACCCGTACGGCACGCGAAGCCGCCAGAGGCAAGCAGAGCGGGCGCACACAGGAGATCCAGCGTTTGATCGGCCGTGCGCTAAGGGCCGTCGTCGATTTGAAGAAACTTGGGGAACGAACGGTGTGGATCGACTGCGACGTAATCCAGGCCGACGGCGGGACGCGAACGGCGTCGATTACGGGAGCGTTTGTAGCCTTAGGGCTCGCTCTGGAAAAGCTGGTCGAAGCTGGAACCATGACTTCGATACCAGTTCGCGATTACGTTGCCGCTACGAGCGTGGGGATCGTGGACGGCGAAATCCTCCTCGATCTTGCTTACGACGAAGATTCGCGCGCTGAAGTAGACATGAACTTCGTCATGACCGGGGGCAAGAAGATGATCGAAATCCAGGCGACCGCGGAGCAGGTTCCCTTCGATGATGCGCAACTGCAACGAATGCTGGAATTGGCGCGCAAAGGTGTCGATCAACTGATCGCGAAACAGCAAGCGGCCCTCGGGACTCTTCAACTCAAGCAATAACAGCGAACCTGCCTTGGACGGTAAGGAGTAAGCGAATGATTGGGCATCGCGAAGGGCTCACTCGCGTCGAAAGCAAGCACTCGGTGGACGAAACCGTCGCGCGCTTGCAGGAGGTGCTCGCGGCGAAGAATGTGAAAGTGTTCGCCGTCATAGACCACAGCGGCGAAGCGGCCAGGGTTGGATTGGAAATGCATCCGACCAAGGTCGTGATCTTCGGTGCGCCCAAGGCTGGAACGCCGCTGATGCTGGCCGCTCCGAGTACAGCGATTGATCTGCCGCTCAAGGCGCTGGTGGCGGAAGACGATGCGGGAAAGGTCTGGATCGCATGGAACGAGGCTGCGTATCTTCGGGCAAGGCACGGATTCCCGCAAGAATTAATGGGAAACATCGAGCCGGTGAGTGGTCTCTTGCGTAAGGCGGCGGAATGAAGCGAATCCTTCTTCAGCTGTACACAATTCTTCTTTTGGCAGGATGGGCGATGGCACAGTCGGATGTTCCAGCAAACGTCGTGGAAATGAAGTCGTTCAGCGTGATTGGGATTTCGTGCCGGACCGACAATGCGAAGGAAGCGTCGGGGCAGGGGTGTATCGGCAAACAATGGGCGCGGTTGTTCAGCGAAGGGGTACTCGACGAAATCCCGCATCGCGAAGACAAAAACACGATTGCCGTTTACACGGACTACGCCAGCGACAAAGATGGGGAATACACGTACATTCTCGGCGCAAAGGTGAAGAACGATGCAGTCGCTCCAGCGGGGATGGTGAAGGTGACGGTTCCGGCTGGACGGTATGCGAAGTTCACGTCGGGTACAGGCCCGGCGCAGGTGGTGGTTCCTGCGAACTGGAAGAAGATATGGGCGACCTCGAAAGCGCAGCCTGGCGGCGATCGCCTCTACAAGACGGACTTTGAAGTCTACGACCAGCGTGCGAGCGATCCACAGAAGACCCAGATGGACATCTATGTCGGCGTGCGCTGAAGTGTAGTGCGCGTGCCTTGTTAGAATATAAGTTTCCTACCAGCACTGGGACGAGGGTGAACGGATGGCAATGGAATCTGACAAGGTGATGTTCGAGATTTATAAGGACGCCACTTATACCGGCAAATACCGCGTGGTGTATTACACCGAGCTCAACGAAAACAACAAGGAGTGGGAGATCAACAAGGCGATGGCTGGTGAGCATTTCTACGATGGCTTCATCAAGAACTTCGGCAAGGACGAAGCCAAGGACATCATTGATGCTTTGCTGAAGCGCATGAACGATGGCGAGCGCCTGTCGTCGGGAGATATCGAGCGCGAATTGGGTGTGCACTTGGCGACAAAATAGTTTGGGTTGTAGAACAAAGGCGCTGCGCGGGCAGCGCCTTTTCTATTGTCCGAGGATGAAGTTGACGGTGATTTGCGTTTCGACTTCCACCGGCTGGTTGTTGAGGAGGTAAGGACGATAACGCCATTGTCTGACAGCGTCAATCGCCGCTCCGAGTAGCAGGGGAGGTCCGCTGACGGCGCGCAGATTTTCGATCGAGCCGTCGCGGGCGATGGTCGCTTCGAGGATCACCGAGCCTTGCTGGTGAGCAATCATCGCAAGCTTCGGATACGAGGGGGCGACTTTGCGGATCAGGAGACCTTCATTCAAATGGGAAATGAACAGCGGCCCACGAGAAGCGATGACCGGCGGTGGAGTAACGGGAGGAGTTAGGCCAATCATTCTTTGGATAGCGCGATTGTTCGCTCCATCTCCGACCGGAATTGCTCCCGGAATGTATGGACCTGGGTCGCTTTCTCCATTTCCGATGGAGGGGTCGTCATGAACCGCGATCGGATGAAGCGGAATCGCTATGGGTGCGACGATGTGTCCGTCGTCCATGTTGGTGGAGACCGGATGAGTCCGATGAATGACTGGTCCAGGTGGCGGAGCGGTGCGCACTGGCGGGCTCAGGATGAAATCTGGTTTCAGCAGATTCACGGGCAGAGCATTGGTGTAGATGAGCGGCAACAACACGAAGATGCTGAGCGCCAGTGTCTGGAAAGCGAACGACAACACAGCAGCGACTCCACGGCGGCGATTGGGCGGCGCGGTGGATGCGAACAAACTGTCCTCGAACATAGGTCCTCCTTGAAAGAGCAGGAGGAGTGCACCCCTGAAATTCACGATCGCTGGTGACATAGACACCGGTGACGGAAAACTTCCGCAAAGTTTATTTTTGCGAGGACCGGGAACTTCTGAGCGTGAAGTGGTGTCGCCGATCAGGCGTAGATGCGGTAGAGCATGACGTAGATCACGACGCCAGTGACGGAAACGTAGAGCCAGATTGGATACGTCCAGCGGGCGATAGGGCGGTGGCGGTCGAAGCGGCCTTTCAGTCCGCGGCTGAGCGTGATTAACACCAGCGGTACAACGACGGCAGCGAGGATTGTGTGCGTCAGGAGAATCGAGAGATAGATGCGGCGCGGCCAGCCGGTAACGGGGAAGCGGGTCGGATGACCGTGCATGACCGCGAGGTGATAGTAGAGGTACGAGATCAGAAACAGAGACGACGAGATGACGGCCGCGATCATGGCGGCACGATGGGCGCGCTGGCGGCCGGTTTTGATGAGATAAATACCGATGGCGATCAAAACGGCGGCGGTGCCGTTGAGGAAGGCATTGAGCATCGGAAGCTGAAACGTGGCCATCATGGTTAAGCCGCAGGCTTGGTGGTGCGCCGATTCGCGACGAGAAATGCTACGCCGAACATGATGGCCGTGAACACAGCCAGAATTCCAAACGAGGTGGCGAAGGTGAAATCTGCGGGAGCGCTGGCCGGGAAGAGCAGGTCGCGCAGCGCCTCGGTTCCGTAAGTCAGAGGGTTCAGGCGCATGACGAGGGCGATCCAACGCGACGCATGTGCGATAGAGAACATCGCTCCGGAGAGCAACCAGAGCGGGATCAGGAACAGGTTAATGATGGCGTGAAAAGCCTGGGTCGAGTCCATCGGCCACGCGATGATGAAGCCGAGCGCGGTGAGCGAGAAGGCGATGAGGAAGATGGTGAGGCAGGTGAGCACGAAGCTCACGAGCGTGAAGTGAACGCCAATGAGCGGCGCGAAGACGAGAAACACAATGCCTTGACCGGCGGCGAGCGTCGCGCCGCCGAGGACTTTGCCGAGCACAATTACCGAGCGATTCACCGGCGCGACGAGCACCGAGAGCAGGAAGCCTTCGTTGCGGTCTTCGATGACCGACATCATGGTGAAGATGGCGGTGAACAGCACGATCATCGTTAGCGCGCCGGTGTAGAAGAACGTCAGATAATTCTGCGATCCGGCAGCGCTGTTGGCGCGAAACGAGGAGCCGAAGCCGGAGCCAATCACGAGCCAGAAGAGCAACGGCGACGCAATCACGCCGATGACGCGACTGCGATTGCGGTAAAAGCGAACGACTTCGCGCTTCCACAAAGAGAGCGCGGGAATCAGCGTGCCGACGGAAGTGGCGGCGGGAACGTTTGGTAGTGCTTCAGTACGAGTTGCCATTTTTCAGTTTCAAGTTTCGAGTTTCAAGTTTCGAGAAGATCAAAAGCAAATTCAAAGGCCGCGGACAAGAATGTCCGCGGTACACAAGGAAAATCAGTGCTTCTTCTTTTTCTTGTCTTTCTTTGCCGCCGTTTCACTGCCGGCCTGATCTTCGGTCCAGAAGCGGTGACCGGTGCGGTGGATGAAGACGTCTTCGAGCGTTGGCTTGGCGACGGTCAGCGATTCAATCTCACCGGGAAAAGCTTCGACGACGTCAGGAACGAAGCGGTGTCCTTGTTCGCGCTCGAGGCGGACTTTGCCATCGATAACCGCGGTTTCTACTCCGAAGCGGGCGCTCACGCGCTTGGCGAGCGACTCAGGATCCTTGGCCTCGAGCAGAATCACGTCGCCACCGATTTCCTGCTTGAGTTCGGTAGGGGTGCCGAGGGCGACAAGGTGCCCTTCGCTGAGGATGGCCAGACGGCCGCAACGCTCGGCTTCTTCCATCAGGTGCGTTGTAACGATGATGGTGACGCCTTGTTCGTCGCGCAAAATCGACAGGTACTGCCAGAGATCGCGACGGGCGCCGGGATCGAGTCCGGTGGTCGGCTCGTCGAGCAGGAGTACCGCGGGGCGATGCAACAGGCCCTTGGCTAATTCGAGACGGCGCTGCATGCCTCCGGAAAAGGTCTCGGCAGGTTCGTTGGCGCGATCGAGCAAGCCCACGCGGGAGAGCGTTTCATTGATGCGAGCGCTCAGGTCTTTGCCTTTCAGTCCATAGAGGTGGCCGACGTGGCGGAGGTTCTCGGCGGCGGTCAGCTTGACATCGATGCTTGGCGCCTGGAAGACGACGCCGATCTGCTTGCGGACCTGATCGGGTTGGCGGGCGGCGTCGAAGCCCATGATTACGGCGCGTCCGTCGACGGGAAGCATGAGCGTCGACAAGATGCGGAACATGGTGGTTTTGCCGCTGCCGTTGGGTCCGAGGAGGCCGAAGATTTCTGCCGGATAAACCTCGAAAGAGACGCCGTCGAGGGCCTTGCGGTCGCCGTAAACGTGGCGGAGGTGCTGGACAGAAATGACGGCCGGCTGGGTCGCTGGACGGACTTCGGATAATGCGGTGGTATTCAGTGCAACAGTCAAAGAGTGCTTTCGTCCTTATTGTGATTGTAAATGAAGATGCGGCTGTGGTTCGCGTTGGGGCGCTGCCATGCTGGGTTTACTGATCACGGAACAAAACCGTTTCACTCCTCTTGGCGGCTTCTATCACGCAGGGGCCGGGACTCCGGGGCCCCCCTCACAGTGCCGAGGTTCTGGAATCATGAACTTAGAGGGTATTCGACCTGTAACAAACTTGGAATCAGCGGGTTACGGGTATCAATATTGGAATCAATAAGATACAAGGAGTTTACCGGAACGGCAGATTAACCTAGTGGTTAACAGCTTGCAATCTCACTGAGTCGAGTTTTCAAAGAACACACTAATACTCTGGAACCGCTGGGATCCCTCGCGCGAAGTTACCAATCATCCAAAGTCGATGGCAAGGAAAACTGGCGATTGAAAGGGCTTTTCGTCTGTGATGGATTCCCGAAACGGGAACGTTAGCAAGAGAACAGCCAAGTGGAGAGTCAACGGTGGACAGTGGACGGTGGGCAGGGTTTTCGGAAGTTCTCGAGGTGAAAGGACAAGTGGCTCTTTTCGAGCCACAGTTCTTGTGGTGAGATTGTGAGGGGAAGCCTATTATCAACAGCTCTTTGCTGCTGCTTTCGCGGTTCGATTCATGTAGAACTTGGCTGGCGTTTTGCGGTTGGCGGTTCAATAGATGAGCATGTTTTCGAGTGACGGGTTCAAGTTAGTCGCGACAGCGCTTATTGTCGTTCTGGTGCTCATTTGTTCAGTCGTCCTAGCGTTAATGTTTGTGCCGAGCACGTTTTGGCACAAAGTACCGTTTAGAACGTTAGCCATCGTTTTTCTTCTTCTGTACCCGGTTTTGTTTGTCGCACGACTGTACTGGCGGGCCCGGCGCAAGAGAGCATACTGGGCCGTTCTGATTGGGCTAGCTGTGGGCAATGGCGTTTTTGTCGCTATTCTAGTGGCCTCCCATACCAATCCAGGAACAATCGCGGTAGCGTCTGTATTTGGGTTGGAAGTACTCGCTGTTGGCTGGGCGTTCTATCACTTCTTCAATATGCCTCCTCCGTCCGCCGGCAAGTCCGCACATAGATGGCGATAAATCGGCTTTCCACAACCAATGCTAGGGAACTGTAGCGGTGTTGCGCACCGCCTTGGAAAAACAATGAGGTGGTTCAGTGCAGCGCTAAAAGCGCTGCTCCACCCAAAAGATCGGTCAGACGTTTAGAAAGGAAAACACGGAGTTTCGAGTTCACGGAGAGCACGGAGAGTTCACTGGACGTTGAGCATCATGAGGGCGAAGAGGAGCGGGAGGTAGATTACTGAGGCTTGGAGCAAGTGGCGGGCGGGGGCTTTGGAGCGCGGGGCGGTGGCTGGGAGTTTCGCGGACGACAGGCGCCAGCCAAAGTAGAAGAAGCCGAGTCCGAGCAGCAGCGATCCGAAAAGGTACAGGCGGCCGGTCATACCGATGGTGGCGGGCATCATGCTGACGGGGATCAGGGCAATCGAATAGAGCAGGATTTCGCGGGCGGTGGCGCGTCCGTCGGAATAGACGACGGGGAGCATGCGGATATCAGCGCGCTCATAGTCTTCGCGATAGAGCCACGCGATGGAATAGAAGTGCGGGAACTGCCACAGGAACAGAATGGTGAAGAGCACCATCGCCTGCCAGTCGATGTGATTGCGCAGGGCGACCCACCCGAGGAGTGGGGGCATGGCTCCGGCGAACGCGCCGAGGAAGGTGCAGATGGTGGAAACGCGTTTCAACGGCGTGTAAACACCGAGATAGAACACCGACGTCGCCAGCGTTAGCAGAGCGCAAAGAGCATTGGTGGCGAGCCAGAGATAGATGGTGCCGCCGAGGATCATCAAACTCGCAGCGATGGTCGCGTGCAGGACGCTCATGCGCTTGGCTGGCAACGGGCGGTCCGCAGTACGAAGCATGCGTGCGTCGCCGTCGCGCTCGATGATTTCATTGAAGGCGGCGGTGCCGGCGGAGACGAGTCCGATGCCCAAAAGAGCGTGAAACAGAGTCCAGGAGAGGGAAGACACGCCGGATTTAGCCGCGGCGAAATAGAAGCCGGTCCAGGCCGTCATGATGATGAGCGAAGTCACACGCAGCTTCGTCAGTTCGGAGTAGTCACGAAAACGAGAGGTGGTGCGCACTTCATCAGCGGCAAGGGGCTGAGTCAGAGTGCTCATGCGGTGACCGCCTTGTGATGGCGCAGACGGTCGGCCTCGGGCTGAAGCACGGGAACTTGTCTCCAGACTTGAACTGCGAGAACAACGGCGGTGGCGAGCAGGAGAGCTCCGGTGGCGACGTGGGCAACGGTGGACCAGACCATGATTTCCTGTGGCTGGGCGGCGTTGTGCCCCCAGACGATCTTGGTGAGGAACGACATGAAGCCGAGACAGAGCTGGCCCATGAGGAGTCCGAGCATAAGGATCGCGGGACGGCGCAGCGATTCGACTTGTGAGTAATACGAGAGCACGCGAATCGAGGTCCAGGTCAGGATGATGGTGACAAGGGCCGCGTTGATGACGTGCGGCTCCCAACTCATGCCTTTGTGGCGGAACATGCCGCCGAGGATGAGTTGAACGTACAGAATCAGAACCGAAAGTTGTGTGAGTGTGACGAGGCTGGGACGGCGGCGATCGACGGCGGTGCGCTCGACTTCTCCGGTGTATTGGCGTCCGGTGAGGAGCGCGATGATGACCGCGATGCAGAAGAAAGTCTGGCCGACGAGAGAATGAGCGGTCGAGACTGCCGGCGGCAGGAAATTCAAAACGGTGATGCCGCCGAGAACCGCCTGAATCAGAATGGTGGCAAAACCAGCGAGAGCAAGTCTTTTCATCCAGCGCCGACGATCAACCGTCAGCGTTACGATCACGATGCCGAGGGTCAGCAGGATGGTGAAACCGGCGATCATGCGGTGTCCGTGTTCGTAGAGAACACCGCCGACCATGTGCGGCATGCGGAAGGTGTGAAAGCTGGTGGGCCAGTCGGGGACGGCGAGTCCGGCTTCGTTGCTGGTGACAAGCGCGCCCGCAATGATAACGAGGAATGTGGCAAACGCCGTAAACAGCGCGTAATAGTGATGCGCCTTGTTATACGGTGTGGTCAGTGGCGAATGCAGGGCCTTGGCTCCTTGAACTTGCTGAATCCGACTGCCGAGAACAGGCAGAGATCGAGAACCGAATATCTTATCACTTGCAGGTGTGATCTATGTCACCTTCGACGTAGTCGAGAGTCGATTCACCATCCCAAATTGGCACAACCTGACTATGGTGCACTGAAATTAAAGTCCGCGTTCTTCGATTCCTTCGGACCAATCGTGATTTTCAGGTCGCGCTCGCCGAGACGCTCGTGAGCGGCGGCGAGAGTATATGTTCCAGGCGGCAAGCCGCGGATATCGAACTTTCCGTCAGTGCCGGTGACGGCGAAGAATGGGTTGGAGACGATACCGAGGTACATACGCATCCAAGGATGCTGATTGCACTGGACGGGAATAAGGACCTCGGGGTGGTCGAACCTGCTTTCAATCGGGGCGCCCTGCGGAGGTTGCGATTCGTTCCACTGCCGATTGGCCGCGGGGTGCGGGTGAATGTTGTGCGACGTGTTGTCGTCGTTGACGAACTTGATGGTTTGGCCAACCATCGCTCCGGCTAGGTGTGGCACGTAGCGGCAGCCATTTTGGTGGACTTCGGCTGTTTCCGCGGGAGGAGCGAAAGCGCGGTCGCCGAGTCCGTCTTTGACGTAAACGAAGACGTTAGCCAGGTCACCGTTGTCGACAACGAGCGATTCGCTGACGTTAGGCTGATTGCCGCACGCGGGGTCCTGGGACATGTCGATCTTCACGGGGGAGGGTGCAGCTCCGGTGAAAGTCACAATGCCGGAGATCGATCCGGTGGTGGCGGGATCGATGGGCGTGGACGGCTTCGGGGCCGTGCTATCCGAGGAATTGGATGATTTGGAAGAGCAGGCCGAGAAGGAGAGCAGGGTTAGCATGGCAACCCCAATGATGGCGAATTTCATAAACAGGGGTATTGTATCGTGAGGCGATAAAAAGCTGGTTTGGCGATCGGCGTCCATTCTGCTTTGAAAAGCAGGTCCCTCGACTCGCTGCGCGAGTCTCGTGATGACAAATCAGAATCACACTGTGGCGGGCTGCTCTTTTTCTTTTTCCTGCATTTCCATGGCGGCGATGATGGCGTCAGTGAACTGGTTGGTGGTGGCGCTGCCGCCCACGTCCTTGGTCAAGTTCTTCTTGTCGCGATAGACGTACTCGATCGCGTTGCGAATTTTCATGGCGGCGTCGTGTTCGCCGAGGTGGCGGAGCATCAGCAATCCGGAACGAAGGACAGCGGTCGGATTCGCGAGGTTTTTGCCGGCGATATCGGGAGCGGAGCCGTGGACAGCTTCGAAGATGGCGATTTCGTCTCCGATGTTGGCGCCGGGGACGAGGCCGAGTCCGCCAACGAAGGCGGCGCAGAGGTCGGAGATGATGTCGCCGTAAAGGTTCTCGAGCACCAGCACGTCGTACTGGTAGGGATTCGTCACCAATTGCATGCAGGTGTTGTCGACGATGTGCTCGCCGTAGGTGATCTCGGGATAACCCTTGGCGATGTCGCGGGTGCAGCGCAGGAAAAGGCCGTCCGACAACTTCATGATGTTGGCCTTGTGAATGCAGTGGACGCGTTTACGCTTGTTGTTGCGCGCGTACTCGAACGCCCATTTGGCTATGCGAGTGGAGGCTTTGGCGGTGATGATCTTCAGCGATTCGACGACACCGGGGACGACTTCGTGTTCGATTCCGGAGTAAAGGCCTTCGGTGTTCTCGCGAATGATGATGAGATCGACGTCGGGATAGCGCGTCGGAATGTGCGGAAGATTACGAATGGGGCGAAAGTTGGCGTAGAGCTCGAAGCGCTTGCGCAGGGTGACGTTGATGCTGGAGAATCCGCCGCCGATCGGGGTGGTGATGGGCCCTTTGAGCGCGACTTTGTTGCGCTCGATGGCGTCGTTCAATTCTTTTGGGATGTACTCGCCATATTTTTCGTAGGCGTCGGCGCCAGCCGCGAAGCTCTCCCATTCGAACTTGACGCCGGTGGCTTCGAGGATGCGAACGGCTGCGTTAACGACTTCGGGACCAATTCCATCGCCGGGGATCAGAGTGACTTTGTGCATAGCCAATTGTCAGTATCCAGTACTCAGTTATCGGTTTTCGGTAAAACCGAAAGCTAAACCTTGGCGCCGGATTTCTGGGGAGGCGCGGCCGGTTCCTTGGTTTTGACGAGGTGCTGCAATTCGTCCATGAATGCGGTTATGTCCTTGAAATCGAGGTAAACGGAGGCGAAACGCACGTAGGCGACTTTGTCCTGCTTAAGCAGGCGATTCAAGATGAGTTCGCCGATCTCGCTGGTGCGGCGTTCGCGTTCGGGCGAGTCGATGACAAAGGTCTCGGCTTCGTTGACGATCTGCTCGAGTTTACCCATGGAGATGGGGCGCTTTTCGCAAGCGCGGAGGAGACCGTTGAGAACCTTCTGTCGGTCGAATTTTTCGCGGCGACCGTCTTTCTTGACGACCATGTAGGGGATTTCGTCAATGCGCTCGTAGGTGGTGAAGCGCTTTTCGCACTTCAGACACTCCCGCCGGCGGCGGATGGACTCCCCTTCTTTGCTTTCGCGCGAGTCCACGACTTTATCGTTGGCGAACCCGCAAAACGGACATTTCATGGTTGATTGAAGCCGCGAGTTTAGAGGCTGATTGCATTGTAACAGTCGGAGCGGCACGGCTCCTGCGACTAGGGAAACACACAGGCCGGCACCATTGACTCGTGCCGGCCGTGCACATGGATGAGAAAGACCTGGGCTACTTTACTGCGTCG
>Ga0335069_10002353_pt1 | contig 29217 bp, 22 predicted proteins | sample Lox_Sample_11_FD_206714 | JGI IMG/M metagenome (GOLD analysis project Ga0335069, IMG submission 206714) | Soil microbial communities from Loxahatchee National Wildlife Refuge, Florida, United States - Lox_Sample_1.1 | ecosystem: Environmental > Terrestrial > Soil > Wetlands | place: USA...
AGAGCGCGAGCCGGGTGAGCTCGGAGACGAGCTCGGCTGGGTCGGGCGGCGAGGGCGGGACGAGGGCCGCGGCCGGCAGGAAGGCGGTCACCGCGCACCCCCCGAGACCGCCCGGGCCAGCAGGCGCGTGGTCGCCAGACCCACCAGCTCGGAGCGTGTCCCGACTCCCGTCTTCCGGTAGAGGCGCACCAGCTGGTTGCGCACCGTGGCCGGCGAGGTCCCGAGCGCCCGGGCGATGTCCTCGTTGCGGAGGCCCCGGACCAGGAGCTCGAAGATCTGCCGCTCCCGCGGCGAGAGGCGAGCGCCCACCGTCTCGCCGACCTCGACCTGCCGCTCGTCGCCGAGCTGCAGCACGGGCTGGAGCTGCCCGAGCAGGCGCAGCTCCTCGGTGGTGAAGGGATTGGTCCGGGAGAGCGACAGCACAGCCGTCGATCGCTCCCCCACGCGAAGCACACAGCACATGAGTTCACGTCCCGTCGCGGACCAGTCCCGCTCACCCGGTCCGCACAGCAGCCAGCGCGCCGGAGGGCGCAGCCGAGCCCGGAGCTCCGCTGCCTTCTCCGACCAGAGAGAGACCAGCCGTCGCACGCTGGTGTTCCACACCGCCACCGTCTCGTCCCCGGGCGGGGGCGGCAGGCTGGCGAAGGCGGCGGCCTCCAGCGTCAGCAGGGCCCCCAGCCGGTCGAGAACGCCACGCCTGAACCCCTGCCGGCTCCGAGCCTGGCAGGCCCACTCGGCGATGTCCGACACCAGCGAGCCGACGGCGAGGTTCAACGCGCTCGAGTTCGGGACCCCCGGACACGCTCCCCTCTCCCGGTGGGGGCTCCCTGGCCACAACCGTAGGGCATCTGCACCACTCCGGTGAAGGGCCCTAGAACGAACGTTCTAGTGTCCTCCGTCTTCTGGGAGACACGTACCCATCGCGGATGGTGCGAACGGACCCGGTGCGAGGCCGATCCGGCCGGGACATGGAAGGCGAGAAACCGTGTTCGCGCTTCCTCGAGAGGACCTGCTGCGCTGCCTTCGGGCGATCGGAGACCCGCTGCGGCTCCGCATCCTGGTGCTCCTCGCCCATCCGCCGGGGCCGCGTGCGGGACCCCTGACCGAGGGCGAGCCCGGGATGTGCGTCTCGGATCTCCGCGAGCGGCTCGGGCGCGCCCACCCCCTCGTGTCCCACCACGTCAAGGTCCTCCTCAGGGCCGGGCTCATCCGCCGAACCCGCCGCGGCCGCTGGTCGCTGCTGCAGCTGGAGACCACCCGGGTCGCCGAGCTGGGCGATCAGATCTGCGCACTCTCCGGAGTGCCAATCACTGCGCTCGGGCCGGCGGATGCGCACCCCACGGGCCTGCCCCCGCGCCTCGGAGCCGCCGCGGCGCCGGACGATGCCCTCGTCCGCGCAGCCCCAGGCCCGCGCGGTGGCGCGGTCGCGGTGGGGGCAGCCGGCGCACGGTCGTGGTGAAGGGCGAGCACGGGCGCGGGCGTCACGCCGAGCGGCGTCGCCCGAAGGCCCGCGTCACCTCGGGGTGAGAGGCGAGCAGATCCAGCGCCCGCGCGAGCAGCGTCTTCCCCGGCTCGGTCCGGTGCCAGGTCGAGGCGCCCGACGGATGCGGCAAGGGGACAACGTCCGTCCGGTGTCCCTCGAAGACCAGGCGGTGCGAGGTGCCCACCACGCCGGCCAGGCCACCGCGGTGGCCCATCACCTCGGCGATGGCCAGCGTGCCCACCGGCACCACCAGGCGCGGGCGCATCAGCTCCACCTCGGCCCGGAGCCAGCGCCGGCAGCGCGACACCTCGTCCGGATCCGGCCGGCGATCGCCGCCGCCTGGCGCCTTGCCCGGGAAGCAGCGGGTGACCGCGGAGAGGTACACGCGCCGCCGCACCGTCTCCTCGTCCGCCCCGAGCACCGAGGCGAACCACCCGAAGAGGGTGCGTCCGGCGGTCCAGGCGAACGGCCTTCCCAGCGAGGCCTCCCGGGGTCCCGGTGCCTGACCCACCAGGAGAATCCGCGCCGGCTGTGCGGAAGGGTGCACCGGGGTCCCCAGCACCCGTGGGCAGGCGCGGCATCCGGAGAGCTCGGCGTGGAGATCTTGTAGTCGTTCCCGGGTGGTTGGCATGCCTCGTCAGGTTGTCCGGGGATTCGACGGGAGAGTAGCCTCGGAAGGTCGTTCCCGTCCCCCGCGATGTCCGCCTCCATCGAAGCCACCCATCTCCCGCCGCGGCCGGTCGCGGGGCCTCCGCACATCCCCGGCTACCGCCTGGAGAAGCTGGTGGGCAAGGGCGGGATGGGCGAGGTCCACCGCGCCGTCCAGCTGAGCCTGGGGCGGGTGGTGGCAGTGAAGGTCCTCTCCGGGGAGCTGGCCGCCGACCCCACCTTCGTCGCCCGGTTCGACAAGGAGGCCGCCGCGCTCGCCACGCTCAGCCACCCCAACGTGGTGAGCATCGTCGACAAGGGGAAGGCGGAGAACACCTACTACCTGGTGATGGAGTTCGTGGACGGGCCCTCGCTCCGCGAGGTGATGCGCTCGCCCCTGCTCGACATGCCCGGTGCGCTCCGGATCGTCATGGAGATCGCCCGGGCCATCGACTACGCCCACAGCCGCGGCGTCGTCCACCGCGACCTCAAGCCGGAGAACATCCTCTTCGACGAGCAGGCGGGCGGCATCGCCAAGGTGACCGACTTCGGCCTGGCCACCTTCTTCGACGACAGCAAGCTGACCAGCCGCTACAACGTGACCGAGACCCACGTCTCGATGGGCACCCTGAGCTACATGGCGCCCGAGCAGCGGGTGGACGCGAAGAACGCCGACCACCGCGCCGACGTCTACTCGCTCGGGGTCATGCTCTACGAGCTCCTGGTGGGCGAGGTGCCCATCGGCACCTTCGATCCGCCGAGCGAGCGCCGCCCGGGGACCGACAAGCGGCTCGACGCCATCGTCCTCCGCTGTCTCAGGCCTTCGCCCGCCGACCGCTACCAGCGGGTCGCAGATCTCATGCTCGACCTCGAGCCGTTCGCGCCGGTGTCGTTCAGCCAGGTGCCACGGAAGATCTCCCGGGTCGAGCAGCTGAAGAACCAGATCCGGGCGGTGCTCCGGAAGGCGCTCCGGGTCGCCGAGGTCGCGCTGGTGGTGGCCGCGTTTGCCGTCCTCGGCATCAGCTGGGCCCGGACCCGTTACCACCCGCCGCCCCGGCCATCGCCCGGAACCGCGCTGACCTCGCCCGAGCTCCGGCTGGAGACCGCCACCACCTCACCCGGCCGCATCGCCGACACCAGCAACGTCCGCCGGATGGTGCTCGGCGAGGGGCCCGACGCCATCCCGCTCATCGCCTGGGGCCGCGTCCCCGGGCTCGAGGGCCGCACGGTGCGGTTCCCCAGCAGCGGCGACGACGTGAGCGTGGGCCGCCTCAACCTGGACCTGGTGGACCGGGACGGCATCTCGGCCCAGCTCATCGCCGACGTGACGACCAGCGCACCGCCCTCGTCTCTTTGGTCCGGCCTGCGCGAGCAGCTGCTGGGAGTGAGCCGCGAGCCGCAGTCCGCGCTGGTGCTGCTCGGCAGCCCCGGGCGGTACGTGGCCGTCGTCGTCTCCGGCGTCGGCGAGCCGGTGGCGTTCGAGTGGGCGCTCGGTGAGCGCCGGGGCACCATGCTCGGCCCGCCGAGCCCTCCCGGCGGCGCCGCCCACGTGAAGCTGGAGGTGGACCGGGCCGGCCAGCTCCAGGCCTTCGTCGGGACGGACATCGACCAGCGGCCGGTCGGCGAGCCGCTGTACCTCGGCACCGACTGGCGCAACAGCTTCGGCGCGCCACCCACCCCCGCGCTCGGCTGCATCGACGGGGAGTGCACCTTCCGCCAGGTCGGTTACGAGATCGGCCGGGAGCCGCCGGACCTCCCCGAGCCGATGGTGCTCACCGAACCCTCCACGTCCGCGAAGTCGAAGACGGCCAAGGGGACCACGAAGCGCAAGACCACGACCGAGAAGAAGCCGGTCCCGGTGCGCCCCCCGGTCACCACCAGCCGCCACGCGAAGAAGTGACCGCGGGCGTCCGCCCCGAATCCCCGAAAGCCTCCCCGATGCGTCGTCTCCTCCCCGTCCTGGTGCTCGCGCTCTGCGCCTGCGCCCACCTCCCACCCTCTCCCACCGCGGTGCTCGACGATGCCGCGGGCCGCGCGAAGGACTCCGGCGCCCCGGCGCGCACCGTGGCGCTCGCCGCGTTTCACGCGCTCCTGGTCGAGAACCAGCCCGAGCGTGCCCGGGCCCTGGCCGAGGACGCGCTCCGCCGTGACCCCGGCGAGCCGTACGCGCTGGCGCTCCAGGGCGTGCTTGCCCGCCGGGACGGACACCCCGAGCAGTCGCTCGACGCGGCGCTCCGGCTGGTCCGCGCCGTGCCGAAGCATCCGCTGGCCAGCGCCGCCGCTCGGGAGATCCAGGACATGGCGGGGACGGCGGGCTCGCTGGATGCGCGCATCCGCGACGAGGCGCCCCTGGCGCTCGCCGCCGGCGCGGGTGGCGAGACCGCGGTCCTCCTCCGCCAGGCGCTCGCCCAGCTGCAGTTCCTCGAAGCGCGCCCCGAGCTGGCCGAGACGCGGTCGGCGGCCGGGGTGCCGGCGGAGGTCACGCTCCTCGGGCCGCTGTCGCCACTTCATCTGCTCGGCTTCGGCGAGCGCACCGAGCCGGAGCGCACCGGCGCCATCCCCGACACCCTGACCGGCCCCTTCGGCGCGGACAGCCCCCGGGTGCTCGCCCTTCCCGCCGGGCGGCTGTCGCTGGACGCCGAGGGGCTGGCCGGCGACGTCTACGTCGTGGCGGTGGACGTGGAGGTGCCCACCGCAGCGCTCTACGTCGTCCGGGCGAGCAGCCCGAGCACCCACCGGATGCTGCTCGACGGCACCCTGCTCCACGAGCGCCGGACGTACGAGCGACCGGGGTCCACCGTCGAGGCGCGCGCGGTTCGCCTGGAGCCTGGTGTGCACCGGCTGATGGCCGTGCTGCTCAAGGAGGAGCGCACCGGCTCGCTGGCCTTCACCGTGTCCCGGGCCGACGGGCAGCCCTCGGGCCTCCGCTTCTCGGCCGCGCACGGGCCGGCGCCGCGCTCGAGTGGGGTGAAGGGGGCGGACGCGCCAGGCTTCTACCCGGACGCGGCGAGCATGGAGGCCGCGCTCGAGCCCGAAGCGGGCCGCTCGCTGGCCACCTTCCTCGCGGCGCGCGACGCGGAGGGGCGGGACGTGGACGGCGCCCGGCGCATGCTCTCGGAGCTGGGTACGCCTCCGCCGGCGGCGGCCTGGAACCTGCTCTCGGCAGACCTCGCGCTGCGCGACCGGAGCCTTCCCACCAAGGTGGGCCAGGGCCGCGCGACGCGGGACCTCGAGGTCGCGGTGGAACGGGACCCGGCGAACGTCGGCGCCCTGCTCGCCCGCGGCTTCCTGGCGATCAACGACCAGCGGGTGGACCAGGCGGTGGGGCTGGCGGCTCGGGCGCGCGCGGCGCACTCCCCGGTGGGAACGCCGCTCCTGTCGCTCGAGTCTCGCATCGCGCTGGCCCAAGGCGTGGACGCGCAGGCGGACACGCTCGCCCGCCAGAGCCTGGAGCAAGTCCCTGGGCTCTGCGAGGCGCTGCTGGTCCGCTACGACGTCGCACGGCGCCGCGACGCGGTCGCCACCACCGACGGGCTGCTCGACGCCATCTCCACCTGTCCCGGCGAGCAGCTCCGGCGGGTGAACCACTGGAAGCTCCGGGGCCAGCTCGACCGGGCGCTGGCAGAGATGCGGCAACTCCGGGCGCGGCTGCCCGGTGACGTGGCGCTCGGCGCCCAGGAGGCAGATCTCCTGGTTTCGCTGCGCCGGACGGACGAGGCGGCGGCGCTGCTCCGGGGTCTCACCGCGCTCCGTCCCCGGGACCCGTCGCTGTGGAAGCGGCTCGGGGACACGCTCGCGCTCGGCAAGCACGGCGCCGAGGCGCTCGCCGCGCGGGAGCGGGCGCTGAGCCTGGATGGCTCGGACCTCTCGCTCCGGCGAGCGGTGGAGCGAGCGCGGACCGGGAAGGAGATCCTCGCCGGCTTCGCCATCGACGGGCGCAAGGCGCTCAAGGCCTTCGACGCGCGGGGGAGCAACGTCGAGGGCTCGAGCGTGCTGGTGGTGGATGCCGCCGCGACTCGCGCCTTCGCCGACGGCTCGATGGTGGACCGCATCCACACCGTGGAGAAGGTGCTCGACCAGAGCGCGGTGGCGCGGGTGGCCGAGGTGCAGGTGCCGCAGGGCGCGCAGGTGCTGGCGCTCCGCACCCTGAAGGCGGACGGCACGGTCCTCGAGCCCGAGAGCCTGGACAAGGACACGGTGAGCCTGCCCGGGGTGGGGGTCGGGGACTCGGTGGAGCTCGAGTACCTCCTGGCGCACCCGGCGCGGCGCGCGGCGAGCCCGGGCTGGACCGCGGGCGCGTTCTATTTCCAGGTGGGCGGGGTGGCGGACGACTGGGCGACGTACGCGGTGATGGCGCCCCGCGGCTCGGGGATGACGGTGGACGCGCACAACATGCCCACCCCGCCGGTGAAGACCGAGGGTGACGAGGACGTGGTGAGAGCGGAGGTTCGCGGTGCGCCGGCGCTGGTCCCCGAGCCCAACTCGCCGCCGTCGGGCACCGAGCAGCTGCCGTTCCTCGTCGTGGGTTCGGGGGACAGCGGCCCGGGTGGGCTGCTCACCGCCACCGGCGACGCGCTGAGCGCGCGGGCGCAGCGGACGTTCGAGGTGGAGGCCTTCGCCCGGGCGGCCGCGGCCGGAAAGTCGGGGCTGGAGGCGGTGCGTGCGCTGCACGCGGCGGTGATGGACCGCATCCCCGGGCGGGACTCGGGGCTGGGGCTCACCGCGGCGAGCACGCTGGCGCAGGACCGGGGGAGCCGCCTGTGGCTCCTCAAGGCGGCGCTCGAGGCGTCGGGCTTCCCCGCGCGGCTGGCGATGGTCCGGACCTACGCCACGGACCCCAACCCGTACCGGTTCCCCAACGAGGCGCTGTTCCCGTACGTGTGCCTGCGGGTGGAGGTGCCGGGTCACGAGCCGGTGTGGCTGGACACCGTCATCCGCTACGGGCCGTTCGGCCTCCTCCCCGAGCAGGCGGTGAACGGGCGCGAGGCGTACCTGCTCCCCGAGCCCGCGCGGCCGCTGGTGGCGCTGAAGACGCCGGCGCAGCAGCCGGCGGGTGGGCGCGAGGTGAAGCTCGACCTCCAGCTGGCGGAGGACGGGACGCTGAGCGGCGACGTGCTCGAGGTGTACAGCGGCTTCGAGGCGGCGCAGCTCGCCGAGACGCTGGAGGGCGTCTCCAACGAGCAGCGGGACCAGGCGCTCCAGCAGGCGCTGTCGCGTTACTTCGGCGGCGCGGAGCTGTCCGACCTGCGGCTGGACGTGAAGCGGGCGGTGGGGGCGCCGCTGTCGCTGCGGTACCACTTCGTCGCCCCGCGGTTCGCCCGGGTGGACGAGGGCCGGATGACGCTCGGGCCGCTGACCTACCCCGCGCAGGTGGGCCGCCGGTATGTCACGGTGGGGACGCGCCGCTCGCCGCTGTTCATCGACTCCACCGAGCAGAACGTGAGCCACGTGGCGCTGCGGCTCCCGCCCGGCTGGCACATCGACGACCCGCTCCAGGGGGGCAAGCTCGAGAGCCCCTTCGGCCTCTTCACCCGCGACGAGCGAGAGACCGACGTGTTCCGGGTGGAGGAGCGCTACCGGCTGGACATGGCTCGCATCCCGGTGAACCAGTACGAGGCGTTCGCCGGGTTCGCCGGCCAGGTGGACCTCCTTCAGACGCGCGACCTGGTGGCGATCAAGCAGATCGCGCTGAAGAATCCGGCCGGTCGGACCGAGCGCTGAACGGCAGAGGAATCCCGGAAGCCGGCGAGATCACTCACGGATCTGCCCTGCGCCCGTAACGAGGTGTCCCGTAACGAGGTGTCTGGCACCTCGATGGGCCTGCACCTTGATGGGCCTGTCACCTGGTCCTGACGGGCTTCACCGACTTGCGCCGGAGCGCATCCAGGCTCCAGGGTCCAGCACCGGCGGCGGAGATGTAGAGCCAGACGAAGCAGAACAGGACGGCGTTGGTCCCGCCGTTCAGCGCCGGCCAGAACCCGTGCGGGGCGTGACCGAGGAAGTACGCGACGGCCATCTCCCCCGAGGCGGTGAAGGCGGCCGGGCGGGTGAAGAGTCCGACCAGCAGCAGCACGCCGAGCACCAACTCCAGGAGCCCAGCGATGCCTGCGAGCGAGCCGAGGGGGGCGACCCCTCCCCCGGGCATGATCGGGCCAGGCCACGCGAAGAGCTTGGCCGTCCCGAACTGGAGGTAGAGGAAGGCGGCCATGGTGCGCAGGATGCTCAGCAGCTGCGGCGACCACCTGCTCCATCGGGCGATGGCGTTCTCTTCGGCCACGGGACCTCGTGCGCGAGGGTCCGCAATCCTAGGCCGGACGGGCGCCACCCGGGGGGACCGGTGTCCCAGAGCGCTCACCGCTGGACACCGTCAGGCAGGATTCGACGCACCGGCGGCCCGGGGGCCTGAGCCCGGTCTTCGCCCCGCTCGCCCGCCGCTCGCCCTCGGCGGCCGGCGCTCGTGGCGCGCGCCACCCTGGCCTCGACTCCCGGTGTAGCCGGCCGCATGCGCTCGGACCCCGCCCTGCCGCACGCTCCCGTCCTCCTCCGCCGCACGCTCCTCGCCGGCACCGTGGTGGCGGTCGGCGACATGACCCATGCTATCGCGACGGCGGTGTTCGCGCTCCGGGTCACGACGGTCCGGCGGGTGCTGCAGTCGCCGGCCTCCGGCCTGCTCGGGCCGGCCGCGTTCCAGGGCGGTGCGGCCACCGTCGCGCTCGGTCTGGTGGTGCACACGCTCGTTGCGCTCTGCTGGACGGGCCTCTTCCTGTTCGCGCTCCTGCGCTGGCCACGGCTCCGGCGGTGGACGGCGACCCCCGCCGCTCGAGCCACGGTGGGCCTGGTGTACGGCGTCCTGGTGTGGCTCCTCATGGACGGGGTGGTGCTCCCGCTGAGCCGCGCGCGGGTGACGTCACCGTTGGCTCCCTGGTTCTGGATCCAGCTCGTGATGCACCCGCTGGTGGTGGGGCTCCCGATCGCCACGCTCCTCGGCCGGCCGGCGGCGGCTCACACCGCGATGGACCACTCGTCGAGCTCCGCGGCCTCCGGCGTGTCGGCGACTCCCTGACCGGCAGCCATTCGCAGCAGCACGCGGCCGAGCGGCCGGAGACGCTCGGGGCGGATCCGGTAGATGGTCCACCGGCCCCGCCGCTCGGACTCCACGAGCCCCGCCTCGCAGAGGGTCCGCACGTGGTGCGACACCAGCGGATGAGGAAGCCCTACCGCCAGCTCGAGGTCGGTGAGGCACAGCCCCGGCTCGTCACACCGGAGCGGGCCCTGACGCGGACCGATCCAGCCCGAGAGGAGCGCGACGATCCGGAGCCGGGTCGGCTCGGCCAACCCGCGGAGAGCGGGGAGAAGCAACTCGGGAGACATCGGTCGCCACCTCCCTACTTCAGGCCGGGGAAGGGCTTGTCGAAGAAGCAGACGCCCACTTGGGGGTCGCCGGTCACCAGCTCGCCGAAGCTCCCGGCGCCCTGGTCACAGACGATGCTGTACTGCGAGTTGATCCCGCCGAACCGCCCAGTGGCCGGGTCGGGCGTCGGATCGCAGTCCTCCAGGGTGGCGCAGGTCTGGGTGACGGACAGACCGCGGGCGGTGTACGGCCGGGTGCAGTCCCCCACCGTGTAGACCGAATCGGCCACGAACTGCGTGCCCTGGAAGTCGGCTCCGTCGAGGAAGCGGAGGCCGTTCAGCTTGATCGACCGGACCTTCGGGGTGTTGGCCTGCACCTCGCTGGTGAGGAGATAGTCCTGTCGGATCTCCGGTACCTCGGCGAGGGCGCAGATCTGGTCCGCGTCCGGAGTCGCCGGGATGGCGGTCTCCGCGAACAGGGCGTGCGCCGGGTCGGGGTCCAGCGCCGTCGGGATGTCCACCGTGGTGCCGGGTCTCGTTGTGTCGTCCCGGGGCCGGATCGAGTCGGCGCGCATCTGGAAGGTCAGCTGGTCGGCGCCGATCTTGTCCATCCGGTAGCGGTCGGCCTTCAGCTCCGGCAGCGACCCGGTGGTGCAGGCGCCGGTGGACGGTCCTGCCGACTGGAGCTCGACGAGGTAGGTGATCCCCCCGGCCGAGCGCTGGACGATGCAGGCGGTCCTGACGTCGTTGCTGCAGGCGCCGAGCGTGGCGACGGCGGAGGCGGCGAGGAGACTCCGGAGGATCATGGGTCGAGCGTTCTGTTGCCAGGAAGTGAGTGAGGTCATGTCGGCGGTCCTCAGAACGTCACCCGCGCGCTGAAGCGGATGATCCGGCTGGGCTGGTACTGGAGCGGTCGCCCCCAGTTCGGGTTGATGGTGTAGGCGCTGACGCCCGACTGATCCGGCAGGGGGAGCATCACCTTCCCCGAGGCGGTCGCCCGCGGGAGGCTGCCGTTTCCGCAGCCGCCGGTGAGAGTCGAGGGATCGACGCCCGCCGCATCGCCGCAGGGCGTGCCCACCGACTTCGGGAGCGAACCGATCCGGCCGCCCACGATGGGCCCGGCGTCTCCCTGAGCGTCGCTGAGGATGTAGTTGTTGTCCACCAGCACCGGCTTCTGGAAGTTGAAGAGGTTGAAGCCGTCGACGCTGATCGACGCCACCAGGTCCTTGCTGAACCGGTAGTTCAGGCCGAGCTTGGCGTCGATGGAGTGCACCCAGGCGAGACGCCCGCCGTCGCCGCGCTGGACGAAGTACACCTGGCCGGCTCCGTACCCGGTGTCGTTGGAGGGCCCGAGGTAGTTGATCGGCGTGCCGGAAGCTCCGGTGTACGAGGCTCCGAGCGTGATGCTGAAGGTCGCGGCGATGGGGAACTCCTTGGCCACGAACGCCTTGATGGTGTGGGTGACGTCGGCGGACAGCGGACCCTCCTGGTTCACCAGCAGGCGGACCAGGTCGAAGGTGGAGTTGATGTTGGGGTCCAGCTGGCCGTCCTCGGGCCGGAACAGACCGTCGTAGTTCCCGCGGAGCTGCGACCAGGTGTAGCTGACCTGCGCCATCCACAGGTCGGAGAAGGTCTTGCTGAAGGACGCGGTCACCGCGTGGTAGGTGCGCGACGCCTTCGGGAAGTTGCGGCCGATGCCCTCTCCGGGATTGCCGATGAAGTAGGTGTTCCCGTCGTCCGCGGACATGTCCTCGATGGTCCGGACCAGGTTCCGGTAGGTGTAGGTCAGGCCCAGGCGAGCGTTGGCCAGCACCTCGTACTCGGCCCCGGCGACGATCTCGTCGTTGGCGGTGGGCTGGATGTTGGGATCGACCGCGGTCTTGTCGGCGGAGACGTTGCGCCACGCAGTCGAGGAAGACCGGACGCTCCCCCCGCGCTGCAGGGTCCTGGCGTCACACCCGGAGACTCCATCCACCAGCGGGTTGCAGGCCTGGTTCGCCCGCAGCTGGGTCTCCACGCTCAGGGCGCGGTCGGCCAGGTCGAGCGGGATGCTCTCGAAGTACCGCCCGTAGTTCGCGAAGAGCTTCGCCTTGCCCTGCTGCGTGGGATCCCAGACCAGGCCGATGCGCGGCGAGAGCATCGCCGGGAAGGCCATCCCCAGCTCGCCGTCCTTTCCATAGAGCGCCTGGGTGTCGTAGCGGAGCCCGACGTTCAGGGTGACCCGGTCCTGGATGCTCCAGCTGTCCTGGACGAAGCCCCCCACGGTGACGGTCTTGCTCTTCCCCGAGAGGATGGGATCGCCACCGGGGGTGTCCTTCCCGACCAGGTAGCCGAAGCGACGGCCGATGGTGGCGATGCCGTCGCCGGCGAGGTTGTAGAGGTAGGCCACTCCCGCGCCGTAGGTCTTGGTGTGCTCGTAGTAGGAGAGCTGCCCGTCGAAGCCGGTCTTGATGACGTGGTGGCCGAGCGCGTTCAGGAGATAGGTGACGGTCGCCTTCCCCTGGAAGCTGTCCAGGACGATCCGCTCCATGAAGCCAGTGCCGCCGTAGGTGAAGGTGATCTGCTGACAGGCCTGGTCGTTCTCGGGCTTCGAGCAGAAGGTCCGCACCGAGGCCGGGACCTGATCCTCGAACTGGAGGATGTTCCTCGTGGCCTGATCGACGATCTCCGGCGTCCCCGCCAGCTTGGTCCGATCGGAGATGTTGAACTCGCTCTGGTCACCCGGGAGCGACTCCATCAGCTGGTGGTGCCATCCGGCGCGGACGTCGAGAAGCAGCCGCTTGTCGAGGAAGGAGCTGTTCAGCTCTCCGCTCACGTTGAGCGAGTCGTTCTTCGTCTGGACCCAGGAGCTGTTGAACGTTCCCCCGGTGTAGAGCGCCGGGCCGATCGGCGCCCGGTTCTGTGCCGCCGCCAGCGCCGAGTTCTGGAGCGCGAAGACCCCGTCGCCGCCGCCGTGGGTGGGCGTGCCGTTCACCGTGACGCTGAGCCGATGGTCGGAGCTCAGGAGGTAGGTGAGCTTGGCGATGTAGTTGATGCTTCGCTCGTCCCCGAACCGGCGCTGGGTGCTGTTCTCGATCGGGGTGAAGAGCTGCTGGCCGGCGACGTCGGTCACCGGGTTCCCGTTCTGGTCGTACTCCCCGGCAGCGAAGAAACGCTCGTAGGAGTAGCGCTGCGCGGCGAACTGGACGCCGGCGAAGAACCAGAGCTTGTCCTTGAGGATGTAGCCCCCGAGCGTCGCGCCGAAGTCTCCGATGTTGAAGAGGTCGCGGGTGCCCTGCACCGTGCTCCCCGCGGTCTGCACGGTGGCCGGTTTGCCGGAGAGCGCCCCGGGGGTGAACGTTCCGAAGACCGAGCCGTGGAACTCGTTGCCCCCGGACTTGGTGACCGCGCTGATGGTACCGCCGGTGGTCCGGCCGTACTCGGGCATGTAGCCGCCGGTGATGACGTTCACCTCGTCCACGAACTCCGAGGTCAGCGGCGTTCCCAGGACGCCGTAGGCCGGGTCGTTCACCGACAGCCCGTCGATGAGGTAGCTGTTCTCGGGCGAGCTGGCGCCGTTGAGGCCGACGCCGAAGAGGTCGGTTGAGGCCTGGGGCGCAGTGGTGGCCAGCGAGTCGAAGGAGCGGTTCGCCCCGCCGAGGCCACCAGGCCTGGACACCGCAATGTTCCGGATGAAGTCCTGCCCGATGGTCGCCCCGGTGGTGCTGGAGGCGATGTCCACCACCGGGGGCGTGCCGACCACCGTGACCGTCTCGGTGCCGGCGGTCTCGGGCAGCAGCTCGACGTTGAGCCGGAGGGTCCGGTCGGCGGCGACCTCGATGCCCGCCCGCGAGTAGGGATGGTAGGTCTCCTTCTCGAAGCGCAGGGTGTAGGTGCCCGGCGGAAGCTGAGGAACGCGGTAGAGCCCGGTGGCGTCGGTGACCACCACCTGCTCGCCCTGCAACGACGGCGAGCTGGCGGTCACCACCACGTCGGCGACCGGGGCGCGGCTGCTGGCGTCGACCACGTTCCCGGTCAGGACCGAGGTGCTGGTCTGCGCCCGGGCGCTGGTGGCCAGCCCGGCCAGGCAGAGCAGGAGGATGCGGCGGCGTCTGAGCAAGGTGACCCCTCCCGAGGACTTCGGTGTTGAGCCGAGAGTCCCAGGGCGGTGGCCCGGGCACAGGAGCGCGATCGGTCCACACCGCCCGTGGTCCCGACGGACGCGTTCAACGCCGGGCGATGGTACGAACGGACCACGGGCCGTGCTGGGCCCGCGCCGTGGCGCCTGGCTAGAGCACCACGTTCTCCAGCAGCAGGCGGTCGCGGAAGCGCCGCCCCACCGGGAGCAGCGTCCCGTCGCGGAGCAGCAGCTCGTACTCGCCGCTCACCCCCAGCCGGCCCTCGCGGATCCGGTCGGCGTTGACGATGATCCGCCGGTGGATGCGGATGAAGCGCGCCGCCTCCAGCCGCTCCTCCAGCCGTTGCAGGGTGGTGCGCAGCAGGTGCTCGACCGGGCCAAGGTGCACCTTCACGTAGTTGTCCGCGCTCTCGAACCAGTCCACGTCGCTGACGTCGAGGAAGCGCAGCCGCTCGCCCTCACGGATGACCAGGCGGTGCAGCCGCCCGGCGCCCGCCCCCAGGCGTTCGGCGAGCGCCAGCAGGCGCCCGTGCAGGTCCGACGTCCCCCGGCCCTGGACCCGGGCCAGCGTCTGGCGGAGGCGGGTCCGGTCATAGGGCTTGAGGAGGTAGTCGATGGCCGCGACATCGAACGCCCGGAGCGCGTAGCGGTCGTGCGCGGTCACCACCACCACGTGCCCCACGTTCTCCAGGCCCGCACGCTCGAGCACCTCGAAGCCATCCATGGTGGGCAGCTGGATGTCGAGGAACAGGAGATCCGGCCTCTCGGTGCGTAGAAGCTCCACCGCCTCCTCGGCGGTGCCGCACTCGCCCACCACCTCGATGCCCGGCTCGGTGGAGAGCAGCATCAGGAGCTTGCGGCGGGAGAGCCGCTCGTCCTCCACCACCACTGTCCGGAGCGTGGCCATCAGGTCCTCCAGGGCAGCTCGACGGTGACCTCCAGGCCACCGGAGGAAGGGCTCCGGAGCTCGAGCTGCTGAGCGTCGCCGTAGAGCTGCCGCAGGCGGTCGCGGGTGTTCCGGAGACCCACGCCCTCGCGGGGCCTGGCGGCGCGGAGCCCGGGGCCGTTGTCCAGCACCCGGAGCTGCAGCCGTCCGTCCACCTGGCGCGCGCTGATGGTGACCTGTCCTCCCCGGTCGTTCCTGGCGACTCCGTGATGGATGGCGTTCTCCACCAGCGGCTGGAGCGAGAACGGGGGAAGGCGCGCCGCGAGCGTGGCCGGGGGAACGTCCACCGTGACCGCCAGGCGCTCGGCGAACCGGATCCGCTCCACGTCCAGGTAGCGCTCGAGCAGCTCCAGCTCCTCGTGGAGCCGGATCTCGTGCGCGCCGTCCGAGGCGAGCGTGAGTCGAAGCAGCTCGCCGATGCGGGCCAGCATCGCGTCGGCCGCGTCCACGTCCCGGTGCATCAGCGCCGAGACCGAGTTGAGGGCATTGAACAGGAAGTGCGGATTCAGCTGCGAGCGCAGCGCAGCGAGCTTGGCCTCCTGCAGGCTGGCCTCGAGCTGGGCGGCGCGGAGGTCGCGCTCGCGGTAACGATCGTACCAGTCGTGGGCGGTCCACCCCAGCAGGATGAAGGCGTAGACGGTGAGGTCGAAGGGGATGTAGTGAGGCGCGGCGCTCCGCAGGGCGGCCCACCACGTGGGCTGGCTGTACAGCTCCAGCTGGTAGAAGCCCACCAGCGTGTACGACGCCATCACCAGGACGATGATGCCCAGCGCCGCCGCGAGGTGAATCGACGCGTTCCGCAGGCGTGGCGGCGCATCCAGCCGGTAACGACGGGCCAGGTGCCCCACCACCGGAACCATGCCGGCCCAGAGCCAAACCGCCAGCAGGTAGCGCTGGAGGATGTCGAGGAAGTGCACGCCGGGCGGGCGAGTGTCGGAGAGGAAGCTGAACGCGGTGAGCTCCAGCGCGACGAGGTTCGCCGCGGCGAGGACCAGCAGCGGCCCTCGCGCCCTCCGGCTCCAGCTGGTCGGCGCACGGCTCATCCCAGAGCCATGAAGTCTTGCCCCACCTCACCCGAGGGAACAACGGGGCGAGCGCCGCCGGGGCGGGGTGAACGACGCTCCGTCGAGGGGAGGACAGCCGCCTCCTGCCGTTCGCCCCGCGGGCCTGGTGCTCGTCCCTCCGCGGTCCGTCCACGCAGGGCCTGCTGCTAGACGTCCACCCCAGAGGGGAGACCTCCCTGGGGGTCTTCGGGATGCATCACCACAGCTTCGTCCTCTCCGAGTTGGCGGAGCTCGGGCTCAACGCGCGGGCACGGAGGGACTTCCGTCAGCGCGTGCTCTTCCGGCTGGCCCCGGTCATTCCCCACGAGCTCGGCCTGTTTCACACCGCTCCGCCGGTCCCTCCGGGCATGGACCCGGTCACCTCCGGCTTCTCGGCCCACGCCGAGCGACGGCTCCGGGCTCGCTGGAGCTCGCACGCGCCCGTGCCCGGCGCCTGCCGGCCCCGGGCCGAGGCGCTGATGGCGCCGGAGGGAGCTCGGCTCTTCGCCCGGCTGACCGGAGAGCTCCATCCGCCGACCGCCGCGTTGCTGTTGCCGATCCAGCACACCGGTCGGGTGCGTGCCTGGCTCGTGCTCGGCCGGTGCGCGAGCGAGTTCTCCGAGGCCGAGCTGGAGCTGGCGCGGCTGCTCTCGCCGGTGCTCTCTCTGGGGGACGGTCACGCGCTCGAGCTTCACGAGGCGGTGGGAACACCGCTCAGCGCCCGAGAATCGGAGATCTTCGAGTACCTCTGCCGCGGGTTCCGCAACGAGGACATCGCCGAGGCGCTCGGGACCTCGCCCCACACGGTGCGCAACCAGCTGGTGCGGCTCTACCGGAAGACCGGGGTCTGCACGCGCTCCGAGCTGGTCGGGCTCGCCTCGACGGCGGTGCGGCGGGCGACGCACTGAGCAGCCAGGCTCTAGATGGGGGAGAGCTCTCCGGGGTGGAGCTCTCGTCGGGGCAGCGCCACGTAGAACGTCGCGCCCTGGCCGGGAACGCCCACGCCCCAGACCCGGCCTCCGTGCCGCTGGACGATCCGCCGCGCGTGCGCCAGCCCGATGCCGGTGCCCTCGAACTCGTCGGCCCGGTGCAGCCGCTGGAAGACGCCGAACAGCTTGTGGGCGTACTTCATGTCGAAGCCGACCCCGTTGTCGCGCACGTAGACGATGTCCTCGGCGCCGGGGACGTTCACCGTGCCCACCTCGATGCGTGCCGGCCGCCGGGCACGGCTGTACTTCAGCGCGTTGCCGAGCAGGTTCCGGAGCACCAGCAGGAGCATCGTCGGGTCTCCCTCGACGGTGGGGAGCGGGTGGACCACCCACTCCACCTCGCGCCCCTCCTGCTCGTGGAGCAGCCCCTCGCGCGTCGAGGCGAGCACCGCGTTCAGGTCCACCGTCACCCTGCGTAGCTCCGTCCGGCTGACGCGGCTGAACGAGAGCAGGTCGTCCACCATCTGGACCGCCTCGGCGGCGGTGTTCCGGAGCATCGCCACGTAGCTGCGCTCGCGGGCATCGAGCCGGGAGCCGGCGCTCTCGTCCAGAAGACGGGTGAAGCCACCGAGCTGCCGGAGCGGCGCCCGCAGATCGTGGCTCACCGACGAGGTGAAGGCCTCGAGCTCGGCGTTCACCGCGGCCAGCGCCTGGGTTCGCTCGGCGACGCGCTGCTCGAGCGAGGCATTGAGCTCGCGAATGGCCTGCTCGCGCTCCTCCATCGCCGCCACCGCCTCATCGTGGCTCCGGCCGAGCGCCAGCAGCTGCCGCCGGCTGGTGTACCCGAGCACCAGGGCCAGGGTCCCCACGCACCCGAGCGACAGCCAGAACAGGAGCCGACCGGTGAGCGCGGCGTGCTCGGCCCGCTGGCGGCGGCGCGCCTGCTCACTTTCGCCGAGGGTGTCGAGCACCTCGAGCATGCTGGAGAGCCGCTGCACGCCCTCGCCGGCCTTGAAGTAGCGGATGTAGTCGTCACCCGACTCGAAGAGCGCATGCTCGCGGGCCGCGTACTGGCTCCAGGCATGGGCCATCGACTCGACGATGTCCAGCCGTGCGAGCTGGTCGGGATTCTCGTGGAGCAGCACCCGCAGGCTCCGCAGCGTGTCGACCAGCTTGCCGTCGGCGCGCTCGAGCGGTCCGAGGAAGCTCCGGTCACCCGAGAGAAGGTATCCGCGCAGACCGGTCTCGCGGTCCACCAGCAGCTCGCGCAGGCGGGCCGAGTGCGCGAGCACTTGATCCGACCGCTGTGTCAGCCACGCCTGGCGGACCAGGAGCGCCACCCCGCCGCCGAGCGCCACCGCCAGCAGCGTGAGCAAGATCGCCGGGACCAGGAACGCGCGGGTGAGCAGCCTCCGGAACTCGACCGACTCGTGAGCCAGCGGCGCGGGCGTGGCCGTGGCGCCGGCGGCGGGGGCGAGCTGGACGGAGGCGGCGGGCGGACCGGCGAGCCTCGGAGCGGGCTCGCCGAGGGCCTCGGCGACGGAGTGCGGCGCGTGCACGTGAGCGAAGGAGCCACGTTCTAGCACGCCCGCCAGGCGAGCTTGCGGGCAGGACGACTGTCGGACATTCGCGCCGATGCACCCGCATCCACCCTCATCGACTCCATCGCCAGCACGCGAAGACGTGAACGTCATCTCCGGCGTCCTGGGGCAGTCCGCCTCACCGCCGACCGCGACGGCCGCGTGCTGCGCCTCGCCGGTCCGTTCAGACCAGGCGGGCGCTGATTTCCTGGTGCAGGTGGGCTCCCCGCCGGGTGAGCCGGACCCGCTGGCCGTTCTGCTCGAGGAAGCCGTCGCGGATCAGAGTGTGCAACTCGACGGTGCGCGGCGCGATGCTGTGCTCGGCCCAGAGCGCGGCGAGGTCGAGCCCCGAGCGAAGCCGCAACCCGAGCAGCAGGCGCTCCTCGTAGAGGGCGGAGGCATCGAGCGCCTCGCGGTCCTCCTCCGGGGCCCGTCCCGACTCGACGGCCTGGAGCCAGCGCGGCGTGCTGCGGAGGTTGGTGGTGCGGACGGCACCGCTGCCCTGGCGATGGAATCCGACCGCGCCGGCGCCGAGGGCGAGCGACTCTCCGCCGGTCCAGTAGAGCGCGTTGTGGCGCGAGTGCCGGCCCGGGACGGCGTGGCTGGAGATCTCGTAGCGCTCGAGGCCTGCGCCGCCGAGCACCTCACCGACGGCGTCCACCATCTCGACGATCGTCAGGTCGTCGGGAAGCGCGAGACGCCCCTGCCGGAGGCGGCGGCTGAACACGGTCTCTGCGCCGAGGTGCTCGCGCTCCACGGTGAGCACGTAGGACGAGACGTGCTCCGGGCCGAGCCCCACCGTGCGGCGTGCGTCCTCCACCGCCCCGGCGAGCGACTGCCCCGGCACGCCGTGGATGAGGTCGACGGACACGTTCTGGAAGCCCGCCGCGCGCGCCGCTCCGAACGCACCCTCCGCGTCGTCAGGGGAGTGAGCGCGACCCAGCGTCGCCAGCACCGCAGGCTCGAACGACTGGATTCCGAGCGACAGCCGGTTCACGCCCGCGGCGCGGTACCCGGCGAGCCGCGCGGCGTCGGCCACCTCCGGATTCGCCTCGAGCGACACCTCGGCCTCGGGGGCGAGCGGAAGGACGGTGGCGATGCCCTCGAGCACCCGCTGGACGTCCCGCGGCTCCCAGAGCGAGGGCGTCCCACCGCCGAGGTACACCGAGTCGAGTGGCCGCTCCGCCCACGCCGGACGTTGGTCGACCCGCAGCCGCAGCTCGGCCAGCACCGCATCGGCGTACCGCGTCCCGGGGATCGACCGGGCGATGGCGATGGTGAAGTCGCAGTACGGGCATCGCCGCAGGCAGTACGGGAAGTGGACGTAGAGCCCGGAGCGCGCGACCTCGAGCCCGGTGAGCGGATCGACCTGCATGGAGGAGAAGGGCTGTACAACGAGCAGGAGCCGTCCGGCGACCCCGCTGGTGGGGATCGCGGGATGCGACGCCCTACGCGGCCCCGCCCGCGTCGGCCGGCTCGGACTCCATCGCCCGCCGGATCGCCGCCCGCGCGAGCAGCCGGGTCGAGTCAAGCGTGGGCAGCGGCGAGTTCGCGTCTGAGATGACGAGCGGAAGCTCGGTGCACCCGAGCACCACCGCGTCGCAGCCGGCGTCCTTCAGCCTCCCAATGACCGTCTGGAGCGTGCGCACCGCCCCGGGAAGGAAGCGCCCGTTGACCAGTTCCTCCATGATGATCCGGCTGACCTCCAGCCGTTCCGGCTCATCCGGACGCACCCAGGCGAGCCCGAGCGCGGCGAGCTTCTCCGGGTACACCTCGCTTCCCACGAGCCATTTCGTGCCGGTGAGCCCGAGCTTCCGGAAGCCGCGCTCCACGGCCTCGGCCGCGACCACCTCGGCGATGTGCAGCCAGGGCAGCGGGGAGCGACCCTGGAGATGCGGGAGCGCCTGGTGGATGGTGTTGTCCGGACAGATGAGGAACCGGGCCCCGGTCGCCGCCAGCTTCCGGGCCGAGTCGAGCATCAGCTTGGCCACCCCGGCCCAGTCGCCCCGGGTGATGCACGCGTCGTAGAGGGCGAAGGAATGTCCGTGCAGGGTGATCTCCGGGTGCGCGTAGGGTCCGAGCAGCCGGGGCGCCTCGGTGCAGAGCGTGCGGTAGCAGAGCGCGGCGCCCTCCGCGGAGCAGGCGACGATGCCGATGTGGCCGGGAGGAGCAGGCATCACCCCGAGCCTGGCAAGGGGCGACCGGTACAGTCACCCCTTCTTCTTCAGCTGGGCCTCGAGCCGCGCAACCTTCGACTTGAGCAGCGCCGTCGCCTCGGCGGCGTTCTCGGCGGCGACCAGCTTGGTCTTCAGCTTGGCGACGTCGGCCCGGAGCTTCTCCACCTCGGCGTTGCTCGCCGCGGGCGGGGCGGCCGGAGGCGGCTGACTCTCCAGCTCGGCGACGCGGGCCGCCAGCGCCTCGCGCTCGCGCTTCTCCTTCATGAAGGAGGCCTGCGACTCCATCGCCTTCCGGTTGGCGTCGGTCAGCTCCTCGCGGACCTTCTTCAGGGCCATGGTGTCGGCGCGGAGCCGTTCGAGGTCGTCGGTGAGCTTCCGGATGGTGGCCTCGGAGCCGCCCGCCAGCTGCGCGTTCAGCTGCTCGCGGAGCGAGGTGGACCTCTGCTGCTCCGTCTTGAGCGAGTCCTGGAGCTTCTGGACCTGGGTGGCGACCTGCGCGGCGTGCGCTTTCGCCTTCTCCTCGGCCGACCGCGCCGACTCGAGCTCCCGGGACAGCGTCTGAAGCTTCTGCTCCACACCCTTGCGCTTCTGCTCCTCGCCCCCGAGCGCGGCCTCGAGCTGCGCGGCCTGGGTGCGCTGGTCCTCGAGGAGCGAGCTCGTCTCCTGGTGCGCCCCCTGGTACTCGCCGAGCTGGCGGCGGAGGTCGGCGCCCTTCGCCTCGGCCTGGGTCCGCTTCTCCACCTCGGCCTGCAGCTGCCGCTCGAGCGCCTTCAGCCGCTCGGCGCGCGAGTCGCTGTCCTGCCGTGCGGCGGCCTCGCCCTTCTGCGCCGTCTGGAGCTGCTGGGTCCGCTCGGCCAGCTTGGCCTCGAGCGCCTTCCGGGCCTGGCCCTCGCGTCCGAGCGCCTCGTCCAGCTCGGCGCGCGCCCGCTGCTCCTCGGCCTGCATCTGGAGCTGGAAGGCCTCGAGCTCGCCCCGGAGCGCGGCCGACTCCTCGGAGTGCGCGTGCAGCTGGTCCTGGAGCTGCGCGGCGTTCCGGGTGGTCTCGTCCAGCTGCGACTGCAGCTCGCGCACCTTCCCCAGCTGCGCCTCCAGCGCCTGGCGGAGCCGGGGCAGGTCCTGTGCCTCCTTCTCCAGATCCGCCTTCTCGGCCTTCAGCGCGGCCAGCGCGGCGCTCGCCTCGGCCAGCTCCTCGCTGGAGGCTTCGGCCATCTGGGCCGCGCTCTCCTCGAGCGCCCCGGCCCGCTGCCGAGCCTCGTCCAGCTCGCCCTCCAGGTAGCGGATGCGCCCCTCGAGCTCGCCGACGGAGGCCCGGCTCTGCCCGTGCTCCTGCTCGAGCGACGACAGCGACTGGCGCGCGGCCTCGAGGTCCTTCCGGAGCCGGTCCGACTCGGTGTTCAGCCGCTCCACCTCGGCCCCGCCGAAGTCCCTCTCGGTGGCGGCCGCGTCGCGCTCGGCGGTGAGGGTCTTCACCTCCTCGGCCAGCCGGTCGCGCTCCTGCTCCAGCCGGTCCGCCACGCTCGCCATCTCGTGGTACTGGCCGTTGACCGCGTCGAGGCTGCCCAGCGCCTCGAGCTTCTCCACCTCGAGCTGGCGGGCCTTCTCCTCGGTCGCCTGGAGCGACTCCTTCACCGTCGCCAGCTCCTCGGTGACCGCCGCCCGGGCGAGCTTCTCCTCGTCGAGCGCCGCCCTCACCCCGGGCAGCTCGGCCTCCACCTCGGCCAGGGCGCGCGCCAGGTCGCGGCGGTCGGCGTCGCTGGACGCGAGCTGCTGCTCGAAGCCGCTGGCCTGGCCCTCGGCGGCGTCGGCCCGGAGCCGCTCCTGCTCGAGCGCCGCCTGGAGCTGCTCCAGCCGGGCGGGCAGGAACCGGAGCTGCCCGAGCTGCGGGAGCACCTCGTCCAGCTGCGCCTTGAGCGCCACCGCCACCTCGCGGAGCCGCGCGGCCTCCAGGTCACGCTGCTCGTAGACGCTCCGCGCCCGGGTGAGCGTCTCCTCCTTCAGCTTGAGGACCGAACGGAAGTACTCGAGCTTCTCGTCGAGGGCGATGCCCCGCGGAGGCCGTGGCTCCGGGGGCTCCTGGAACGGGTCACCCGAGGGGCGAGGCGGGGCGGGCGGCACCTGGGCCACCGGGACCAGGCCGCCCGTCGCCGCGGTGGGCTGGCCGGCGGCCGGAGCCGGGCTGGCCGGACGGTTCCCGGAAGACCTCCGGGGCAGCGGCGGGGGGGCCAGCGAGCCGGGAGGAGCTGCCTGCTGGGGGGGCGAGGGGGCTCGCCGGGCGGGCGGCCCGGCCGGCGGCTTCGGGGCGATGGGTTCGTCCCCGAAGTCCAGATCTTGAAGAGGATTGACGTCTTCCGGTGCGCCGGGCATCGCCTGACAGGGCAGACTACCTGTCCTTCGCCCCAAAGGCCCATCCCACATGCCTACCCGCCACCGACTCGACAACGGCCTCACCGTCCTCCACGAGCACCAGGGGGCGGCGCACGTCGTGGCCTGGCAGATCTGGGTCAACGTGGGCGGTGCCGACGAGGGCCCCGACGAGGCCGGCCTCGCCCACCTCCACGAGCACATGCTGTTCAAGGGGACCGAGCGCCGCGGGCTGGGGGAGATCGCCCGGGACATCGAAGCGCACGGCGGCGAGGTCAACGCCTGGACCTCGTTCGATCACACCGTCTACCACACGGTGATGGCCTCCCAGTTCGCGCGCGAGGGCCTGGACGTGCTCGCCGACGCGGTGCGGTTCCCGCGCTTCGACCCGACGGAGCTCCAGCGCGAGTGCGAGGTGGTGGTGGAGGAGATCAAGCGCGCCGAGGACACGCCGGCCCGCCGCGCCTCGCGCGACCTGTTCCGCGAGAGCTACCAGGTGCACCCGTACCGGCTGCCGGTGCTGGGGACGCCGGAGAGCGTGCGCGCCACCACCCGCGAGCGCATCCTCGACTTCTACCGGCGGCACTACACCCCCGAGGCGATGACCCTGGTCGCGGTGGGCGACGTCCCGCTCGCCTCGGTGCACACCTGGGCCGAGGAGCTGCTCGGCGGTGACTGGGGACGCCCGCGCGCGCCCGGCCGTCACCGCCCGCCGGAGCCGGCACGGACCGGACGCCGCATCCATCTGGTCCCGGACGAGGCGAAGGAGGCCTGGCTCAACGTCTCGTTCGCCATTCCCGCGGCCAATCACGAGGACGTGCCGGCACTGGACGTGCTGGCGATGCTCGCCGGGCAGGGCGAGACCAGCCGCCTCTTCCGGCAGGTGAAGCGCGCCGGGCGGCTGGTGAACGAGATCAGCGCCTACGCCTACACCCCGGTGGACCCGGGCCTGTTCGGGGTGGGGATGACCTTGCCGGGCGAGAAGTTGCGGCCGGCGCTCACCGAGTCGCTGCGGACGCTGGCCCAGCTGATCACCGCGCCCCCCTCGGAGGAGGAGCTGGGGACCATCAAGGCGCTGGTGGAGAGCGAGGCGGTCTACAGCCGCGAGACGGTGCAGGGCCTGGCGCGGAAGCTCGGCCACTACGAGACGACGCTCGGCGGGTTCGAGGCCGAGGAGAAATACCACGCCCGGGTGGCGGCCCTGACCCCGGACGCCGTGTGCCAGGCGGCGCGGCGCTACCTCGACTTCGACACCGCGGTCGTCACCGCGCTCCTCCCTCCGGGTTCGCAGCTCACCGAGGCCGAGGTGCAGGGGGCGCTGGACGAGGCGCGTCGTGATCCGGGCGTCACCACCCCGGCGCGGCGGGCGCAGACCGTGCCCGCAGCGGCGATGCCGAAGCTGAAGGGCACCGGGCCCGAGGCGGGGAAGATCCAGGTGGAGCGGCTGGGCAACGGAGCGACCTTGCTGGTGCGCGAGGAGCGGACCACCCCGCTGGTCGCGCTGCGGGCAGCGTTCGTCGGCGGGCTGCGGTTCGAGACCGAGGAGACCAACGGGCTCACCACCCTGCTCTCGCGGATGCTCACCCGGGGCACGGCGTCGCTCGGGGCCGAGGAGATCCAGCACCTGATGGATGCCTGCGCGGGGTCGCTCGCCGGAGCAGGCGGGCGGAACTCGGTGTCGCTCCGGGCCGAGGCGCTGTCCCGGCACTTCGACCGCGCCTTCACCGTGTTCGCCGACTGCCTGCTCGACCCGGCCTTCCCCGACGAGGAGCTGGAGCGGGAGCGAGGCCTCCTTCTTCAAGAGATCGCCGCGCGCGAGGACCGGCCCTCGTCCCTGGCCTTCGACACCTTCTCCCGGGCGCTGTTCCAGCACCACCCCTACCGGATGCCGCAGATCGGCGAGCGGGCCAACGTGGAGCGCTTCACCGCCGAGCAGCTGCGGGCCCAGCACCGCCGCTTCCACGACCCGTCGCGGATGGTGCTGGCGATCATCGGCGACCTGAACGCCTCGGAGGCGCTCGAGCGCGCGCGCACGCTGTTCGGCGCGGCGGGCACCGGACCCGAGCCGCTCCCCGACGTGCCCCGCGAGGCCCCACCCACCGAGCGACGGCGGGTGCACAAGGTGCTGGCCCGCGCGCAGGCGCACGTGGTGCTCGGGTTCCAGGGGCTCACCCTGTTCGACCCGGATCGGCACGCGCTGGAGGTGCTCTCCACCGTGCTCTCCGGCATGGGCGGGCGGCTCTTCACCGAGCTCCGTGACAAGCGAAGCATGGCCTACAGCGTGACCAGTCTGGCGGTGGAGGGCCTCGACCCCGGGTACTTCGCGGTCTACATCGGCACGAGCCCCGACAAGCGGGAGGCCGCCGAGGCGGCGATGGAGGCCGAGCTCCGCAAGGTGCTCGACGAACAGGTGACTCCCGCCGAGCTGGATCGGGCGAAGGCCCACCTGGTGGGCACGCACGAGATCAGCCTGCAGCGGAACGCGGCGCGGGCGGCGCTGCTGGCGCTCGACACGGCGTACGGGCTCGGGCTCGACAACTTCGAGCACTACGACGAGCGAATCCAGGCGGTGACCGCGGACGAGGTCCAGCGCGTCGCCCGGCGCGTCATCCAGCTGGACCGTGCGGTGGCGGCGGTGGTGGGGCCATGAGCGCGCCGGCGCTCCTGCTCTGGGACGGCGACTGCGGCCTCTGCCGCCGGAGCGTCGAGTGGGCGGAGCGGCACGACAGTGGTCGGACGTTCCGCGCGGTGACGTACCAGCAGGCTCCCTCGCCCCCGATGACCCCGGAGCTCCGTCTGGCCTGCGCCCGGGCGGTGCATCTCCTCACCCCGGAGGGGGACGTGCTCCGGGCGGGCCGGGCATGCCTCTGGGTCCTGGAGCGAACGGGCCACCCGGTGCTGGCGCGGGGGCTGGCGCTGCCACCGCTGGTGTGGGCGGTGGAGCTGGGCTACTGGCTGGTGGCCAGGAACCGCCGGCTCGCCTCGCGGGTGCTGTTCCGGAGAGGAGCGGAGAGATGATCTGCGTGGCCGTCACCTACGTGGTCCTCCCCAACCGCGAGGAGGAGGCGATCGACCTCTTCACCTCGATGACCGAGGCCACCCTCCAGGAGGCGGGCTGCCGGATGTACCAGGTGCACCGGAGCCGCGAGGAGCCGCGGCGCTTCTTTCTCTACGAGCAGTACGAGGACGAGAAGGCGCTCGAGGCGCACCGGAAGAGCCCGCACTTCGAGCGGTACGTGCTGCGAGGTCTCTTCCGCATCCTGGAGAGCCGCACGCCGGACACCTGGATCCCGCTCCAGCTCCCGGGCCACCGGAGGTGAGCGCGGTCTCGCTGAGCCTGGACGTGCCCGAGCCGGAGGCGGAGCGGGTGGAGGCGCTGCTCTGGGACGCCGGGGCGACGGGACTGGAGATCCGTGACCGCGAGGCGCCGCCGATGCCGGGCGTGCGCGGTCCTTCGCCGGGCGAGGCCATCGTGGTGGCGTGGTTCGACGGCCGGGAGCCCGCCGAGGCCGCGCTGGCGGACGTGACGGCCTGGGTGCCGGCCGCGCGGGGGGTGCTCGAGGAGGCCCCGGACACCGACTGGTCGACGGCGTGGCGCGCGCAGATCCGGTCCACCCGCGTGGGGCGGCTCTGGGTGGGGCCGCCGTGGGAAACGGCGCCCGAGGGGACAGTGGCGCTCACCATCGAGCCGAAGATGGCCTTCGGCACCGGAGACCACCCCACGACCGCGCTGTGTCTCGCCGCGGTGGAGTCGTTCTGCACCGCGCACCCGGGCGCCTCGGTGCTCGACGTGGGGACCGGGACGGGCGTGCTCGCTCTGATGGCGTGGAAGCTCGGGGCCGGCAGGGTGGTCGGCGTGGACAACGACCCGATGTCGGTGACCTTGGCGCAGGAGAACGCGGCGCTCAACGGCATCACCGGGGTGGAGCTCTCCGGGGCGACGCTGGGGATGGTCGGTGGACCGTTCGACCTGGTGCTGGCGAACATCCTGGCCAACACCCTGGTGGAGCTCGCGCCGGCGCTGGTCCGGGCCACGCGGCGGCGGCTGGTGCTCGCGGGCGTGCTCATCCACCAGGAGGACGAGGTGCGCGAGGCCTTCGAGCGCGCTGGAGCGGTGTTCGAAGGCGGCGACCGCAGCGGCGACTGGGTTCGGCTCGAGTTCCGGGCCGCCTGACATGTTCCGGGTCCGCCTCGACGTCCCCACGCCCGTCCCCGAGCGCGTCCGGGTGGAGGGAGCGGCCCTTCGCCACCTGCGCGTCGCGCGGGTCGTGCCTGGAGAGACGGTGGAGGTGTTCGACGGGCGCGGCCGGGCCTGGGCGGGATGGCTCGAGACGGTGGACGAAGGCGGGGCGGTGCTCCGGCTCGCCGAGGAGCGGCGGGGCGAGGCCGGGCGGACCGTGGTGCTGATCCAGGGCCTGCCGAAGGGGGACAAGCTGGACTGGGTGCTGCAGAAATCGACGGAGCTCGGGGTCTCCGCGGTGTGGCCCGTGGTGACCGCGCGCTCGGTGGCGCGGCCGAAGCTCGAGGCGCTCGCAGCGAGACACGCGCGCTGGCAACGGATCGTCGAGGAGGCGGCGCGGCAGTCGGGTCGAACGGAGGTCCCGGAGGTGGCGGCGCTCCGGCCGCTCGAGGAGGCGGTGAAGGCGCTGCCCACGGGGGTGCGGCTCCTGGTGCTCGACGAGGAGGAGCCGCGCGAGCGGCTCGTTCCCGCGGCGGGAGACGGCGCGGTGGCGCTGGTGATCGGCCCCGAGGGCGGGCTCGAGCGTGAGGAGGTCGAGGCCCTGCGCACCGCGGGCGGTGTCCCGGTCTCCCTCGGTCCGCTCGTGCTCCGGACGGAGACCGCAGGTGTCGCCGCGCTGGCCGTGCTTCGACACCTCGACGGGCTGCTGGGCTGAATCGCCGCTCTACGCGGCAAGGCACCATCGAGAGGAACCCTCGTCAGGTGTCCTGCGGCGTGGACTCGTGTCTCGACGGGCGGACGTAACGAGGTGTCTGGCACCTCGAGCCGGCACCTCGAGCCGGGCACTCGAGCCGTAACGAGGTGTCTGGCACCTCGAGCCGAGGCACCTCGAGCCGAGGTGTCTGGGCATCCGAGCCGGGCACCCGAGCGGCATCACGTGAACGTCGTGACGATCGGGTGACGAGCCTCCCCGTTACGAGGACGGCGAGGGGTCGGGAGCGGACAGGCGGGCAGCCCCGTTTCTTGCGTCCCCCCTCCATCCGGCCTTTCATGCCGGGGTGTCCAAGTGCCTGAGATGCGGCGCCGAGCTTCCGCCACAGGGCGACTGCACGGCCTGCGAACCCGGCACGCTCTCCGCACAATCGCCGCCGGAGATCCTGAGCCGGGAGATCCCGCTGGATCGCCGGCACCCGCCACCGGCCATGCCGCCTCGAGCGACCCCGCCGCCGTTCAAGCTCGATCCGCCGGGTGCATCGGGACCAGGAGCGCAGATCCCGATGCTCACGCCCGTCCCCCGACCCGGACGGGCGTTGGACCCGCGACCGCCTGTCCTCACACCGGTCCCGGGGCCCGGTCCCGGGGCTCCGGGCCCGCGCCACTACCCAGGCTCCCGCCCGGCGACCTCTCCGGGCCTGCCCTCGGCCGGAACCGCAGCCGGGACGACACCGGTCACGCCGGGCCGCCCACCGGCGCAGATTCCTACGGGCACCCTGCCGTCCTGGCCACGCTCGATGGCGCCCTCCGGCCCGAGCCCATCGCCCGCCGGCACGCCTCGCGCACCCTCGGCCTCCAACGTGCCGGCAGCGACCACCGGCCCGGGTCTCCCTCCACCCAGGGCCAGCGGCACCAGCGAAACCCGGATGCCCGGGTCCTTCGCCCCGGCGGATTCCGCACCCGGCTCGCCGGCGACGAGCGGCGCAGAGCTCCGACCGACCTCGACGACCTCCGGCCTGCCCAGCACGATGCGTCCGTCGACCCCCGGCCTCGCACAGCCCGGGATGACTCCTGCCGTTCCGACGGGTCCAGGCTTCGCCAGCAGCCCGAGCGCACGCCCGACACAGCCGCCGGGCGGGACGAGGATGCCCGTCTCCGCGGCGATGCCGGCTGCGCAGGCCACGGCACGTCTCCCGGGTGAACCGAACGCTGCTCGCTCGATGGCTTCGGTCAGTCCGGCATCCGAGGCGCCGCTCCGTTCGCAGCCGATCCCTCCAGCGGCGGCACGTCCTGCATCTGGCGTCCCCTCGACACCCGTGCTGGGCGACGAGCCGCTGTCGTGGCCAGGCACGGCGCGGAGCTCCCTCTCGCCTTCTGCCGCACAGCGTCCGGAGACTGCCGCGCCGGTGTCACCGTCCGCCGCCACACGAAGCTCCATATCGTCCCCCGTGTCCACCGGTGCCGGGCCGAAACCCCGGGTTCCGGAGACGGCGCCGAGAACGTCGAGCGCACCGTCGCTTCCCGCCGCCGCACCGCCACCCCGCCTCACCGAGACACCGCCGAGGACCTCGAGCGCACCGTCGCTTCCCGCCACCGCACCGCCACCTCGCCTCACAGAGGCGCCGCCGCGGACCTCGAGCGCACCGTCGCTTCCCGCCACCGCACCGCCACCTGGCCTCACCGAGGCGT
>Ga0335069_10002354_pt1 | contig 29215 bp, 26 predicted proteins | sample Lox_Sample_11_FD_206714 | JGI IMG/M metagenome (GOLD analysis project Ga0335069, IMG submission 206714) | Soil microbial communities from Loxahatchee National Wildlife Refuge, Florida, United States - Lox_Sample_1.1 | ecosystem: Environmental > Terrestrial > Soil > Wetlands | place: USA...
AAGGCCATGCCACGTTTCGACGGCGGGAAAGTATCAGCAAGAATCGCTTGCTCGCTTGGCTGAAGGCCGCCGCCTCCGATTCCCTGGAGCACGCGGAAGAAAATGAGCATGGAGAGGTTCGGAGCGAAGCCGCAAAGGCAGGAACTGATCGTGAAGAGCGCGACGCAGCTCATGTAAAAACGCTTGCGGCCAATGATGGAGGAAAGCCATCCGCTGAGCGGGAGCACAATGGCGTTTGAGACCAGGTAGGAAGTAAGAATCCAGGTGCTTTCGTCAGTAGAGGCGGAAAGACTGCCCGCAATGTGCGGCAGCGCGACGTTGGCGATGCTCGTATCCAGCACCTCCATGAATGTTGCGAGCGTGACGGCGAGCGCGATGATCCAGGGATTGACCGCTGGACGCCAGGCGTCAGCATCGTTCATCGTGATGGTGGCGGCGGACATGGAAAGCAGTTCTTAGTTCTCGGTTTTCAGTTCTTCGTTGTTCGTCGCTAGTTGCTGGTTGCGGGCTGATGCGTCGAGGCCCCACACCTCGTCCGTTCGCTATTGCCTCACTTTTTGTTCGTGTCGCTCGTCGCCCGGGGCTCGTAGCTCGCGGCTATTTAATCCACACCTTCGGCTCTACCGACATGCCGGGGCGCAGCTCATGGCCTTTTAACTCGCCCGGCTCGAAAACTATTTTTATCGGGATGCGCTGCACTACCTTTACATAATTGCCCGTGGCGTTTTCCGGCGGCAACAGACTGAAGAGCGCGCCACTCGCGCCGGAGATCGAGTCGACATGGCTTTTGTAAGTTTTGCCGTTGGCGTCGACTTCGATGTCGACCTTCTGGCCCTTCTCCATGTGCTTGAGCTGAGTCTCCTTAAAATTGGCCGTAACCCAGAGGTCTTCAAGCGGAACCACCTTCAACATCTCCTGGCCGACGCTGACGTTCTGGCCAACTTCCACCGTTCGGTTACTGGCCACACCCGTAACCGGCGCGACGATCTTTGTATATTGCAAATTAAGTTTCGCCTGGTCGAGAGCAGCTTTTCTTTGCTGGACGGTGGCTTCGGCGGCCTGGGCGCGCGAACGCGTGACTTGCACGAGCTGCGGCGCGGTTTGCGCGTTGCGGAGGTCAGCATTGGCCTGAAGAAGTTTGCCTTGCGCCTGCTCGATCTGTGCCTGGGCGGCATCGGCGCTGGCTTTGTAGGCTTCGACTGTCGCGGCGCTGGCTTTGGCGGCGGCTACGGCTTGATCGTACTGCTGAGCCGAGATCTCCTGCTTGTCGATCAACTGCTTGTAGCGAACGAGGTCGTCCTGCGCCTTGACGTTGTTCGCCTCGGCTTGCGCGACCTGCGCTTTGGCGGCTTCGAATTGCTGCTTGGCGGCGGCGATCGCGGCCTTCGCGTTGGCGACTCCGGCCTGCGCGCTGGCTACCTGACTGGAAGTATTTACATTGGTGACAGGAATGTTGATGCCTGCGGCCGCGGCTTGCGCCACAGCATCGTCGTACTGCGCCTGCGCCTGGTTCACCGCAATCTGGTAGTCGGCAGGATCGATTTCAACCAGAACGGTTCCCTGCTGCACCAGTTGATTGTCTTCAAAGTTCAGCTTGATCACGTGGCCACTGACACGCGCGCTGACGGAGTTGATGTGTCCATCGATCTGCGCGTCATCGGTCGATTCATAGCTGGTGAAGTATCGCCATGCAAAAAGACCCGCCACAAGCAGGACGAGAACGACGAGTGCGATCCCCCATCGGGCGCGTTTGCTGCCGAGGAGGCCGCCGCGCCGCGTGTAGCGCGCTTCGACGTCGGGGGAGATCGGCTGATGCGGCGTGGAAGCAGGCTTGGGCTCAGCGACGGCAGTAGGAGTATCAGCCATAAACTATTTTTTCCCTCTCAAATAATCGAGAACGCCTTGCTCCGCACGGCCGAGAGCGCGGGCGTAAGAAACTTTGGCCAGATTATGAAGATAAAGGCTTGAAATCAGGTTTTCATGGGCGGAGGCGACGGCCTCCTGTGCCTGAATGACTTCGAGATTGTCCGTGACGCCCGCGGAAAATCGGTCGCGCGACTGAATGAGCGCCTGGTCGGCGAGGTTAACGGAACTTTGCGCGACCTCGACTTGATCGGCCGACGACTTGAGATCGAGGAGGGCGTTGCGAATGTCCTGATCGATTTGTCCCTTTACGTCGGCGAACTGGGCTTGAGCCTGGCGCAAGGCGGCGTCGGCTTTGAGAACATCGCTGTGAACCTTGCCGCCCTGGAAAATCGGAATGCTCAACGTGCCGACGATCTCATACGTCGGCAAAATGCTGGCGGGAGCGGGACCGATCTCGCCATAGTTGCCGGAGAGAGAAAGACTCGGGTAATACCCGGCGATGGCGGCGCTATGCTGAAGCTCAGCCGCGGCTACGCGATCAAGCGCCGCCTTGTAATCGGAGCGCGTGCTATAAGCGCGCTGGACACTGGTTTCAACGTCGGGGATCGGAAAGGGCTCGTAAGGAGCTTTATCGGCGAGGACGAACTCCTGGCCGGCCGCAAGGCCAATCACGCGGGCAAGTGTCAGCTTCTGCTTGGCGAAGTCGTTGGTGGCGGCGATCAACTGTTGCTGGCGCGCTTGATACTCGACTTGAGCGCGTAAGGTGTCGATGGCAGGCGAGACGCCGGCCTGTTGCTGCGCCACTGCCTTGTCGTACAGCGCCTTTGCCGATTCGACTTGTGCCTGCGCCGTCTCAACGCGCGCCGCTCCGGCAATCGCGGAGAGATAGGCATTGCCGGTGGCGAGCACTACGAGATCGCGCGCGTCCTGCAAGCTGGATCGCGCAATGTTTTCGCCGATTACCGACGAGCGGTAGTTCTGGATCGATTTCCAGTCGAAAAGCGTTTGCGTCGCTGCCGCCCGAACGTCGAAGTAGGAGAAAGGACCGACAGTCGGGGGGATATTTCCGAAGGCGCCGCCTTTAGGAAATTTGCCGAAGCCGAGCGCTTCCAGGCTGACTTTTTGTTCGGTCGCCTGTACCTGGCCATTGATGTTGGGAAGCAGTTCGCTGAGCTGACGCCACTTCTGCCCGCGTGCCTGGATGGTGTTGTATTCCGAGAGCAGCGCGGCGAGGTTCTGGCGCAATGCGCGTTCCATCGCATCGGTAAAAGTCAGCGACAGAATTCCAGGCGTTGGTTTGCTTTCGGCGACGCTGCCGAAGATAGGGTTCTGCGACGAGCTTGGCACCTGTCCCGGAATGGAAGCCGTGTTTTGCGAGGCCAGCACTTGAACTAGGAAGATGCTACTCAAAACAATGAGAGCCGAGCTTCGGGCGAGGACTCGAATCGAATCAGACGGCCCATGAATTTGATTGCACGCAGTTTTTGGCCTGCAGCTTACAGGTTCAGCGGAATAGGAAGAAGCCATGAAAAGTGGACTCACTCCTCAGATGTGAAACAAAACTAAAATGATAAGTCTTTTGGATTCGTTTTTGCGCCCAGGTGATGCAAATAGTTGAAAAGTTTCACGATAAATGGCGTGACCCCGGGTCCGCAGTCCTCCACTTTCTGCAATCGGGCTCCTCGCAACGCAAGGTCCAAGAAAGCATGGGCACAAGGTGCATGACCTTGGTCATCTTGCCGAATTACGGCCCAGAGTCGAAGCTAGGCGAGGACTTAGAGCCACTTCCCTGCGGTCGGAGCACCGGGGGAAGCCGTGCGTATGAGCGAATCCACGAAACCCATGACCGAAGGATCGGACTGGACCCACCTGCTCACCGATCCTGACCTGGTAACCCATCTTTCCGTATTACTTCAGACCTATCGCGAAGTTTCGCCGGAGAAGCGCGGGCAAGCGCTGCTTGCGGCTATGCGTGAGATCAAAGAAAGAGCCGCGCGCGAACGCGCTGCCAAGGAGCATACGGCCCCGGCTGCGGAGGCCGAGCCGCTTCCTTCACCTCAGCCGGTCACGGAGACTCCGCCCTTTGAGCCGGATTTCTTCGCACCCACGATGTCGTCAGATCGCCGAAAATTTACTCGCATGAAATGTAACGTTGCCGTCGAATTGCGGGTGGATGGCACGTATACCCCGGTTTGGGGAACCTTGGTCAATGTTGGCCGGGGCGGCTGCATGGTGGAAACCGCACGTCTAGTGCCGACAGACAAGGTGCTTCAGATTGGATTGTGGGTAGCGAGCGGCAAGATCTGGGTGAAGGGCGTGATTATCAGGGGCATCTCGACCGGACCGGCGACATCGTCCGGGGTCCGCGTGCAGTTCTCGCGCAGTGAGCTTTCCGAAAAAGAGCACCTGCGGGAGTTCCTGAAGTTCGTCGAGGGCGAGGCACATAAGTCACAGAGCGAAAAGAGTTACGTAGCCAAACTCAAGCGCTGACCTGCCCCCCAGCCCGATTACTTCTTCTTGCAACTTTTCCTGTATTCGGGGTTCATTCTGAAGGGGCACCGTCTGGATGGAAAGGCCTGTTCGCCGACGAATATCCCTTGTGATCGCCGCCGCGGTACTGGCGGGCCTGCCGACGACCCAACTCGCCCTGGGCAAGAAAAAGGCCAAGGCAGAAGGCATGGACGAGCAGAGGCGCGCCATGCACGCGCTCAATCGTCTGACGTTTGGCCCGCGTCCCGGGGATGCCGAGCGCGTCGCGCAGATGGGCGTCGAGAAGTGGATCGATCTCCAACTTCATCCCGAAAAAATTGACGACTCTGGGCTTGAGGCGCGCCTGTCGCCATTTCGCACGCTGCGGATGAATACGCGCGAGATCGTCGAAAATTTTCCGAACAACCAGATCATCAAGCAAGTTGCAGAAGGCAAAGAGCCGATGCCGTCAGACCCGGCTCGCCGCGCGGTGTACGAAGCTGGGATCGAACGATACGAGGGCAAGGCCGATGGCACGGCAAAGGGGAAGAAAGTTGCGATGAAGGACGCGGGGTCCGACGCTCAGAACACCCCGGCCGAAAAGGACGCGAAGACCGGTGATGCGGGCGACTCCGACCAAGCCGAAGCGCATGCAAATGTTAAACTGCGCGAACTCCTCGATCTGCCGCCCGACGAGCGCTATCGGAAAATTCTGAGTCTCACTCCCGAAGAACAGCGCATGATTGCCAACCGCGCGCGCGGCCCTCGCGGCGACGCGCTCATGGACGGCCTCAACGACCAGCAAAAAGAAACCGTTCTCGCGCTCAATAATCCCGAGCAGGTTGTCGTAAGCGAACTGATGCAAGCCAAGGTGATGCGCGCAGTATATAGCGAGCGGCAGCTTGACGAAGTAATGACCGACTTCTGGTTTAACCACTTCAACGTCTTTATCAATAAGGGCGCAGACAGGTTTCTGGTGACGAGCTATGAGCAGGATGCAATTCGTCCGCATGCGCTTGGAAAATTTGAAGACCTCTTGCTGGCGACCGCGCGGAGCCCGGCTATGCTCTTCTATCTCGACAACTGGCTCAGCGTAGGACCGCACTCGGAGGTAGCGATTGGCCCGCCGCCACAGGAGCGCGGCAGACCAAGGCGCGGGCGGGCGATACCAAAACGTCCGCCGGGCGCTCGATCAAAGACAAGGGCCGGCAAGTCGAGCGGCCTGAACGAAAATTACGGCCGCGAACTGATGGAACTTCACACGCTCAGCGTCAACGGCGGCTATTCGCAGACCGACGTTACCGAAGTAGCGAAGGTCTTCACCGGCTGGACGATCGAACAGCCGAACCAAGGCGGTGGCTTCAAGTTCGAGCCGAGGATGCACGAACCGGGCGACAAGATGGTGCTAGGACATCGCATCAAACAGAACGGCGAGAAAGAGGGGCTGCAGGTGCTGCGCCTGCTAGCCCGCGATCCGCACACGGCGCACTTCATCTCGCAGAAGCTGGCAATCCGGTTTGTGTCGGACGATCCTCCGCCCGCGCTGGTCGATCGCATGACGAAGACTTACCAAAAGAAGAAAGGCGACATCCGTGAGGTGCTGAAGACGATGTTCGAGTCGCCGGAATTCTGGGCTCCGGAAACCTATCGCGCAAAAGTGAAAACTCCGTTTGAGTTTGTGGTTTCGGCGGTACGCGCAAGCGGAGCGCAGGTAGATGACGCGCGGCAACTCGTCGGCACGCTGAACAACATGGGCATGCCACTGTATGGAATGACGCCGCCGACCGGATATTCGATGAAAGCGGATGCGTGGGTGAACTCGTCGGCGCTGTTAGCGCGGATGAACTTCGCACTCGCGGTGGCGGGTGGCAAAGTGCGTGGCGTAACCATCGACAGCGCAGGGCTTGCGCAAGGTGCTTCCGATGGCGAGCAAGCATTGGCCAGGCTGGAGGCATCGTTGCTGGGTGCAGACGTATCGCAACAGACGCACGAAACCATCGTGAAGCAACTGGAAGATCCCGCGAAGCGATTGGAAGATAAAAAGATCGGCCAGAAGAAGCTGGACAATGCAGCGCGCTCGCCGAATGTGCCGCTGATTACGGGATTGATTTTGGGGTCGCCGGAGTTTCAGAAAAGATAGCTGTGAGCCGTCATCTGTCGGCTATCAGTCCAAACTGATACCGCTGACAACTGATAGCTGAAAGCTGGTACATATGTCCTTAACTCGTCGCATCTTTCTTCGTAACGGCGCGCTAGCTGTGGTCGGCACCGCCGCACTGCCCAGTTTCCTCACGCGCGCGGCTTTCGGTGCAGCCGATCCGGGAACTCGAAGCAAACGGCTCGTCGTCATCTTCCAGCGCGGGGCCGCGGACGGACTCAATATCGTTGTGCCTCACGGCGAAGCGGCCTACTACTCGATGCGCCCGACGATCCACATTCCCAAGAAATCTGTCATCGATCTCGACGGATTTTTCGGCCTGCATCCGGCGATGTCGTCGTTCGAGCCTTTGTGGAAGCAGAAGCACCTTGCCATCATTCACGCCTCGGGCTCGCCCGACCCCACGCGTTCGCATTTTGACGCGCAGGATTTCATGGAGTCTGGCACGCCTGGAGTAAAAGCCACGGATGATGGCTGGCTGAATCGCTGCCTGCACGGTCTGCCGGCGAATTCAATGTCAGTTGCGTCGGATTCATCGGCATTTCGCGCCATCGCACTCGGACCCTCTCTGCCACGAATTCTCCTGGGGAAAGAGCCGGCGGTCGCCATTAACAACCTCAGCGATTTTTCCGTTGGCGGGAAGAATCCGAAAGCAGCTCCGATTGCGAATACCTTCGAGGCGATGTACGAACACTCCGTCGATGCGGTCATGCACGGCACCGGTCAGGAGACCTTTGACGCGGTAAAGACGCTGCGGGCCGCAGACCCGTCAAAGTACGCTCCGGCGGCGGGGGCGAATTATCCCAAAGGACGATTTGGCGACAGCTTGCGGCAACTGGCGCAATTGATCAAGGCCAATGTCGGCGTGCAGGTGGCGTTTGCCGATCTCGGCGGCTGGGACCATCACGTGAACGAAGGCAGCACCCAGGGGCAGATCGCGAACGTCCTCGGAGATTTTTCGCGATCGATTGCGGCGTTCTGGAATGACCTTGGCGACCTTGGAGAAGACACGGTGGTCGTAACCATGTCGGAGTTCGGCCGCACAGCGCGCGAGAATGGCAACCGCGGCACGGATCACGGACACGCAAACGTCATGTTCGTGCTCGGAGGCCCAGTGCGCGGCGGTAAGGTTTACGGCCGATGGCCAGGACTGGATCAGTCGCAGTTGTATGAGGGACGCGATCTGGCGGTCACTACGGATTTCCGGCTCGTGCTGAGCGAGATGGTGTCGCGTTATTTGGGGAATCGGGATTTGAAGAGCGTATTTCCGGGGTTCGAGCAAACAGGGCAGTTTTTGCAGATGCTGAGTTAATTACGTTCTCTACAGAGTCTCAACACCGCCACCTTCTAAAGCTTTTAACCGCAGAGTTCGCGGAGAACTGCCGCAGAGTCCGCCGAGACGTCACATTCTTCCTACGTCTCGCTTTGCTAAACTCCTCTCGATCTTCGTTCACGCGGAGTTCCTATCGATGCGAATGTCCTTTTACGCGGTTGCGATTCCACTCTTGCTCTCTGTTTTCTTACAAGCACAAACGAAGGGCTCCTTTCATGAGGTGTCGGTTTGCGGCAAATCGGCGGTCCACCAGACTGTTCTTATCAACGACGACCGGCAACATTCGATCAGCCTCGACCAGCGGCCTTGCACCTCGCGTGAGCCAATCGGGATCGGCCGCCTCGAGGGTACAGAGTATGTCACTTATGGCGTCGACGATGTCCAGAACGGCCGCTCGATCGATCGCGGATACGCCGTCGGAACGATGGCGAACGGCGACCGCTACTTTCTCGCCTACAATGGCACGGCAACCATGAACGGAAATGCTCCAGAGTACCTCGAAGGCACATGGACGTTCACGGGCGGGACTGGACGGCTGAAGCAACTGAAAGGCGGCGGAACATACGCAGCGCATCCGACGGCGGATGGCGGGATGGAGTTTGTGATTGAGGGGAAGTACGAATTGCCTTAGGGCATTAGGCCAAATGGGCTAGTTCGAGCGAACACCCACATTCTTGACGCCTGGTGCTGCAGGCGCTCCGCACTCGTCGCAAAACTTGGCCAATGGTGAGATAGCGTGCCCGTTGAGACATCGGCGTGTGGAGTCATATTTCCATGCATTAATGACCGAGTAGGTTATGCAGAAAGATGCTGCATAGAAGCAGCCAGGAAAGAGCACAAAAACATCCGGATAGGGTCTCTGCACCTTCAGGACAACCGGCAGATATGCAAGGGCAGAGACTACTCCAACCACTGCCCACATCGATTTGCGCATCCAAGGCGGGCATCCACGCAAAGCAGCTTTCCACATATCCTTCTGTTTGAAGTCTTCAGTCAGTTTGTTCATTAGAAATATGGTGGGGAACCACACAATGAAGATTCCGAAAAACAAGAGCGGCGGCCGGTTCTGGGGAGGCGAGTAGATGCCAGCAAACTCAAAGACATAAGCTCCGAGGCTGAGAAGCAACCCTAATAGGGCCAACATCATGACCGTATATGCAACAAGCCTCGCCATTAGTTGTTTTTCTCAGTCCTGATTCAACCTATCTCGATCAGCACGTCGTCGGCTTCAATCCTCACCGGATACACCGCCACCTTCGCTGACGGCCCCGGGCCTTGGCCTGTGATCGGGTCCCAGGCCCAACCGTGCCACGGGCAGATGACTTTTCCCTTCTCGATTACGCCTTCGCCGAGCGGTCCGCCCATGTGGAGGCAGGTATTCTCCATGGCATGGATTTCGCCGTTGAGATTGACCACGCAGATTTGCTTGCCGTTGCAGGGGAGTTCTTTGACTTCGTTGATGGGCGGGAGGTCGGACTTGGCGGCGAGTTTGGTGAACATGGCTGTCAGCGATCAGCTATCAGCCGTCAGTTTAAACCACTGCACGCAGGCAGTCTCGAATATTGCGGAAAACTGCAGATCCCTCGCCGCGCTCGGGATGACAAAACTATACAGGGGTGGTTTAAGCCGACGGCTGATAGCTGATAGCTGATGGCTATGCTTTCGGCTGCATCGTCTGCGCCACCATCACCTGCCGCTTGAAATTCTCCATCATGCTCTCGTCGAGGCGAACTTCGGTCGGCTTCTTGGCCAACGTCATGGTGTCGATTTTGTCTTGCAGGCGCAGCAGCGCGTAGAAGAGATTCTCCGGCCGCGGCGGACAGCCGATGACGTAGACATCGACCGGAACGATGCGGTCAACCCCTTGCAGGACCGCGTAGGTATTGAACGGGCCGCCAACGGAGGAACAGGCTCCCATGGAGATGACCCACTTTGGCTCGGGCATCTGCTCGTAAATTCGCTTCACGATCGGCGCCATCTTCAGCGTCACCGTGCCGGAGACGATCATCAGGTCCGACTGCCGCGGGCTGGGACGAAAAACCTCCGAACCGAAGCGCGCGATGTCGAAGCGCGCGGTCGAAGACGCGATCATCTCAATGGCGCAGCACGCCAGGCCAAACGTCATCGGCCAGAGCGCCGACTTGCGCGCCCAGTTGAAGACATAGTCCACCGTCGAGATCATGAAGTTCTTTTCGAATTTGTTCTGAAGCCAGCTCATGGGGCCTCGTGCAATGTGTGTATTTCAGCCCTACAGAATAAAGGAACATCATACGCTTGGGCGTGATGGAGGTCACTGGGGGAACGGCACGTCTTAGGTCCCAGGTGTCAGGTCTTGGGTGTTAGGCATTGGGTGTTGGCTTCGGTTTCGAGTCGCTGGTCGCTGATTGGCCGGGCTCATTGCTGCCCTTCTTCGACTCACCAATCCCTTGCCCCTTCGTCTAACCCGCCACGGAGGCGGTATGACTAGACATAACAGACAGTTGATCGTGCGGCTGCTGGCTGCGATGGCAATTTCGCTGTGGTCCGGTGCGGCTTGGGCTTCGGACCACCAGGGCAGCATGACCGAGGAGTTCCACAAGGTTTATCCATTGTCGGCGCAGGGGCGCGTCGAGATCGAAAACATTAACGGGCCGGTCCACATCACCGGCTGGGACCGCGCCGAGGTTAAGGTCGACGCGGTGAAGAGCGCGTGGAGCAAGGAGCGGCTGGACGAGGCTCGGATCGATGTTGACGCGTCGGCCGACAGGATTTCAATTCACACGGAATATCCACAGCACGACCACAATTTCAACTTCGGCGGCGACGATGAACGCAACAATCCGGCGCGAGTCGAATACACCATCTCCGTTCCGCGGCAGGCTCGGCTTGACGAAATCAAGCTGGTGAACGGGCGGCTTGACATTCAGGATGTTGCCGGAGAAGTCCATGCGTCATGCGTGAATGGGAAGATGGAAGTTCGGAACCTGCAGGGGCGGACGGAACTCAATACAGTGAATGGCACGCTCGATGCCGAGGTCGGTCAGATGCCTTCTTCGGCGGTGAAGCTCTCCTCGGTGAATGGACGCCTGCACGTGACGCTGCCTTCGGACGCGAGCGCGGAAGTCGAAGCGAGCACGGTTTCCGGACACATCTCGAACGATTTCGGATTGACCGCGATTCGCCATCAATATGTTGGGCACAGCCTGCACGGGCAGCTAGGATCGGGCGGAACGATGGTGAAGCTCTCGAACGTGAATGGGACGATCGAGATCAGCCACGCGAATGACGGCCGTCCGCTGAGTTCGGCGACGAATCTGGAGCGCGGGCGGCATGATCGCGATGAAGATCGCGACGACGACGATGACTAGCCATTGAGCTACGAGCAGCGAATCACGAGTGGCGAGCTGGACCTCTTCGAGAGATTGGGTTGTTCGAGGCTCGTGACTCGCGGCTCTTGACTCAATAGATCGTATATCCCGGCGCGGGATTGCGGACGTCCGGTTTCGACGCCATCAGCAATAACGCGCCGATTTTCTTGAACGCTTTCATATCGTCGAGAGAATGAAACGACGTGGTCTTGTAGTTTTCCGGTGTTGGCGTGTCGTCCGGAATCAACGCGTACTCGACCTTCTCGAAAGCGTGAGCCTTCAGCAACGCGGCATACTCTTCCGCCGAGCGGACATGCACTGGCACTTTCAGCTTCGGCACCCATTGCAGCGAGTACGGATTGTCTTTATACAGATTGATCAGGATGAAAAGGCGGCCATGCGGCGCCATCACGCGAAACAGTTCGGCCAGTGCGCGCTCCTGATCAGGATAGTAATAGAACGACTCCACTGACAGCACCTTGTCGAAGAAGTTCTCCTCCCACGGAATCTGCATGGCGGAGCCTTGCACGAACATGATGTTCTCGAAGTCTCTCGAGGCAGCGCGGGCCTGACGAATCATCTCGTCGGAGATGTCGACGCCGATAACTTGACCAAAACCTTGCGGGCCCTCGCCGACGAGACGCGCAAGCAAACGCGTGGCCCAGCCCGATCCGCAGCCGAGATCGAGAACACGCTCACCGGGGCGAAGATCCATCCGTCGGAGCGTCTTCTCGGTGATGTCGAGATGGTGGTTCTCCATCTTCGGGCCTTCGCCGCGTTCGGCCCATTGGTTGAATTCCTGCTGCAAGCGCTGGTCGTTGGATTGGTTGTCATTCGCCATGTTTCAGTTCTCAAAAAGACTAATTCCCTGAGTCAGAATATCAAGTCTCAACTCTTGATTGTCGCTGGGAACATCACGGGTTGACTGCGAGCCAGGACCCACTTATGATCTCGCGGTCTATTGATGTTTTGGAGGTCCCAGTGAAGTTCTTCGCACCTGTCCTGCTTCTGGCTTTGTTCCTTAACGCTTCCGCTGCCGACTCGCCGGATACGCGCGAGATCACCGACCCCAAAACAATTGCCTCGGGTTCTGCCGAAAATGCCGACGCCATCCCAATCGACGACCTCTTCTTCACGCGATCGGTCAGCGGAGCATCGTGGTCTCCAGACGGTAGGCAGATTGTATTCACCTCGAACTTCACCGGGCGTAACAATCTTTGGAAGGTAAACACCGATGGCGGCTGGCCCATCCAGTTGAGCCAATCGGACGACCGACAGGGTGGCGCCACCTGGTCGCCCGACGGAAAGTGGATCGTTTTCCAATCCGACAAAGGCGGAGGCGAGATTTACGATCTGTTCGCGATTCCGAGCGATGGCGGAGAACTTGTCAACCTCACCAATACGCCTGAAATTTCAGAAACCAGTGCTGTTTGGTCCCCTGACGGAAAGAGGTTGGCGTTTGATTACAAGCCTAAGGCCGCATCCGCCACGGATATCGCAGTTATGGATTGGGCAACACATTCGGTCCGGAACGTAACTCAAGAAAAGTCAGCCGACCACGGATGGAGCGGAGCGGTCTGGTCGCCGGACGGCCGATTCATTTATGCCACCCGTGGCAAAGTCAGTTTCTCCGACTCGGATGTTTACCGGCTGGATGTGACCAGCGGAGCACAAGAGAATCTTAGCCCGCATCAAGGCGACAATCGAACCCTGGCGAATGCGATTTCGCCGGATGGGCGGACTTTGCTCATCACCTCCGACAGACCGGGCGGTTATCCGAACGTTGCTCTCCTTGATGTGGCGAGCAAGAAAATCACCTGGGTGACTGACCTCAAGTGGACCGTCAGTGGAGGAGATTTTTCTCCGGACGGTAAGCATTTCACCTATGAGGTGAATGAAGACGGGCGCACCGATGTCTATCTCGGCGAGACAACCACCGGCAAAGCGGTCAAGCTTGATGTCGCCCCTGGCCTGAACAGTTTCGCTGGCAGCCCGTCAACCTTCGCGCCGGGCGGCGACCGTCTTCTCGTGAGCCATCAGAGCTCAACTCAACCCGGAGATTACTGGATGTACAACATTTCGAAGGGAGAAGCCCGCCAAGTCACCTTCTCGGCGATCGCCAGTTTGACGGCGGCGAAAATTCCTCCCTCGCATCTTGTTCATTACCGCAGCTTCGACGGGAGAATTATCAGCGCATTCGTCTGGGTGCCGTTCAACCTGAAGCGCGACGGATCGAATCCTGCCATCGTTTTGCCGCACGGCGGTCCCACGGGCCAGACAACCGATTACTTCAACCGTACGGTCATCGCCCTGGTCACGCGCGGATACATCTGCATCGCGCCGAACGTGCGCGGATCGACTGGGTATGGAATGGATTTCCAGAAGGCCAACTACCAGGACCTCGGCGGAGGCGATTTGCAGGACGAGGTCTATGCGGCGAAGTTTCTCGAAGAGACGGGTTACGTCGATGCGAAGAAGATCGGAATCACGGGCGGCTCTTACGGCGGCTACATGACCCTGATGGCCATCGGCAAAACGCCTGACACTTGGGCAGCCGCGGTCGAGGAATACGGCATTATCAACTGGCTGACCATGCTGCAACATGAGGATCCGATGCTTCAGCAGTATGAACGAACGCTACTTGGCGATCCTGAGAAAGACCGCAAGATATACGAGGCTGACTCGCCGCTGGCATATATCAAGGACGAGAAGGCGCCGCTGCTGGTGCTGCAAGGCGACAACGATATCCGCGTGCCCAAAGAAGAAGCCGAACAGGTGGTGAAGATATTGCAGGATGAGGGCAAGACGGTGGATGCGCACTACTATCCAAACGAAGGCCATGGATTTGCCAAGCGTGAGAACCAGGTGGACGCGATCCGGCGGACAATTGAATGGTTTGATCGGTACTTGAAGGGAACGAAGTAGGGCTGAGAACTGAGAGCCTGGAGCTTTTTTTCACTCCGGCATGTCAGACTTGAACAGGCTTTGACCCGCTAGCGCCGCGTGAAACCCCCATGCAGCTACGGCCAATACCAACACCATTGCACTCATGGAATATGAGGCGTACCAGCGCGAGAAATCGAAGGTGATGGGGACGTTCATGGTCAGGTTGGCGGTAAAGACTGCGAAGGCTAACGAGATGAGACCGAAGCGGACGAGCGCGAAAGCGGCGATGCCATAGATCAGCACTGCGCTCGTGGCTTGGAACAACGGGTGCGACAGTCCGATCACGTGCAGGAACGTGAAGATTGCCGTAAACGCTACACCAGCAGCCCACGGCTTGCGTAACAGGTAACGAAGTCCGATGAGGACGATGAAGAAGAACAGGGTGCCCTGGATGCCCCCGGGCAGCATCACCAGCCATGCGCCGATCGTGCTGCGCAATCCGAGCAGATAGTCAGAGGAGAGAACGTCGGGGGCCAGGCCGTGGCGGCTGATGCCATAGGCCTGGCGGACCTGGTAGATCAGGAGCCAACTCACGCCGAGCATCACTCCGAAGAGAACGTCGCGGCCAACCAGCGGATCGCGAACGCGGCCACTAACGACGCGTGTCCAGGAAATGATGGTCTGGGGCCACAATCGGCGCACATACGGCTCAAGCGCCATGTAGAGTAGCCATGAAAGTCCTGCCATGAAGAGGCCTGTACTGGTGGCGAGCGCAAAGCCTCCGAGCAGAATGTCCAGGTCAGGAACGAAATGGCCGTAGCAAAGCCAAATGGCAATCTGAAGAACGTACACAGAGAAGGCGAGGCGAAATGCACCCTGACGATCGCCCTTGCCGCGCTTGTATTGGCGTCGCGCGAGCCCGACCGCGCCGATCAGCATGCCGAAGAATAGAAGCCCCTCGATGATATTGCTAGCCTTCTTGCCCGCGGAAACGTCTAAGGGGCGCATGCGTGAGGGACGTGTCCATGGACCGATGAGGCGGAAGAAGACGGGCTTGCCATGCCAGCCTGCGGCCTCGATGCGCAACGGACGGTCCGTTCCGGGCCATTTGCCGGTCCAGGCAGCGCGCGTGTCGGAAGTGGCGAGCGTCGTCCATTGCGGACTTGCGGGTTGCAGTTGCTTGGGATCGACGCCTGCGGCGGAGAACAGCGGCGTCCAATCGACGGGATTGGCTGGAGCGGGGACATCCTCGACTTCCGCGGGAATTGCCTGGAAGAAGAGAAGGTGTCCGCTTGGGTCGAGTTTCAGATTGACCATGCCCGAGTGCGTCGTGGGAGGATCGTTGAAGGTTACGATGCTTGGCGTGTTCGAGCGTTCGAACTGCTGTGCGTCGAGATAGCGCGAACTCTGGCGATAGGCAAACTGCAGGATTGGTGGTTGTCCGCTGGCGAAGATTCTGGACCAGTCGGGATGCGGCTTGTCATTGGCCTCGGCCCAATGCTCGAAGTCATCGTCCTCGTCGAACTCGATGGCCGAATCGACGGGCTTCTGGTCGTAGCCGAGCTGGGCAACAATATCGCGCGCGCGGTGCGTGAGAACGTCGGGCGATTGATCGAGCGGCGTGCGCGCCAGACCATCATTCCTCGCCATCAGGGTCAGGCTGACGATCACGGCAAGAATGCATCCGCCCAGACAAAGCAGCGCGACTTTCGGGCGCATGCCTTCGTTTGCGCCCGCGGCTGCGACCATCTGCGGTGAGGGTGTTTCCCCTGCGGCTAATGCGGCCGCGAGCGGATCGCCGCCTGGAAGCGCAGCCGCTACCGACAGCGCATTCGCTGGACGGTTTGATGGCTCGGGTTCGAGGCAGCGCAGAATCACACGCTCGACGAGCGGGTCGAGGTCCTTGACGAAACTCGACGGGCGGCTGATGTCGCCCGCGGCGCGCGAGCGGACGAGGTCGGCGAGATTATCGGCGCTGAAGGCGCGCTTGCCGGTGAATAGCTCGTAGAGGACGAGGCCGAGGGCATAGATGTCGCTCTTCTCGGTCACCTCCCTTCCTGCGAGTTGTTCCGGCGCCATGTAGGCGGGCGTGCCGCTGCGCACTTCCGTGCCTTTGGCTTGATCGGCGAGCGCGGCGAGTCCGAAGTCGGTGATGACGGCTTGTCCGCGTCCATCGAGCATGATGTTGGCTGGCTTCAGGTCGCGGTGGAGAACGCCTTTGGCGTGCGCGGCTGCAAGTCCGGCGCAGAGCTGGCGTGCGATGTCGAGCGCCTTGTCGTTCGGCAGGCGTCCGATGCGGCGCAGCAGCGATCCGAGATCTTCTCCGTCGACATACTCCATGGTGAAGTACGTCTGCCCGTCAACTTCGCCCACGTCATAAACCCGGCATACGTTGGGGTGCGAGACCTTGCGCGCGATGCGGACTTCGGCCTTGAAGCGATCGAGCAGCGCGGGATCCTGCGCTGCTTCTTCGGGAAGGAACTTGAGCGCGACGGGCTGGCCGAGCGTGAGATCGTCAGCGCGATAAACCTCGCCCATTCCGCCGCGGCCGAGTAAAGCAACTACTCGATAGCGATCCGCGAGCAAAGCTCCGGGAAGAAAGCGGCCGTAATTTAGCAGTTCGTGGGAAGAAGAGCTTGCATGGCTCGACCTCGACACGGGACGAGGCGAGCGCGGCGTCTTTGGCGCGGCCATCGGATCGGCGCAAACGAGAGTCGGAATTTCGTCGGGAGTGAGATTGTTTTCCGCGTTGGTACTGGGAAGAGTTTCGTCGGATAGCTCTGAGGCCAGCTGTGTGGAGATGTCGTCGGGAGATTGAGCGCGTCCGCAAGAGGGGCAGAAGCGCGACAGGGACGGAACCTGTTTGCCGCACGAGGTGCAACGAGACATGGAAGAAACCTGAGAAGCGAAGTTTATCGTGAAGCTTGCGGAAATGGGAAATCCGAGGCGCGTTTACTACCAGGTACTGAATTATCCCTCAAGAGCGGTTTTTGGGAATCAAGAACGTAGCCATAGAAAGACGCCATGTCTTTGAGGAATAATGACTTAGTTGTAAGAACTTTAGAATCTAGTTTAGGAGCAACGAAACGCGAAATGTTCGGCTATTGGCCTTATCTTATTGAAAAATAAATACCTTATCCCTGCGTTTGAACGGGCGGTTGTGCCTGGGCGTAAAAAGGCATTTATTTCGAGCTCTGAATGTAGGTCGCGACGGAATGGGTCTGCCTGCCGGATTTTTCCGATAGCCGGTCTACCTGCAAAGTATGGCCGTCCGCGGAGAGCGTCCACACGATTTTCTGGGGAATGTCTTTTCCGTCCTCGTGTTCGGTGATGTCGAAAACCAGGGCACTGCCGTCCCAATGGACCGAGGAGTGGAACTCGTCGCCGTCGAGGCCGGTGTAGGTAGCTGGCGGACCCGCGATCTGATACTTCACTTCCATGCTGCGCGCGCCCTCGGAATTGGTGATTGTTGTTTTCACGAGCAGAATTTTATCTTTCTGCTCGATGTCGAGTTGGCGTTGCGCTTTGGCGCTAGTCTTCTGACGCCAGTGGCCGGTGAAATTGATCGGGCTTTGGGCGCTGGCCGTGGCGGCAATGAGGAGGACAAAGCCGGTTGCAATTCTGGCTAAGGTTTGCATGGGGTTTCGAGATGCAACCTTATACGCGGGATGTTGCGTGGAGATGAAATAGAGCTCTAGGCGGCACCACTAAGGACACGAAGGGACTCAAAGGCAGGCGCCCGCCCGTCTGTTAGACCACTCCGGACAAACGCTAGAATTGCTGCGATCATTGCTTTGCCGTGCTCAGTTACACGAAAACACGATTCCATGAGATCCGCGTCCGGCTTGAACGTCACATTGCGACGAGCCGGACAAATGCGTTTCTCTGGGAGTTTTTTCTGTTCGGGTTCAAGCAGGCTTGGGCCTGTTTGTTTGGGGCAGCGATTCTCAGCCTGGTGCTGCTTACGAAGTGGCGCTGGCCTCAACATTTTTGGCTGGCGCGGTACGACTTTCTTTTTCTCGCCGCGATTGCTATTCAGGCGATCTTGCTGATCACGCGGATGGAGTCTCTGCGCGAGGCCAAGGTCATTCTCGTGTTTCACGTAGTCGGGACGTTGATGGAGTTGTTCAAGACCAGCGTCGGATCGTGGACTTACCCGGAGGGCAATTTCTTCCGGCTGGGACACGTGCCGTTGTTCTCTGGATTCATGTACTCGTCGGTCGGCAGTTACCTGGCGCGGGCGACGCGTATCTTCGACATGCGCTACACGCGTTACCCGAATCTTTTCGTGACGGCGGCGCTGGCGGTTCTCATCTACGTTAATTTCTTCACTCATCATTTCATTCCCGATTTGCGGGTAGCGCTGTTCATCGCCGTGGCGGCGGCATTCGGGCCGACCTGGGTTTATTACCGTCCTTACCAAAAGTGGAGGCGCATGCCGTTGGTGGTGGGGTTCTGCTTGGTCGCGTTGTTCATTTGGGCAGCGGAGAATGTTGGGACGTTTGCGGCGGTGTGGGTTTATCCACATCAAAGGCGCGGGTGGGAATTGGTGCGGTTTGGCAAATTTGGATCGTGGTTGCTGTTGATGATCATCAGCTTCATTCTGGTTTCGATGGTGCACCGGCCGCGGGAACCGGAGGAGGATGCCGCCGAGGAGGCTCTTGCCCTTTCGCCTTTCACCACAAAGGACACGAAGGTGCACGAAGGATCTTGAGATCATCAGCGCGCGACCAACTGTTGCCCTCCATCAATGTCATAAGTTGCCCCTGTTAGGGCGGTGTTGGTCATTAGGTGGATGGCTAGCGCAGCGACGTCGGCCGGTTCGACGACGCGCCTTATGGGAAGCGTGGAACGGAGTTGATTGCGACGGTTCTCGATCTCGCCGCCCAAGAGTTCCGCTGAGAGCCCTGTGTTCACGAATCCTGCGGCGATGAGATTGACCCTAACCGGCGCGAGTTCGAGCGCGAGGTTGGCGACGAGAGCCGGCAGCGCGGCGGTCATTGTCGAAACGAGCCCAAGCCCGAGGCCCGGACGCCGCGAGCCCGTGCCTCCCACGAACAAGACCGCTCCCCCAGGCCTTACTTTGTGGACGGCGTTGCGGGCGACCAGGATTGCCAGCATGAGATGTTCTTCGATTTCGGCGCGCACCTGCTTCAGGTCCATTTCAAGCAGCGGCGCATAATGCGGGCGTCCGGCCGTGACCATGATGTGATCGATAGGATTTGGCAGATCACGGAAGAACTGCTCGAGCGAAGCGGAGTCGGTGGCGTCGAACGCCGAACTGCTTGCCGCCTGAAGTTCGTTCGCGGCGCGGCGCAGGCGTTCGGGATCCCGGCTGGTGAGGATAACTTTCGCGCCCTCTTCGCGTGCGCGGCGCGCGGTTTCAAAGCCGATGCCGGCGCTGCCGCCGATCACGACGACGGTCTGGCCGAGAAGTTCCGGCTCCGGCTGAATACGAAAATTGGCTGCAGCATTCATCGATTCCTCCTCCGATTCTTTCTTCGCTACTCGTAATTCTGTCGCGCCGAATTTAAGCGGCGGCGCGGGTCTGCTCCATGTGGCGCCCCGCTTCTTGCGTAGCCTCCTCCGCGGTCTGGCCGTTGATGCGTGCGACCATATACGCGGCATACCAGTCCGACCAGTGATGTTTGGGAGCAGTCGGTTCGTAGTGGCCGTGGTGCTCTTCCGTCTCTCGCAAAAGCTCGGTCATTGTGGGGACGTCCAGGCTGAGGCCTCGGCCTGGCAGGCGGGTCTTGAGTTCCTGCAAAAGCCAGCCGTTGCCGTCGGGATCATGAAAAGACGCAAAGGAGCGATAGCTGCGGTGTTCGGGGTCGCGGCCGGCGACACGAACGCGTCCAAAGATGTACGCTTCGTCGTTACCAGTGTAAACTCCGGCGGCGTCGTGAAAGACTCCAGTGATATCGATTCCGCGACTGACTAAGTCAGCGCGCGCGGCCTCAATCTCGGGAACGATCAGGTAGAGCCCTTGCGCGGTGCCGGGCGCCGCTTGCGTCACATTCTTCCCGAAGATGATGGCGCATCCGGAACCCGGCGGCGTGAATTGGATTACACGGAAATCGCCGGCGTCACTGGCGTAGTCGGCATCGAGCCGCCATCCGAGCCGGGAGTAGAACTCTTTCGCGCGGTCGACATCGGATACGGGAATGACAATGACCTCGAGCTTCATATCGACGGGCGGAACGGTTGCGTTGCTGTTTTGGTTGCCGCTGCGAGCTTCGTTTGTCTGAGTTGCCATGTTCTTTCTCCTGCCCGCTCACCTGACGGAAATGAGACGGTCGCATGCCGGAATCAACCGGCTGATGGATTGATTTTTCCCAGGGGTGACCGACTACGGGGTCTTAAAGCAAAACATCCCAGCGCAAATGCAATTGCGGGATGGGCGACCGGCTGGATCTCATCGGGGAGACCCAGGCGATGCCCCATTCTTGGAAATCTAGTGCTCGGCCAGCGCGCGGTGCACCATATAGATAGCGATGGCGCCTTCGCCGACCGCGGAGGCTACGCGCTTGACGTTGCCGGCGCGAACGTCGCCCACCGCGAACACCGAGGGCAGGCTGGTTTCGAACATCTGCGGAGGACGGGGCAGTGTCCAGGGTTGCGCGCCGCCGCCGTTGCCGTCGGAAACGGTGCGGCCATCAATCAGGTCGCGGCCGGTCAGGATGAAACCTTTCTCGTCAAGCGCGACGCATCCTTTCAGCCAGTCGGTGCGCGGCGATGCCCCAGTCATGATGAAGATGTGGCCGATCTCGTGCACCGAGGTCTTGCCGGTCTTTTTGTTGCGCCACGTCACACAGCGCAATTGTCCATCGGCGTCGCCTTCGAGGGAGACGATCTCGGTGTTGCAATGCAGCTCGATGTTCGGGTTTTCCGTGATCCGCTGGATGAGGTAGCGGGACATGGTCTCTGCAAGGCCGTCGCGGCGCACGAGCATATGCACCTTGCGGGCATTCTGCGCGAGGTAAACCGCAGCCTGTCCCGCGGAGTTGGCGCCGCCCACGACAACCACCTCCTCGCCAACGCAAAGCTGCGCCTCGATCCAGGTGGCACCGTAGTAGACCCCGCGCCCTTCGCACTCTTTGAGGTTGGAGATGTCGGGCTTGTTATATTGGGCGCCGGTAGAGATGACTATGGAGCGTGCGGCGAGTTCATCGCCGTTGTCGAGGACGATTTTGTAGGGACGCCTGGAGCAGTCGAGGCGCGTGACGCCGTGCCCAATCATCATCCTCGCGCCGAATTTTTGCGCCTGGGCCAGCGCGCGGTTGGTTAGCTCCTGGCCGGAGACGCCCGTAGGAAATCCCAAATAATTTTCGATCTTTGAACTGGAGCCCGCCTGGCCCCCGGGAGACTCCGCTTCGATCACGAGAGCATCGAGGCCTTCCGATGCGGCATAAACGGCCGCGGCGAGACCGGAAGGGCCGCCCCCCACGATGATCACGTCGCGCACCTGCGAGCCATCGATGGAGACGTTGAAGCCGATGCGGTCCGCCAATTGCTGGACGGTTGGATTCTTCAGGATGCTGCCGCGTGTGTTGCACATCACCACCGGAATTTCCGAAGCCTTGATGTCAAAGCGATCGAGCAGAATCTGGGAATCCTTGTCGATGTCGAGGTCGATGTATTTGTAGGGGTAAGCGTTGCGGCCCAGAAATTCGCGCAGGCGAAGGGTTGCGGCGGAGTGGCGAGAACCAAGCAGAACCAGCGGCCCAAGGCCTTCGCGAATCAAGGCGAGCCGGCGAAGGATGAAGGCGCGCATGAAGATCTCGCCGAGTTCGGCATCCTTGGCGACGAGCGAGCGCAGGCCGTCGGCGGTGACCTCGAGAACTTCGCCCGGCTCCGTGATACGTCCGAGAACAAGACAGCGCGCGCCGGTGATCATCGACATCTCGCCGGTAAACTGGTGCGCCCCGTGCGTCACGATCTGCTTTTCGACATCCATGCCCGGCTGCAGGATCTCCAGCTTGCCGCTGAGCATTACAAAAAACGGAATGTTGGTGTCGTTAGGCTTGAAGAGAATTTCGCCGGTTTCGACTTTGCGCCGTTTGCCGCTCGGGCAGATACGGTGAACCTGCGCCTCGGTCAGGGTAGGGAACATTTGCGTGGCGGGATCGAGGATGCTGGGTGCTGGCCATGTGGACATTTTGATTTCCCCGGGGCGAGTGGCAATTAGTCGAGAGTATAGATGTTAAGGACGGGAATTTGGGTGCAGAGGTGTTTGTGCCGATTGACAAAAATCTTAAAACTTTGTCGAGATTTCGCGGAGTTCGCGGAGTAGTGGGTTGATGAGATTCCTGCTCTCTTCCTCCTCGCCACTGCTCTTGCCCCCTACTTCGTTGCGGTGGGCTTGGGCGACTTCTTCGCGCCTTTCTGTGGGCCGAAGTTGGTGGTGAGGTAGTCGAGAAATTCCTTGCGGTCCGCAGTCCGGACGACTGCACCCAGGCTCACCATCTTGTCCAGTTCATCGGACCACTGGGCGCGCGTGAAGTGTTGCTCCCAGAGCCGGCCTGCATTGTGGCACTGAGTGCAGGCTGCCTTGATCTTCGGCTGCATCGGCCCCGGCGGAAGTGGCTTGGCGGGACCTTCCGGCGCCTGAGCGAAGCCGTAGCTGAAGCCGAGGAAAACAATAGCAAGAGGAAGATGCTTGAACATGGTCCGAATATGGTAACGAAGAAGGCGGCGGGCTGTCAGCAAAGCCCAAAGCCTAGAGCCAAAGCTATCTCTGATCCAACAGACGAACCGTCTCGAGAATGGTGTTCCCGACAATCTCCAGGCTCTTCGGATCGAGCTTGTCCATGGTGTCCTGGGCGGTGTGATGGTAAGCGTCGTTGTAGCCATAGGGCACTGAGATTACATCCGCGCTCGGGACGCCCCGCTTGACGAAGGGAATGTGGTCATCTTCTTCGGGACCCTGCAGCGCGTAGAAGTGAGACTGGTAGCCTCCGCGCTGGGCGGCGGTGTAGATGAGGTCTAGCAGCCAGGCGCTTGAGTTTTGATCGCGCAGGATATTGACGTCTTGGGGCGCGATCATATCCATGACGAAGAGAGCTTTGATTTTTTTCAGCGTGCCCTCTTTCTCCCATTTTTCGGCTAGATGGCGCGTGCCGTAGAGGCTGTCAGTGTCGGACCAGGTTTTGACGGCTTCTTCGCCGTCGGTCCAGACCAGCCAGACGCTGTATCCGTCGCGGGTTTTGCCGCGGAATTGATTGGCGTATTCGAGGAGGATTGCCGTTGATGATCCGCCGTCGTTGGCGCCGACGTAGTTGATGTTGCGCAGCGGATAGTTCGTGTCATAGTGGCCAAGGATGGCGATGATGCCGTCTTTCTTGCCGGGGAACTTCGCGATGATATTGTGGACGGGGAATTTGCCTTCCACGGTGTCGGCGGAGAAGTCGTCGGTTTCGACCTGGTCGCCTTTGAGGTGGTCGAGGATGTAGTGCTCGAGTTTTTTGTGGGCTTCGTTGCCCATGTAGCGCGGGCCGAAGGCGGTGACTTCGCGCGTGTACTTGAAGGCGCGTTCGGTGTCGATGCGCGGGAGCGGGGCGGTGTCGGGGGCTGGGGCGGGTGCGGCGGCCGCTTCAGATTTCGTTTCTGCGGCGGCTGCGGCGGTGCTTGGACTTGGCGCCGGGTCGGACTTGGTGCAGGCGGTGGTGGTCAGCGCTAGTGTTATTGGCAACGCCAGCAAAACCATTAACCACAGAGGTACACGGAGGAATGCCTTCGGCTCCGGCTTTCTGGTGATCCTGGATTCCATAGTTGTTCTTAAGAACCTCCGTGTAACTGCGTGTCTCTGTGGTTAGGCCTTGTTCTTTTCGGCTCGCTTCTTGCGCTGTGCCGGGTGCACCATCCACGCAATAGCGATGCTGAGGATATATAGCCCGACCATCGGGGCGGCGAAGATGCACATGTTTACGATGTCGGGCGTCGGGGTGATGATTGCCGCGATGATGAAGATTCCCATGATCGAGTAGCGGATGTTCTTCCACATCCAGCCGGCGCTGACTATGCCCATGAGCGCAAGGAAGAAGACGAGAATGGGCATCTCGAAGATCGCGCCCATGCCGACAATAATGGTCACAAACAGCGACGTGTATTCCTCGATGGTGATCATCGGCTGAAATTGTTTACCGAAGTCGATGAGGAATTCGAGGGCTTTGGGAAGAATTACGCGGTAGCCGAAGTATCCGCCGGCGAGGAAGAGGCTCACGCTCGAGAGCATGAACGGGAAGACATATTTTTTCTCGTTGCGGTAGAGGCCGGGAGCGATGAAGAGCCAGAGCTGATAAAGCACGAACGGCGAGGCGACGAAAAGTCCGGCGACGCCCGCGACCTTCAAGTACAGGTTGAAGGGATCGACAGGATGCTGATAGACGAGCATGCCGGGCTGATGATTTTTTTGCAGCACGGTGACGATGGGGGCCTGCATGATCGCAACCAGCTTTGGGGCGGCAAACCAGCAACCGAAGAAGGCGACGATGACAGCGATGAGCGACGAGACGATGCGCTTGCGCAATTCCTCGAGGTGATCGAGGAAGCCCATGGTGGGCATGGTCTCCTTGCCGGAGACGCCGATGGTTTGTGACGCGGTTGCCTCAGGCATCGGGGGCGACTTTCGGCGCGAGGGATGTTGAAGTGGCGGCCTGATCGGCGCCTGCAGGGGGAGACGGGGCAAGCCCCGTCTCTACCTTTGTAGGAGGGGTAGTGGCTGGCTCTGGCTTTGGCGCTTCGGCTCCGGCTGGGGGATTGAAGATTCGGCTGGCGATTGCGCCTAGCGGTTCCTTCAGCGGCGGCAGGATCTGGGGCTTTACGTTGGACTCGACGGCGTTGATTTCGGATTCGATCTGGGAGCGGAATTCGTTGGAGGCGCGGCGGAATTCGTTCATCAGGCGGCCGATTTGGCGGCCCATTTCCGGGAGCTTCTTGGGGCCGAAGAGGATCAGCGCCAGGAAGAACAGGAAAATCATCTCACCAGAAAAGCCGAAATTCATGTGGCTATGATAATCGAAAGCTATTGCAGAAGTCAGAAGTCAGATTGCAGAAGTAAAAGCCTCGGGGTTTCCACGGCAGATTGGTCCCCGGGGACTTTCCTTCTGCAATCTGACTTCTGACTTCGATCCCCTTTTCAGCGCCCTAGCGGAACGTGTACCCGATTGAGGCTCCGTAGCGCACCGCGTGATCGGAGCTGAACTCGGTGTTTTTGCGGATGATCATGAAGCGGCCTTCGGGACGGACGAAGAAGTGGTGCCAGACGGTATACCTGATGCCGCCGCCTACGTCGACCAAAAAGTGGTTCGTGGTGCCGAAGCAACTCGATCCTTTACAGCCCTCGACGTAGAACCGCGTATTCTGCACCCCTGCGCCGCCGAGGACTTCGATATTGAAGCGGTGGCGGATCGGCTTGGAAACATAGATCGCGTTGAAGTCGTAAAAGATCGGCTTGTAGGGAAGATTAAGGTAGCCGGGAAGATAGGTGCCATCGTTCCAGCGCCAGTTGAACTCGCCCTGCATGCCGAAGCGTCCATGGTAGAAGAGGTAGTCGGCGTTGAAGCCCGGGTAGATGCCGGCATCGAGCGATTGCGGTTCGTGGTCGCCGAACGCCTGGCTGCCGGGAGGAGCATAGAAGGTCGATCCGCTGAGGGCGACATCGATTTGCTGGGCGCTGGCGAGGTTGGCGGAGATGGCGATGGCCGCCCACACAAACGATGACAAAAGCGCAAGGCGCAGTGCTGGTTTCAATCCAAACCCTCCACAGTATGTTTTTCAGTGGCCGACGAATGATGGCGCGAGCGATCCCCGACCGCGCGAGTTCGGGACAAACCCGGACCTGCCGCGCGAGCGCGTGGTCTCCATGCTCGTGGCTACCGCTGATTATGAAATTAGATGCCCCGCTATCATAAAGCGCGAGTAGGGAAATTGACTACTCGGATCGCCGAGGTCAGATTGCCGAGGTGAAACCCTTGGAGTTGAAGGTCACCGGTGGGTGGGCACCGGTGACCGGTTTCGTTTTAACGGAAGGTGAAGCCGAGCGTTGCGCCGTAACGCGTCGCGTGGTTCGAGCTGAATTCCTGGTTGTTGTTGATCAGGTACTCGCGAACTTCAGGGCGGATGAAGATTCCATGCCGCGTGACCAGTTTGAGGCCGGCGCCGAAGTCTCCATCAAAGTGCGTGATGCCCTGATAGTTCGAGCAGGTGTAGATTCCGCAGACCGTGCCCGTGTAGTAATGAGTGCTCTCGCCGCCGATGCCGCCTACGAGGTCAAGATAAACATGAGACGCCAGCTTTGGAGAGTACACAGCATTGAAGTTCCAGAAAATCGGACGATATCCGAAGCCCTGGTCGGCGTAGTTGCCCTGCGAAGCTTTCCAGTTAATCTCTGCGCCAACTCCAAGGTTATGCCAGAAGAGCACGTCACCGTTGAACCCCACGTAAGCGCCACCGGTCAGAGAAACCGGCGAGTGATTGCTGTCGACGGATGAAATTCCCGGCGCATCCATGCCGCTGACGGCAAAGCCGAAATCCATCCGTTGCGCTTGGGCGGCGGTGCTCATCGCTGCGACTGCTGCCGCACAGGCGAACGACAATACCAGTGCAAAGTGCAAAGTGCGTTTCAAGCGAGTCCTCCAATGTACGTTTGTTTAACACGTTGGATGCGAAGAAGTTGCGGCACGCTGCGCGGGATGGCTGATTTACAAGACTTTACGACAGCTGAAGTACATGTACCCGGGCTCAGTAGATGGTGGAAGGGTGATCGCTAAACGCAAGAAGAGATTGAAGATTTGCGTTACGACTTCAGTGCGCGAGCAGGATGCGAAGGTCGCGCAGGTTGTTGCCGGTTGGACCGATAGTAATGTCGTCGCCGAGGCGTGTGAGGAGAGGATGAGCGTCGAAGCGGGCAAGGGCGTCGCGGACTGACATAACTCCGCCGGCGCGTTCGACGGTTGTGCCGTCGACGATGGCTCCGGCGGAGGGACTGTTGCCGTCGATGCCGTCGGTGCCTGCGCTGAGGACTGTTATGTTGTCGCCGGCAATTTTTTCGGCGCAGGCGAGAGCGAATTGCTGGTTGCGTCCGCCGGTGCCTCCGTTGCGGGCGGTGACGGTGACCTCGCCACCGGAGAGGAGACACATGCCGCGGGAGTCCTGATTTGGAGAAGTGCGCGGCGTCGGAGAATTCCCACTCAAGCCAAAAGACGGCTTGAGTGGGGCACCGTCGGAATTGTTTGTGTCCTCGGAATTGTTTGTGCGCAGGGCGCGGAGGCGATTGACTAGATAGTCGGCGGCTTTTTCATAGCCCCAGTCGTCGCAGGTGTTGTCGATTTCTACGCGGAAGCCGGCGGCTTGCGCTGCTTTGGCTGCTTCGTCTAGCGCGACTTTGTTGGAGAGGATGGTCCACCAGCGGGCGCGGACGAAGCTCGGGTCGTCGGACTTGGGAGTTTCTTCGAGGGCGTGATCGCGGAAGAGGTTGGCGGTTGAGGCCGGGAATTGGTCGAGCAAGTTGTATTTCGCCGCGATGGTCTCGCAGTCGTGGATGCTGGTCGAGTCGGGCATCGTGGGGCCGGAGGCGAGCGCGTCGGGAGTGTTGTCGGGAACATCGGAGACGAGGATGGAAACCTGCTGCGCGGGATAGGCGGCTTGCGCGAGGCGTCCGCCTTTGACGGCGGAGAGATGTTTGCGGATGGCATTGATTTCGGCAATAGGAGCGCCGGAGTGGACGAGTGCGCGGTAGGTGGCGATGAGGTCGTCGACCGAGATTTCGTCGTCGATTGGTTTTTCGACGATTGAGGAAGCGCCGCCGGAGATCAGGAAGATTATGAGCGAGGCGGCGTCGAGGGCGCGGAGAGATTTTAGGATGGCGTCGGCGGCGCGGATGGAGTCGGCGGTGGGGAGGGGATGGCCTCCGCGAAAATAGCGGAAGCCGTGGAGTTGCGACTCAACTTCGACGGGCGAGGCGACGATGCCTTCTAGGCGGGTGCCGGTTTGGGAGACCAGGGCTGCAACCATAGTATGGGCAGCTTTGCCGATGGAGACGACGAAGACGCGGGTGTAGGAGTTGAGGTCGAAGAGGTCTTCGGAGATGCGGAGGATTCCACGCTCGCAATGGACGTGACGGGCGAAGGCGGCGGAGATGGAGGCGTTTTGGAGGGCGGCGGCGAAAATATTGCGGGCGGTTTTGCGCATGGATTGGCCGCGATCAGGGGGCGTTCTGAGCGTTTGAAATTACAAATTACAAATTGCCAGTTACAAACTTCTTTACCCATTCCTCCACTGCCACGCGCATCTCTTTCAACCGGCCTTCGAAAAAATGGTCGCCGGCTTCGATGCGGACTAGCTGTCTTGGTTCAGCGAATGTGCTTACTAGATTCTCCAGCGTGCCCGGCGGGGCGAACTGGTCGCGCGATCCGCTGACGAAGAGCTTTGGCTTGGTGCAGGCGCGTAGGAAATCGAAATTGTAGCTGCGCGCTTCGCCTTGTTCCGCTGAAACCGAAACGACCGGGAGCCCGAGCGCAATCAGTGCGCGGACGCGATCGTCGTCGTGCGCGGCGCGCGCGCCCACTGCGGCGCCAAAAGAAAATCCGGCAAAAATTACGGGCAGTGGGAACTCGTGTTCTAGCCAATTGAGCGCAGTGCGCACGTCTTCAACTTCGCCGACGCCGTGGGCGTGTTCGCCTTCGCTCAGTCCTGCGCCGCGAAAGTTGAAGCGGAGCACCGGGAATCCGAAGCTGTTGAGGGCCTTCATGGCGTGGAAGACGACCTTATTGTGCAGCGTGCCTCCGAAAAGAGGATGCGGATGGCAGACGAGCGCGGCATGTGTTGCGGTGGCCGAGCCGTTGTTGAGGAGGGCTTCGAGACGTCCGGCGGGACCGTCGAGGAAGAGAGAGCGGATGGTGGCATCGGGGAGCATGCGATTTCAGACTAGCTTACCTTGGGCGAGGCTCCTCAGGATGACAGAGACTGGAATTTGCTGAGTGCCTGCCCGCACGGGCGCGTCGCCCGTGCCTCCATTTCTATGCGCTGGTAAGCTTGGAGGCATGGATCTGTTCGGGCTCACGCGCGCGCTGGTCGATATCGAGTCGATTACGCCGAATGAAGGGGCGGTTGGGGATTTTCTTTTCGAAGAACTTTTGCGGCGCGGATTTGAAGCTC
>Ga0335069_10002355_pt1 | contig 29213 bp, 25 predicted proteins | sample Lox_Sample_11_FD_206714 | JGI IMG/M metagenome (GOLD analysis project Ga0335069, IMG submission 206714) | Soil microbial communities from Loxahatchee National Wildlife Refuge, Florida, United States - Lox_Sample_1.1 | ecosystem: Environmental > Terrestrial > Soil > Wetlands | place: USA...
CTTCCTCGCGGCCCGGGCAAGGCTGGGCAAGGCGGCCCAGACCGAGGTGGAGGTCGACGTGCAGTTCTCCGACCTGGGCGCTTCCGCTGCCGGACTGGCCGTCGCCGTCCGCGCCGTTGTCCCCGTGCTGGACGCCGCCATCGACAAGGCGCGCACGCTGATCGGCACCGAGACGCTGCTGGTGGACGACGCCGACCGGGGCTACGAGCGCCACCGGCGCATTCTGGAGGCCAGCATGGCCCGCCAGCTCGACCTGCTGGCCAAGGTGCGGTCCATGGGCGTGGCGGCCAGTTCCTCGGGTTCGTCTGAACGGCCGCCGCCGGTGGAGCTGCGGGTCATCGGGCCGTAGGACCCGAGCAGCGCCGCCAAGATCCTTATCCCCCACCGCCTGCCGGCCTTGCTCGTGAGCGGCTGGCACGGCAGGACACCGACGAGCAGGGCGGCCCACGCCTCGCCTGGCTCTACGGCTACGGCCTTCGCGTACTCGGCCGTCAGCGGGGACACAGAGGTATCCGCCGCCAGGGTCGCGCACGAGGGGGTCGACGGCCCGCCCAGAAGTTCTTCTGGCAGGTCTGCGGGGAACCTGCCGCCGTGGTTTCGAAACGGGCCCCCCACCCGCCCCGCACCTGAGCAGTTTCTTGGGACCCCCGTGACCCGGCCGCCCACCAGCAGCCGGCCGGAGTCTCCGGGCAAACGCCTGAGATCTAAGGAGATAAGGCTCTAGGTCCGGACCTTTTTGAACGTTCGGGTCTCCTGGTCTCTGGGCCGGCGGGACCGTCCCGCCGGCCTTGGATGTCTCGTTCCCCCTCACCTCGCCGCTGGTGGCGCGGACCCCCGCGCCGTCCGGCCAGGGCTCCGTCTGCGCCGCTGCGGCCGGAGTCCCACATGACAGAAGAGCTTCGGTCCCGGTTCGGGGACCTGGTGCAGCGCGGCGTCTTCAACCCCGTGGCGCGGCACATCGTCGGTAACGACCGCGATGACAGGTTGCAGGACGCCGTAGCGCAGGTCTGGGAGGCGTACTGCCGCTACGCGGAGCGTGGCGTTTACCTCGACACCGCCATCCTGGTCCGCATGGCTCACCTCCGCGCCGTGGACCTGGGCCGGAGGTTCTGCCGTGGCGGCCAGCCGCGCCGCGATGCCTGAACGTCCAGAACTACCTGGCGGGCCGCACGCAGGTGCTCCACCTGGACGGCGTCATGGTCGAGGACGGCGGCGGGACCGGAGGGGGTGACGTCGGGCTCCAGGCGGCCTGGTACGCGGCCACCTCCAACAATCCCGACGAGCAGCTCGCCGCCACGGTGGACCTCGACACCTGGCTTGCCACCCTGGGCGACGACGACCGGGAGCTCCTGGCGGGCCGCCTCGCCGGCCGCACGTTGCAGGAGCTGGCGTGGCGCACCGACCGCTCGATCTCCAACATCTTCCAGTGGCTTCGCCTGCTCGGCGGCGACCTGGCCCACCAGGCCGGCATCGGCATCGTGAAGAAGCCGCGCAAGCGCCGGGCGCCAACGTCGCGCTCCTGCGCGCCGTGCGCGGCCTGACCTCCAGACTCTCCGGCACCGCCCTCCGGCTTCACCACCCTCTTCCGCTGGCGCCAGCGGGAGCCGGAGGTCGTCCATGAAGTGGTGGCGTGCTGTCCGCCTGCCGATCCTCGTCGAGGTCGCGCTCGCCGTGCTCACGGTGCTCGCGTCCCAGTCGAAGCGGCGGCGGCCGGAGCGGTAGTCGGAGCGGGGCACCCGGTCTACGCCGACGGGTGCCTCGCGTTCTTCTTAGCCCAGGACGAGATGTCCCCGTCATCCAGGGGCAACTCGCAGTCTGCGCTTGAACCAGGACAGCCCGTGTGAAACCCTTCGTAAAGCTCATCGCTAAGGAAACGGAACGCCATGACCGCGTGGGAGGAGATCGAGCGTGCGCGCTCGCAGAAGCTGACCGACGAGGACGGGAACCCTGTTGAGCTTGGCGTCGCTCCGCCGCTATCCGGTGACGAGATCGAGGCCGTCGCGGTCCGGGCCGGTACGGCGCTACCAGACGAGCTCGTGGATCTGCTCCGTCACTGCGGAGGACTCGACGGAGCGCTGGAGCAGGTGGACTTCTCGGGTAGAACCATCGACGGGTTCGAGTTCGAGGGCGTCTTCCCCCATGCGCTCTCCATCGCACATGACGGGTACGGCAACTTCTGGGTGCTCGACCTCACGCCTGACGTCACCCGGACTGCCCCTGTCTACTTCGTGTGCCACGACGCCCCGGTGATCCTCTACCAGAGTCCGGACTTGGCGCACTTCGTCCGCGAGTTGATTCGCATGAGCATCCCGCCCCACAAGTCTGCCATCGACGACGTTCACGAAGATCGACCCTTTGACGTCTGGCGCAAGAACCCTGGGGCCATGACCCGAGTTGCTGCCCAGGAATCCGCCGATCCCGAGCTGCGCGCCTTCGCGAGCACCCTCGATGAGCGCTTCACCATCGTGGATCTCCGCGACCCGAAGGTCGGGATGGGCCTCTCGTGGGGCCGTTACGGCCCGAAGACCATCGTCCGGCGTCACGGCGAACTCCCGGTCTTCGCCTACGCCGCGCCGGAGACCCGCAGCCTCTGGGCGCGGCTGACGGGAAAGGGGTGACTCGGGCCCAGCCCAGTTGGAGTGGCAGCAACCGAGCAGCAGAATCCTCGGTGAGCCCCGCTACGGGCTGGAACGGCTGGACGTCGCCGGTCCGGTCGCCCCGAGTTACTGCCACAGCTTGGAACGGCTGCTAGCCGCTGCTCTGCCGGTCCAGTCGATTGGGGTGCAAGTGGTCGCTGGTTCAAATCCAGTCGCCCCGACATAAGCCCGCAGCATCGTTGAGAAATCGACGTGCTGCGGGCTTTCTTGTCACCTGTGCGCGCACAAGTGGTCGCGGGTTCGATCCTGGCGCGGCGAGCGCCAATCCCGCGATGTCACGCGGGAAGGCTCAGGCCTCCTGCGCCTCTTGTCACGAGATCTTCCCTGCGCAGTCGTGGCGCAGTCTTCGCCCTCGGAGCAGGACGAAGCGCGGACGCTGCTCCAGAGCGGCGGAGTTCGAGAGCTGAGCGGTGCACCGCTGTTCCGTAGCGGAGTTTTCGGTCAGTACACGGTGGCCCGCACCGCGCTAGCCTCCTCAAGCTGAGGTCCCAGCGACCGACCCGCATACCCGCTCCGCTCCTCCAAACCGCAATGCTCCTTGCCTTGGACGTCCACTACGCGCCGAAGGCGGTCGTCACCGCCGCCGTAGGGTTCGCGGCCTGGTCCGAGACAGTGCCAGCAGTGGAGCAAGTCTTCCGCTCCTTCGCTGCCGCCAAGCCCTACCACCCGGGCGAGTTCTACCGGCGGGAGATGCCATTCCTGATCGAGGCAGCGCGCGCGGCGGAGCGGCACGTTCGGGTCGAGGTGGTGATCGTCGACGCCTATGCCTGGCTCGGGGATGGGCGGCCCGGCCTGGGAGCACGGCTGTTCGTGGCGCTGGGAGGACTGGTGCCCGTCGTTGGGGTGGCAAAGTCCGCCTTCGCGGGCGGGAACGCCGTCCCGGTCCTCAGGGGCCGAAGCCTGCGGCCGCTGCACGTCAGCGCCGCTGGCATGGATCCGAAGGAGGCCGCGGCGAGCATTCGTGCCATGCACGGTCCGCATCGCCTGCCCACACTGCTCAGGCGGGCGGACCAGCTCGCCCGCGGGCGCGCGTCCCCGGACCCCTCGAGGTGCCTCCTCGGCTGGAAGCCGCCGGACGCTCCGGGAACCGGGTAGCGGTGATCAAGCCATGGGCCATAGGAGAACCCCAGAAGTTCCCTGGCCTGGCTGCCGAATGGCAAGGGATGAAGGGACTCGCAGGGTGCCTCGTCGGACCGCAGAGGCAAGCACCTGTCAGCCTCCGTCCGAGTAGTATCTCCCAGTCACGGACAGCGACCACACCGAGTTGGCTCCCGGTCAGTAGACTGCGCTCATGTCACCCAAGCCCAAGCTGCCCGAGCTGGCGCCTGATGAAGCACGACTGACTTGTGGATCCTGCGGTTGGTCGATCACGAAACGCGGTCCGCATGCACTGCTGGAGTGCTGCAAGGTTGCGATCGTCCACCGCAAGCAGGTCCATTCGCCCAAACCGGCGAACCGGGCGACACGATGATCGATCATGGCTGCCCCCGGCCGAGGCGCTCTCCGGCCGCGCGGCGCCGGTTCTTCCACGCCGCCGCCAGGGTTGTGCTTGGATCGCCGACATGCCCACCGTGCTCACGCACGCCGCGGTCCCTCTCGCCCTGGGCCTCGGCCTCGGGCCGCGGGCGGTCCCAACCCGACTGCTCGTCGCCGGAGCCGTGGCGAGCGCGCTACCCGACCTGGACGTGATCGGCTACCGGCTGGGCGTCCCCTACGCAGCGGCTCTCGGCCACCGTGGGCTGACGCACTCCTTGGCCTTCGCGGTGCTGAGCGGCCTCCTCGCCGCCGCGGCGGCCCGCCCTCTCCGAGTCGGCCGGTGGACGGCATTCCTCTTCGTCGCCGGTGCCACGGCGTCCCACGGTCTGTTGGACACCCTGACCAGCGGTGGACTCGGGGTGGCTCTGCTATGGCCATTCACGGCCGAGCGCTTCTTCGCGCCGTTCCGGCCGATCCGGGTGGCGCCCATCAGCCTGGGCCGGATGCTGGGGCCGCAGGGCCTGGCCGTGCTCGCCTCGGAGGCGCGGTGGGTCTGGCTCCCAGCGGTGGCGCTCGCGCTGGCGTTGCGTTGGGGCCGCGGATTGCGCGCGCGGCGGACCCCGAAGCTAACGCCTCCGGTCTGAACACCACTCGGACGCTGGAACCCACCTCAACTGCCCTGACCGCCTATGGGCAACGCGATCACGTTCCAAACTTCGTTAATTGCGCTGTTGCCTGCGTGCATCACTCGAGGGGCTGGTTCCGAGGTGAAGGTGCAGACCTTCCCCAGGCCCGAAAGCGCCCCTCGCGGCGCTCGCGGCGGGGGCCGACACCGGCCAGAACAAGCCGGTGAATCGCGAAGCTACGCGGGAACCGATAGGCAACCTCACCCTGCGCCAAGTCCCCGTCAAGCAACGGAACCGAGCCTTGGCAAGGCACAGAAGGCCAGCCTTCACAGCGACCTCCGGAAGACCGCGGCCGAGAGAACCAGGGCGACGGCGCCGGTGGCGGAAAGCACCAAGAGGTCGGGGGTGATGGCGGCGAGCCCCGCGCCCTGGAGCAGGAGCGTCCTTAGGGCCCGGACCGCGTAGGTGAAGGGGTCAACCACGGCGATGGCGCGCAGCCAGCCGGGTAGCGCCTCCACCGGATAGACCGCGCCACTGGGGAAGAAGAGGAGAGTGTTGAGCAGCATCGAGGCGATGCGCGGGACCATCGGGTCGTTGACCCGCGCCAGGAGGAGGAACATGACGCTCACCAGGGCGAGCGCGGTCAGGGTGATGACCAGGAGCGCCTGGAGCAGCCGGACCGGCTCAAGCGGCGCGGGGACGCCGGAGAGGACCATGCCCACGAGCGTCAGGACCGTCCCCGCGGTCACCGCCTTGATCGCCCCGGAGACGTCGAATGCGGCTACCAGCTCGAGCCGAGTCACCGGGGTCACAAGGTAGCCCTCGTGAATCCCCAGCACCTTGTCGTCCATGAAGGCGAACGCGCCCCCCAGCATCACCATGGTGAAGATGGCGAGCACGATCGTACCGGGGAGGAGGTACTGCACGTAGGGGACAAAGGGGTAGAGCTCGACCACTGCCAGCGCCACCCCCGCCGGCAGGCGAGTGGTGGTGACCTGAACCTGGTCCAGCCCGGTCACGAGTTCCTTCAGCACGCCGGCCAGGGCGGAGGAGACGAAGCGGTCTACGTTGTTCTCGACGAGCGCCACCTGCGGCGCCTCGCGGGCCAGTATGCGGCGGGTGAAGCCGCGCGGGATGACCACCACGCCGCTTACCTTCCCGATCCGGAGCGCCTTCAGCGCGCCCGCTTCGTCGGCGTAGAGCACCGCCTCGAAGGTCCCGGCCCCGGCGGCGACGGCTTGCGCACGCTCGCGGAGCCGCAGGGCCTGGACCCCATGGTCCTCGTCGACCATGGCGAGCCGCAGACCATGCAGCGTGCCGCCGAAGGCGTAACCGAGCACCACCAGCTGGAGCAGAGGGCCGAGGATGGTGAAGATGATGAGCAGAGGGGCCCGGAGGAACCGGATCAGCTCTCGCTCGACCAGCGCCCAGACGTGTCGCATCGCATGTCCCTCGGTACACTAGTGTCGACCCTTGGCCGTCATGACCGCGCTCTCGCGGGCGCTCGGTTCCTGGAGGGCGTCTCTTAGCTGCCGGCCGGTGTACTCGGCGAAGACGTCGTCGAGCGAGGTGTGCTGGACGCCGAGCGACTCGAAGTGGACCCCTTCCGCCTCAGCAGCGCCGAGGAGCGCGCGGAGGGTGACCGGCCCGTCGAGGGAGGAGATCCGGAAGGCGCGCCCCTCGCCCGTGACCCGCTCCACCGCTGGCAGCGCCCGCAGCCGTTCCACCCAGCCGGGCGGAGGGTCGGCGAAGCTCACCTCCACCAGGCTATCGCCGGGCAGGCTGGCCTTGAGGGCCAGTGGCGTGTCGAGGGCAACCAGCTTGCCGTGGTCGACGATGGCGATCCGGTCGCAGAGCGCGTCGGCCTCGTCGAGGTAGTGTGTGGTGAGAACCACCGTCAGGTCCTGCTCCGCCTTGAGCTGGCGGAGCATCTGCCAGACGGCCGTGCGGGAGACGGGGTCGAGCCCGGTGGTGGGCTCGTCCAGGAAGAGGATGCGGGGGCGGTGGACCAGCCCGCGGGCGATCTCCACACGTCGCCGCATGCCTCCCGAAAGGAATTTCACTGGCTTGTCGGCCCACTCCGTGAGCTGCACTGCGGAGAGGAGCTCCGCGATGAGTGCCGGCCGGCGCCGGCGGGGAACGTCGTAGAGCTGGGCGAAGAGGGAGAGGTTCTCCCTCACCGTCAGCTCCCGGTCGCTGGTCATATTCTGGGGGATGACACCGATGGCCCGCCGGACGCCGGCAGCCTCGCGCACCACATCGCAGCCGGCCACCCGCGCGGTCCCGGCGGTGGGCGGGACCAGGGTGGTGAGCACGCGGATGAGCGTCGACTTACCGGCGCCGTTGGGGCCGAGGAGCCCGAAGATCTCCCCCTCGGCGACCGAGAATCGAATTCCGTCCACGGCGGTGAAGTCGCCGAACCTTCGGACGATTCCCTCCACCTCGATGGCGGCCGCGGAGCTCACCTAGCCTCCGGGACGATCACCTGCACCGTGGCGCCCAGGGCCAGCCGGCGGTCGGGGTCGTCGACGTGGAGCCGCACTTCGAAGGTGCGGATGTCGCGGCGGGTCCGGTCCACGTCGCGCTGGGTGGCAAAGCCGGCGTCGGCGCCGCGGTAGGTCACGGTGCCCTCGCGCTCCTCGCCCCAGGGGAGGCGCACCCGCAAGCGCTCGCCGGGCCGCACCTGACCCAAGAGCGTCTCGGGCACGTCGGCGCGGACCCAGAACCGCGCCGGATCAACGAGCGTCAAGATAGGCTGGCCGATGGCGACGTACTCGCCCTCCCGCGCCGCCCGCGCGTCGACCACACCGGCCACAGGCGCGGTGAGGGTGGCGTAGGCGAGCCGTACCTCCGCCTTGGCCCGCTGTGCGGCGGCGGCCGCCTGTCGCCCGCGGGCCGCGCTCAGCGCCGCCCGCCGCTGAGCGGCCTGCTCGGCGGTGGCCCGCACCGCCTCCAGGGCTGCGCGCTGCGCTTCCACCTGCCGGTCGAGCCCCTCCAGCCGAGCCTCGGCGCCCTCCAGCGCATGGACGGCCTGGCTCCGCGCCTCCTCCGAAGCGGCGCCGGCCCGTGCCAGGGCCTCCTGGCGCCCTGCCTGCGCGCGAAGCTCCGCCAGCTGCGCCGCCAGCGCTGCGCGCTCCCGCTCGGCCGCCGCCACCGAGGCCGAGGCCTGGCGGACCCCCGCCGCGGTCTCCCGCTCCTGATAACGGACCGCGGCCGCGCCCTCGTCCACCTCAGCGCTGGCGGCGGCCGCGCTCTCCGCCCAGTAAAGCCGGTCGGTCTCGAGCTCGGCCGGTTCCAGCTCGGCAAGGACTTGGCCGGCGGTGACGGCGTCGCCCTCCTGCACGCGTAGCCGGATGAGGCGGCCGGCGGCGGCGGGAGCCACCACTACCTCGTCGGTGGTAACGAGGCCACTCAGCACTAGGGGCGTGGGCCTCGCCCGCGCGGCCGCGGCGAGGGCGCCCGTGACGGCGAGGGTGCCGGCAGCGAGGGCTGCCTTCTTCTTCCAGTTCCAGCTCATGAACGACCTCCAGGCGGAAGGGGCCGGCGCGGCGGCGCCGGGAAGGGGAGCAAGAGGAGCAGCCAGAGCCAGCCAGGCGCGGTCGGCGCCGCGGGGTGGGGCCGGCGCCCGCGGCGGGTTAGCACTGACGAACGGCGTACGTGACAAACGATGTTCGGAGCGGCGTGAGCGGCGGTGCGGGCCGAGGACCTGGGCATAGCGCGCTAGCGGACGGGGTGGGCCCCGCGGCGGCCACCCGCGCGCGGTGGGCGCGCGGGCGTGCGGGGGTTCTGGAGGATACCGCTCAGGAAGACGTCGAGCCCCCAGGCAAAGCGCTCCATGCCGGAGCCGGAGGTGAGCTCGTCGCGGGCGGCGTGGATGCGAGGGAACTGCTCGGGCCCGATGGCACCGAACACCTCGGTGACGATGCCGAGCGGATCGCGGCCGCCCTGGCGAAGGCTCTGCTCCACAGCGCTGCCGGTGATCCAAAGCAGGAGGAGGTCGACGGCCCAGGCAGCGGTGTGCGCGGCGACGCCGGCTTCCTCAAGGATAGAGAGGAGTGCCTCCAAGACGCGGAGCGCATTGGGGCCGGCGGAGACCGTCCGCATGGCCAGCGTGGCCAGGCCCGGGCTATGCGCCAGCACGTGGAAGTAGGAGAAGAGGAGGTCGCGGAGTCGCGTCTTCCACAGCGCGCCAGGGCGACCGGAGGTGTCCACCCCTCCCAGGGCCCTGTCGAGCACCAGGGTCTGGAGCTCCTGGAGGTCGTCTACGTACGCGTAGAGGGTCGCGGCGCCGGTGTCGAGCGCCGAGGCCACCTTGCGCAGGCTCATCCTCTCGAGCCCCTCGCTCCGCAGGAGGTCGAGGGCCGCGGCCACGATAGCGTCGCGGGAGAGCGGCGCCTTGGCCGGGCCGCCGCGGCGGCTCTTCACGGGGCGCAGGTCGAAAGGGTTCCGGGCAGCGACCATGCTCGAACTGTATTCGCGACGAACGCCGTTCGTCAAGTCCCGGCCGGGATGGGGCAAGGCGCCGCTCGCCGCGCAGTGCGTGGCCGCCCCGGGGTCCGGGTAAGGGGTTCCGAGAGTAACTGGGTGAAATCCAACGTTCTTGGTCCGCGACGAGGACAGGTCGACTCGCCGGCCTTCGGGTCGCGTCTGGTCAAGGGCGGGAACTGCGACGCGAAGCAAGAAGGTGCGGTTGCGAGATACTGGACACCTCCACACTCTCCCTGGAGCGGTGCATCAGGCACGTGATGGCCCGGCTGTCGACATAGCCGGTCGATCCAGTTCTCGGTTTCACTGCCACGCGGACCCGGTGCTTCCTGTCTCTCTGCGGAATTCGATCCATCCGGAAGATCCGAACGGGTTGCCGAACCCTAGGACCGCCCGAGCGTCTGCTAGGATAGACCGATGGTGACGATCGGTCTTGGGTGTTAACCATGAGACCATTTCTGCGATCATCGCTGCGTGCACTCGTGTTCGCTTGGGTCTTCTTGGCGGCGTCCTGCCGCGTTCAGCCCCGATCCGTCGGCGTGCCAGGCCGTGACGATGAAACAGAGGAAGTAGAGGGCGACGACGAGGTGCCGCTGACCCAGTCCTGCCCTCCTCAGGCCTGGAGAGGTCCGGAGGGCATCATCGTGGAGGCGCGACGGCAACTGGCGGCCATGCGAGTGACGGCATACGACCATCACACGGTCATCGACGAACTGCGCGGCCTGTATCGGTGCGACTGTTCGGCCTTCGTGGACTACGTCCTCGCATGTACCGCGCCCGAGGCGCTGGCGAGCCTGCGGACCTTCTCCCGGGAGGGGCGTCGCCCGCAAGCCCGAACCTACGTGGCGCTGCTGAACAGGTTGCAGGCGGGTCAGGAGTCCGGCTCCTGGCGGCGGCTACGGTCACCGGTCGATCTGCGACCGGGGGACATCATCGCTTGGTTGGCGCCGAACAGGCGGCCCGACTTCACCGGCCACGTCAACACCGGCCATGTCATGATCGTCGACACCCCGGCGGTTCCTCGCGGTCCGGACGAGTGGGTGGTCGGAGTGATCGACTCGTCGACCGGCCACGGTGGCGACGATCCACGGAGAGCCCCCGAGCACGCCGGCATCGGGCGAGGACAGGTCGTGCTCATCACCGACGGGATGGAGGTCGCGGGTTTCCGGCGTTCGGCGGCTAGGGCCAACTCGCCGAGGTACTTTTCCACCGTGGCGCTCGGCCGGGTGGAGTGACGGTGAACTCGAAGGTCGCACGGGACGCCCGGCGAAGCGCCGCGCTCGGATCCGTGCGCCGGCCGCGACAGTCTGTGCGACCGGCGTCCCGGTTGCCCGGGCGTCCGGCTCTGGGCGGTTTCGGGCGGTGCCGCGTCTTGGCGAATCGCGCTCCGACCGCCGCGGCACAGCGGGGTCCGAGCGCGCGGCTCGGTGAACGGATGGGTAGGGTGTGTTGCTGCCACGCGGAAGAACCTCGGGATGCCCGGGCCCGGGTTTGCAAGCACGCCCACGAGCTGGATTCGATCGCCGGGCCTATTCGGGGTTCCAGCCCCGAGCGTGCGGTGGTTTACTCTAAGGTTACCCGCGCGGGCATCGAGGCCCTGAGGTTTCAAGCGGATTCGTACGCCACCCATGCCGGTTGCTCATCGCCTGTGAGTGAAGCGTGCTGGTGGCGCAACGTCCTGGAATGACTGGCGTGGGGCGGCGCTAGAGTAATTACTCCCACGCTCGGGGCTCGGACCTCCGGAAGCTCGCCCGCTCCGGCGGTCATGATCGAAGAGGGAAGTTCGGTACAACGAAGTTTTGGAACTCAGGCTACCCGCGTGATCCGGCACCGGACGGAGTTTCCGGTAGGGATAGCTGCATGTCATGGAGTCCCCCTACTTATCGGCGAGGACTTCCCAGGGCTTCAGGACCCCGAGCTCGCGTCCCAGCTTCTCGGGATCGACATGGTCCTTTTCGACAGCCGGCCCGGAGTCGTCTGCATACGAGTCGTGGTTCACAAGGACGAACCCGCCGAACTTCATGCGCTGCTTCGAACTCCGAACCGCGCTCAGCCGGCAGCCGGTCAGAACCTTGCGATTGACTCCAACGATCGGGGTCTGCGTGTCTGGGTTCTCCCCCACAACCGTGGGGAGTCTTCGGTTGATGCGCCGAACAAGCGCACGCATCGTGACCTGCGACCTCCTCATCTCCGCCTTCCGTCCCTTCCCCTTGCCCATGGTATCTCCGAGGAGATCACACGAGGCTGCCACAGATGCAGCTTTTCCCTGACCCTCCACCCATGGAAGCTGAGCGGTCGGCGTTGCTATCGAGAAGAGAAGCGTGACCGCCGAACGGCCGCCGAGCGAAGCACACCCCACCCCATCTCGAGGGCCCGCACACCCTGGTGTGCCTACTCAATGTCCATGACCTTCTCCCTGGCCCGTTCGAGAGGCCCTCTTACAGGCTCTGCGAGACAGTGAGAAACAGCCCTCGCCGGGCTCCGTATTGTGGCGCCTCCTGCCCGATCCCCGTGCCGCTGCGGATGAGGTAGGTCGTGTCCAGGGCGTTGGTGAGGCTCAGCCGAAGAGCGAGCGGCTTTCCGATCCCCCAGGCGTCGAACTCCTTGCCGATCGCCGTGTTGAGGACAGCATGGCCAGGCACATGCCCGGTGTTGGCGAATCCGCTCGGGAGCCCACTGCCGTAGATGCAGTCAGCGCTAAGGAGAGCGCCCTTCATCGAATAGGATGCCCCGGCGGAAGCCGTGATGGTCTGGGCATCATCGGTCACGTGATCGTGTGTCTGTAGGTAGGCGTACTCCTCCGGATCGAAGAGGTACTGGTTGGTCGCCACTCCGCGCGCCCGGGTCGTGTTGAGCGAGGCACTCGCGTAGAACTTAACTGGACCGCTCACGTAGTCCGCGCTCAGCTCCGCCCCCCGGCTAAAGGAGACCGCGTAGTTGAGCTGTGTGAGCACTACCGCCTCTCCGAACTGCCCATCGTCGAGCATGTCGGAGGTGCGTTTGTAGTACACGCTGGCGGCGAGGTGCAGTCCTTCCAGTGCTCGGGTCTCGGCCCCTAGGTCGAAGTAGTGCGACCGCTCCGGCCTCACTGGGCTATCCGCTGCGATGGTCGGCTGCAAGGTCGTGTTCCGGAAGAGGGCCAGGTTGGCAGGGGTCGCCTCTGCTTGCATAGGCGGCGTGAAATAGCGTGCGTACCCGGCGTGCAACGTGGTTCCGGAGGAGAGCTGGTAGAGGAGAACTGCTCGCGGGCTAAGTTGGCTGGCGGTGACGAACTGGCGCGCCCAGTCGTAGCGCAGGCCGACATTCACGGTGAGGTGACTTGCCATACGAACCTCACCCTCGACGTATCCGCCGACCATCCATCCGGTCCCCGCTCGAAAGTCGTCCAACGTGACAGGCGTGGGAAGCACGGAACCATTGCTTTCCGTAGGAAGCACGGTGGCTCTGTTGTCGACACGGGTGCCTTCGGTGGTGACCCCGTAGCCAGCGCGGACGGTGCCCCACTCGGCCGCGTGGTACGCCCAATCGAGCTGGCTTCCGACGAGGAGGCTCTGGCGGCTCACGTCAGAGGCAACATCGTTGAAGACGAGGTCACCGTAGGGATCCGGGAGGAAGTGGACCGTTGCGTAACGAGAGGACAGGGACAGCTGCGCGGCATGATGCTCTCCCGCCGTCTGCAGGGCGACGACGGCAAAAGCGTACTGCTCTGCCTGGTTCTCATTGAGCTGGCTCGATGGGAACGCAGAGCTGCCGTAGTCGCCCAGGGGTACCTCCCCCGAGTAGTCGGGGATCTGAAAGCGACTCAAGGACAGGCCGGCCAGGGAGGTGAGCCGTGTCGACGCGCCGAACAGCGTCGACTGATAGCCGAACGCCCGCCCCTGCTCCGTCTGATCGTGGAGGGGATGAACCGTGGGCATGGCGTTCTCAAGTCCCTCGTCGCTCCGGACGTAGTGCCCGGCGAGGAAGTACTGCGTTGGCCCCGCCTGGCCGCCGTACTCCAAACCGGGCGAGAGGGTCCCATCGGTGCCGAGGTTGAGGCTGGCAAGACCCCGAGGGGGATATTCACTCCGCGTCGTGATGTCGATGACCCCAGCAGTTCGCAGCCCGTACTGGGCGGGCAGCGCTCCGTCGAGCAGCCGGAGGCCGCCGATGATCCCGGTGTCGAGGTAGTTGGCAAAGCCGGATAATCCGTCTGGGAGCTGGACCCCGTCGATTCGGTACTGAACGTTTCCGTACTCGTTTCGAACGTGAAAGCTTACGCTGCTCATCGTCGAATCGTTCGATACCCCCGGCAGCTGCAGGAGCACGCTATCCAGGGGAGCGTCGTCCCCCTGGGGGAGCGACTGGATGGAATCTCGGTCGAGGCTGGACGAGTCCGCGCCGAGCTTGGGCAAGAGAAACTCATCCCTTGACTTGTCGAGAGCACTCGCTTCCTCGCGGAATTGCTTGCCGGATTTCGGGAGTCGGACCACCACCTCGGGGAGTGTGACCTCTGGCATACCCTCCGGAGGGGGGGAGTCCTGGGCGGCTTCGCTCGCCCCTTTTGGAGAAGACAGGACCTGAGCGTTGGCGGTCGAGAGCGGGATGGCGAGCGCGGCAATGAAGCTCAGGAGCGCCACCCGCCCGAGTGGGGCCCAGAGCCATTTCCGGCACAGCCACCGCGCTGGTAGTTTCGCCGAGCACGGATGGGCCGCAGCGCAGGCCCTGTTGCGGATCGTGGACGCCATGATCGGCCTCTCGACCATGGCACCCCGCTCGACCTCCGTGCAGCAACCAAATCGTGACAGATGATTCGATCGAGAGCCATGGGCGTGCAATGGGGGCGAGCGGCTTGCGGCGATCGGCGGCGGAGGAGGCGCGGCAGGCGCCGAGCGAGTGGAGGCGAGCGAGGAGCTGCTGGAGCAGTTCGCGCGGAAGAGCAGGCTCCCGGTCCAACGGCTTCGGCGGTGGCGGACGCGGCCTGCGTCCGTGGGCAGACCACCGGCGCGGGTGGTCATCACTGGGAATGCGATGGCGCGGCAGGCGACGGGGCTGCCCACCATCGCATCAGCGGATGATGGCAAGCTCGGCGTCGTCGGCCCCCCCGACGACGACCCGCGAGACCTCATCCACTCGGCGAAGACGGCCGTCGGCAGCGAGCTCGCCGAAGAGGTGGACCTCGACCTGGCAGATGGAACCGTTCCATCGAGTGATGCTCACCCGGTGGCGATCGGCGATCCGGTCGCCCTGCTGGATCGCCTCCAGCACCTCGACGCGGCCCTCCCGCACACACCGTCGAAGCGCCCGGATGTGCTCGACAAAGCCGCGGCGGTCGACCTCCTCGCCGTCGGTGCGTTGCCGGTAATCGGGGGCGAAGTAGCGATCCACGGTGGCCTCGAGCGGGTGGATCTCTTCCGGCCCGAAGCACACCTCGGCCAGCGCGCCGGCGATGTACGCTGCCAGGTCTCCTGCCGCGTGGTCGGTCACTGGTCCTCCCAGATGCGTGCATCATGCACGTAATCGAATCCTAGCATCACGCGGCCCTGCGCGCTACAGTCGGCCGGTGTCCAGCCCGGGCACCCAGATCGCCGAGGCTCTCGGCCTCCTGCTTCTCAGGTCGAACCGGGCGCGTCTCTACGGGCGGCTCACCGCCGGCCTGGACCCGTCGGTTGATTCGGCGACCTATCCGGTGATCAGCGGCCTGGCGCGGACCGGTTCGATGTCGTCGGCTCGGCTGGCCGCGGAGGTCGGCATCGACCGGTCGGTTGTGAGCCGGCACGCGTCGCGGCTGGCCCGCGACGGCTTGGTGAAACGGGTTCGCGACCCTGCGGATGGGCGAGCCATGCTCTTGGTGCTGACCGTGCGCGGCAGGCTGACGGTGCAGAGGATGCGCCGGCGGCTGGCGGCTGCCCTCGACGAGCACCTCTCCCTTTGGCCGCCCGGTGAGGCTCGGCGCTTCGCTACCGACCTGAAACGGTTCGTCGGGCAGGGGCTTTCCCGCCTCACCTGAGCCCGGCTGCTGGAGCGTTGATCTGGGCCACCCCGCTCGACGGCCTTACGAAGTATTGGCGAGGGACAGGGGCACGACCGCCGGCGCTCGAACCAGCTCCGCGGGGAGCGCGGACATCTGGCCAGGGAGCGGATGCTCCTGACTCGCCGCGCCTCGCCAATGCTCCATACCATCGATAAACATCGATATTCCGGGAGTTGGCGGGCAGACTCCGGCGCTCGCATCCTTCGCCTCCTATGGACAATCCTCCGCGACGCTGCCGTGCCTTTTCGCTCCGATGGCGGACCTAGTCCTTGGCCTGAACCCGCTAGCCCCTGGGTCCCCCGATGCGTGCGACAACGTTACCCGTACTCTTGACGATCGACTCGACGTGGGCCCCCCAACGCGCCAGGGCCTCACGCCGTTCATCGAGGTAGTCGTGTGTGTCGTAGGTCGACTCGATCTCGCCGACCGAGTGGTTCAGGCACCGTTCTGCAACGTGCGGGGGCACTCCCAGCCGGCCCAGGCCCGTCCGCAGGGTCCGGCGGAGGTCGTGCACGACTGGTCGCGGATCCCGAAAGACCAAGAGCGGCGCCTTCCCGATGAACAGCTTGCGCATGCCTGCGACGAGCGCCTTGTCGGTGATGTGAGCTCCGTCGGGGGCGAGCGGACTTGGGCTCGCCATCACGAAGGTGCTGCCCTCCGCCTCGGACAGCACGCGCAGCCGCTCAGCCTGCGCGAGCGCTTGGTCGGATAGCGGCACGCGCCATGGCCGTGCGCTTGGCCGCTGCCGTCGACCGACTTTCTGGTGCTCAACCGGCACCGTCCACGTTCGCCCTGGGAGGTCGAATTCGGTCAACTCCGCGCGGAGTAACTCCCCCGAGCGGGCACCCGTGAGGAGAAGTAAGCGCAGGCCCGCCCGCACCGTGGCCGTCAGTGTGGAACGGTCGAGCGCGCACCAGAACGCCGCGATCTCCTGATCGAAGAGGATGCGCGCCCGCCGGTTCGTCTCGCACCCTATCGCGTCTCGGTCCAGCACCGCGGCCGGGTTCGAAGCGATCTCCCCGCGGCCGACCGCGAAGCGCAGAAGACCGTTCAGGTGGACGAACAGATGATCGGCGGAGGACGGCGAGCCACGCTTGACGACCTCCTCGACGACATGGCGCACGTCGCGGGTGGTCACCGCCTTGAGAGGCACGGTCCCGATCAGCGGGACCACGTCGCGCTCGAGCGCGCGTTTCACCTGCGCGGAGGTCTTTCGGCGCTTCTCGAGGTGGGCGACGAACTCCTCCACCAACTCGGACACCGTCAGCGTACCCCCGGCCGCCGAGCTCGCGGCTCGCCGCTCGCTCGCGAGGCGTCCTTCGTCCCGAGCAGCCTTGAATCCCCGCAGCCGCTCACGAGCTGCGGCCAAGGTCACATGCCCCGCCTCGGCGCGCTCGCTCCAGGGGCCGATCGTCACCACCACCCGCTTTTCGCCGTCGCGGGTGTACCAGCGGAACGTCCGCGTTCCCGTGGGCTCGACACGCAGGCGAAGCCCGGCACAGCCTGGGTCCGCTATCTCGTACGCGCTCGCTCGGGGCTCGAGCGCCTTGATCGCGCTTGGGGTCAGCGGCGGGATGTCGTTCAGATCGCCCATTCGCTCCTCCGAAGGCCGCTGGTCCTTCAGCCCCGGGTGGTCGCTGCCGCCGCCGGGCCCAGCTCCGACCGGCGACCACGTGCTCCGAGCGCCCGCCTGGGCGGAGGCCAAAAAGACCCGACACACTGCGGTATTACGAGCGGCGTGGACCGAGTCACCTGAATACTGCGACAGGTGGTCGGCGTCGGGTCACCTCAGGTGACAGCTTACGTTGGTACCCCGATCCGTTTCAAGTATTACCGAGGCGTCCCATTAGGCTGGGGCACAGCAGTTTCCAGGCGATTCTGTGAAACGGGGTGGGACGTGCTGAAAGCCGCTGAAGCCCTCTTTAGGGTGGTTGGAGTGCAAGTGGTCGCTGGTTCAAATCCAGTCGCCCCGACTCCTGAAGCCCGTAGGATCGCTGGATAAACCGGCGGCACTGCGGGCTTCGTCTTTGGGGCTTTCGAGGTTTGCAGTGCTGGCGCAGTGTTCGTCCGCGAGCGCTCGAGATTCACCGCCCCCTCTACCTGCGCCTGGACCGCTACAAGTGCCGCGAGAGCATCCCGGTCGTCGAGGTGAGCGTAGGTGTTCGCGGTGAGCCGCGGGTCGCAGTGAGCTGTGCTCTGGCATGGTGCACCCGATCTTCCGTTGTTGGACTTGATCCGACTCGGCAGACAGGTTGGCTACACCACGAACTGCCTCCGAAATCCTCAACCTGCCTCCTGTCCACTTTTCGGGGGGAACGTCACTCGTTGCCCTCTCGAATTCGGCCGGAGTAGCATACCTGCCGGCCGAGAGGTCCAATCCTGCAGAGTCGTTTTGAGCCACAGAGCCGGTCACAGCCTTCTCCGAGTGGGTGATCACGAAGGAACCCTCTCAGCGCTCTGACTGTTGGTTCGCACCCCTTTCAGGAGCCAGCGCGCGTGCAGATCGAGAACGCCGTCATCGTGATCACCGGGGCGTCGTCGGGCATCGGCGAGGCCGCCGCCCGACTCCTGGCGAAGAGGAAGGGGCGCGTGGCCCTCACCGCCCGCTCCGTCGGCAAGCTGGAGGCCCTGGCGCGAGAGCTGCCCGGCTCGTGCTCCGTCCCAGTCGACATGACCGATCCCGCCTCCATCCGCCGGATGGTCGCAACGGTCCGCGAGCGTTTCGGTCAGATCGACGTCCTGGTGAACAACGCCGGGCGCGGCGGGGGCCAGGCGCCGACGGAGAGAATCGACCTCGACGTCTACCGCGCGCTCATGGAGCTCAACATCTACGGGCCCCTCGTGGCGATGAGCGAGGTCATCCCCATCATGCGCTCCCAGCGCCGCGGCGCGATCGTCAACATCGGGTCGGGGACGACCAAGCTCTTCCGACCCAACGGCGGGCCCTACCCCGCGACCAAGGCTGCGCTCCACCAGCTCTCGCTCCAGGCGCGCAAGGAGCTGCAGGCCGACGGCATCGGCGTGACCATCGTTCACCCCTTCATCACCGCCACCGCATTCTTCGACCGCATGCCCGAGCCCCAGCGCAGCACCTTGATCGCCCAAGCGGATCCGCCGGAGAAGGTGGCCGAGGCGATCTCCCGGGCGATCGAGGAGAACCCCGCCGAGATCAGCCTCGTCCCCGAGGTCCACCCTCTCCTCTGATCGAGGGAATGGGAATTGCCGCCAGGCACGACCGCTCTGGCTCGTTCCATCGGGACTCAGCGATGCTTTCGACCGGGGCCGGCGACCTCAATAGACTCCGTGGTTCGGCTCCTCTAGGCTGTCATCCCCGGTGTCGGTCAGCGCTGCCTGGAGGATCGCTCGGGCCAAAATGATTCGTGCACGCCCCGGACAGAGCCCCGCCGCCGTTGCCCCGGCAGTCAGATACAGGTCCGCCGTGGGCTCCGGAAGCTGCAAACTCCGCAGTGCTGGCGCCGTGCAGGCCGTGCCGACTATGACGCTCGGTGCGTCCACGTGCGGGGATGGCCGGATCTCAGGTCCAGAGAATACGGAGGGTTGCACCGTATCCTCCTCCGTGAGCCCGGGTGCGAGGCCCTCGGCGCCGGTTGGGGTGCAAGTGGTCGCTGGTTCAAATCCAGTCGCCCCGACCAGCTAGGCCCCCGAACCAACGCAGAAAAGCGGTTGGTTCGGGGGCTTCTTCTCGGCCAGGTCGGTCTTGGGGTGAACACGGGGTGGACCTTTGGCCTCGATGCTCCCACACGGAGGCGGCTACGCGAACGCGGCAGGGGAGCCTTCGCGGGCATGCCCGCGGGCCAGAACACACTCAAGCCCAGGAGATCCCCCTCGATGACGATAAGCCTTCGGCTCCCCCGAGGGCAACGACGACGGATGAAGAGACTCCTCCACAAGACCCCCAGCCGGATCGAGGCCCTCCGGGCCCGAGTCCTGCTATTGCTCCACGGAGGATACGAGCCGTCGGAGGTTGCCACCATCGCGGGGTGCGCCCGCGCCACCGTGTACCGCACCGTCTACCGGTTCGAGGATCTCGGCGAGGACGGGCTCCTCGACAGGCGCGAATGCCGCCAGCTGAGCAAAGTCACTGCAGAGGTCGAGGCCAAGCTCGTCAGCTACATCGACTCGTCGCCGCAGGACTTCGGGTGGCAGCGCACCACTTGGACGCTGGAGCTGCTCGCTGCCCAGCTCGTCCAGGACACGGGCGTGCGACTGAGCCCGAGCCACGTACGCAACCTGCTGCGGGCGAACGACGTGCGCCGCGGTCGACCACGGGTCGGGCTGCGCATCCCGGTCCGAGGTCGTCGCAGAATCCTCCGCAAGATCGATCGCTTGGTGAAGAGAGCCGACTCCGAGGACGAGGTGTTCTACTCGGACGAAGCCGACATCGACCTGAACCCGCGGATCGGGACCACGTACATGCGGCGCGGCAAGCAGCTCGTCGTTCTGACCCCGGGCAAGAACGTGAAGCGGTACGTCGCCGGTGCGCTCAACGCCCGGACCGGCAAGGTCGTTCACGTGGTGCGGGACCGCAAGAACTCGGACCTCTTCATCGCTCTCGTCGAGGAACTCTGTCGCCACTACCGGCGAGCGCGGCGCATCCACCTGGTGCTCGACAACTTCATCATTCACAAGTCCCAACGGACCCTGCTCCGCCTCGCTGCGCCTGGCGGCCGCGTCGTCCTCCACTTCCTGCCGCCCTACTCGCCGCTGTCCAACGTCATCGAGCGGCTCTGGAAGCAGCTCCACGACCATGTCACCCGCAACCACCGGCACCCGACCATCGAGCCGCTCATGGAGGCCGTCGATGACTTCATCGAGGGCGCGCAGCCCTTCCCAGGTACCAAGGTTTCGATGCTCGGCCATGCGGCGTGAAACTGTCTCAGGAAGACTGCAGGCTATTTAGCGCCCGCACAGCCGTAGTGAGGCCCATCCCCTAACCCAGCGACCACCCGTCGGTGCCGCCGCCGCCGCCTCGCCCCAAGCGAGTCGTTGCCTCTTCTGAAGCACGAGAGACGCACCCACTGCTTCACTTCCAACACCGCCAGCCCAGTCGGCAGGTCGCCTTCTGGGGGCGGCGTTGGACGGAGGCGGCCGACACACCTTGGACCCGCGGAGCGCCCCATCCATTCTTGCGCGTCATCCTGCGGACAAGATCTCAGGCGGATCCGCGGCCGGCACTTCTGCAGCACGGTGGAGAGTTGTTGCCGCCGGAGGGCGCGGGCGCTCTCGCAGAACCCGGACCTCGGCGAGTCGAAAGGGGAGGTCCCGGTCGAGTACGAGGGCGAAGCCCTCAAGATCGGATACAACGCCGGCTGCATCATCGAGGTGCCCGCCGTGTTCGGCTCGGTGAGGTGGTCCTGGCGATGGCCGACGACCTCTCTGGCGGGATTTCGGCTTTGAAGATGCCCCTGCTCCTCCTGGTGAGGCTAAGAGGGGGCGAGCCGTTCGCGCGAGCCGCAGCTTCAAGCAGAGTCCCGGCGCGAGACGGGGCCCGCGACGGCCGAAGCGCGCAACGAGAGTCGCCTGGCCGAGCGCTTCTTCCACCAGAGATAGACACCGGTGATGGAGAGGAGCGCCGTGACGAGGCCGGCAAGGCCCACCAGGACATGCATCGCCACGCCGCCCACCGTGCAGGTGTGGATCGCGCTGACCCAGGAGGTGAAGGTCGTCGCAGCGTGATGGCCGCTTGAGAACTCGATGGCCCGGAATTCGCCTGTCCTGCCGTCGAAGTGCACCGTGGACCCGACCAAGTGGTAGCCAACGTCGCGGTCGCAATGGGACGGATAGGAAAAGATCCCCTTCACCGGGTCGTAAAGGAACCACATGGTGCCCGGCGCGGGCCTGACCTTGAAGCCATGGAGACGCGCCTGCTCCGCCGTGAGCCGCTCGCCGATGGCCGCCGCCTCGCGCCAGCCGATGGCCGGATCGGGGGTGGGCGTGGGCAGGTCGGGCAAGCCGGCCTTTACGTCCGGCATCCGGAACACGGTCCTCATCACCGGCCCGTAGACCTCGGGCAGGTTGAAGGCGACGCTCGAGGCGGCCAGGGCGAAGAGCAGGGCCCAGGCCCACAAGCCGGACGCGCGGTGGAGGTTGAAGTTGACCGGATACGCCTTGCCGCGCCAGGTGAACCGCCAGGAGGGCCACCAGCGCGCCCACCACCAGGGGCGGGTGGCGACTCTCCGGCGCCGCGGCGGCAGCGTGAGGTAGAAGCCGACGAACGAGTCGAGCACCCAGATGATGGCCGCCAAGCCGAAGAGCCAGCGCCCGACCTCCCCGCATGCGAGGGAAGTGTGCAGGGCGAATACCACCGACAGGAGGTTCCGCCGGGTGATGGGCCAGAGGCCGGCGTCGGCCTCGCGGGCGACCTCGGCGCCGGTGTACGGGTCCAGGTAGAGCCCGGTGTAGCCCAGGTTGTACGGCTGGCCGGTGGCGGGGTCGATTCGCGGATCGAGTCCGTAGTAGGCGACCCGGCCCGGCTCGAGGTTGAGCACGACGTAGTTGGCGCGGGCGCGCGGCTCGATGGCCAGGGCCCGCTCGCGCAGCGTGAAGCCGTCGAGCACCGGGCGGTCCTGGACCTGCACTCGGGACAGGTCCGGGTTGAGCCACTCGTAGATCCAGGAGTCGAAGGCCAGGATTGTCCCGGTCAGCCCGGCCACCGTCAGGAAGAACGCCAGGTAGAGCCCGGCGCAGCGGTGGACGAGGACCCAGTGGTGCCTGCGGAGGCGCACGCCCACCCACGTCACACCGGCCGCGCCCGGCAAAGGGCCGCCCGGGACGCGAACCGGCGCTTCTTGAGCCACAGGTAGACGCCGGTGATCGAGAGGGTGGCCGTGACCAGGCCGGCCAGGCAGACCAGACCATGCATGGCGAGGCCGCCGACGGTGCAGCCGTGGATGGCCGCCACCCAGGAGGTGAACGTCGTCGCGGCGTTGTGGCCGCTTGCGAACGAGATCCCCCGGAACGCGCCGGTCTGGCCGTCGAAGGAGACCACGGCCCCGGGCGTGTGGTACCCGACGTCCCGGTCGGTATGGGCGGGGTAGGCGTAGATCCCCTTCGTGGCGTCGTACGAGAAGAACATGGTCCCCGGCGACGGCCTGACTGTGAATCCGTGGAGGCGAGCCTGCTCCGCCATGAGCCGCTCGCCGACGACGGCCGCGTGGCGCCAGCCGAGGGCCGGGTCGGGCATCGGCTGCGGCAGGTCCGGCAGGGCGGTGCCCTCCTCGCGCATCCCGAACAGCGTCCGCATCACGGGCTGGTAGACCTGGGGCAGGTTGAAGCTCACGCTCGAGACGGCCAGGGCGAGGAGCAGCGGCCAGAGCCAGAGTCCGGCGGCGCGGTGCAAGTTGAAGTTGACGGGGTAGGGCTTGCCGCGCCAGGTGAAGGTCCAGGAGGGGCGCCAGCGCGCCCACCAGGAGGCGCGAGCCGAGGCCACCGGCGCCGCGCTCCCTCCGGTGCGCCCGCGGCGCGGCGGGAACGTGAGGTAGAGACTGACGAAGGAGTCGAGGACCCAGACCAAGGCCGCCAGCCCGAAGAGCCAACCGCCGATCTCACCGCAGGCCAGCGAGGTGTGCAGGGCGTAGACCACCTGGGTGAAGTTTCGCCGGGTGACGGGCCAGAGAACGCCGGCCTGCTCGCGGGCGATTTCACGCCCAGAGTAGGGATCGAGGTAGAGCAGCAGGTAGCCCAGTTCGAAGGGCTTGCCGGTGGCCGGGTCGAGCCTCGGCTCGACGAAGAAGGTGGGCACCTCGCCCGGCTCGGTATTCAGCTCGACGGCGTTGATCCGGATGCGAGGGTCGAGGGCCAGCGCCCGCTCGCGCAGCGCGAAGGGGTCGAGCATGGGCCGGTCCTGGACGGGGACCCGGCTCAGGTCGGGGTTGAGCCACTCGTAGAGCCAGGGGTCGAACGCCAGGATGGCCCCGCCCAACCCGGCCACGGTGAGCTGCAGGGCCATGAAGAGGCCGGCGTAGCGGTGGACGAGAACCCAGAGCCTCCGTGACATGACAGCCTCCCGCGCGTGCGCCCCGACGTCAGTACGCCAACCGCAGCGAGCCGAGGAAGCTCCGCGGCGCACCCGGGGTCGCGGCCGCGTAGGAGATGCCGCTGAAGTAGCGGCGGTCGAGCAGGTTCTCGGCGTTGAGCTGGGCCTGCATGTCCAGGTGGCCGATCTGCCAACCGTAGCCGGCCATGGCGCTCACGATGACGAAGCCGTCGATGGCCTGGTCACTGAAGTTGACTTCGCCGGTGCGGGCCACCGCACCGCCGCCGAGGCGGAGCCCCTGGAGTGCCCCGTCGGGCGGGGCCCAGGTGGTCCAGAGGCTGCCGCTGTGGTAGGGGACCTGTGGGAAGCGCTTGCCCTGGAAGCCGTTGCTGTCCTTGGTGGTTCTGGTGTCGGTGTAGGCGTAGGCCAGGACCGCGGAGAACCCCGCCCCGAGATCGCCCTTCACGTCCAGTTCGAAGCCCTGGCTCCGCGCCTCGCCTATGGCGATGGAGAAGCGTGGGTCGGTGGGGTCGGTGTAGGGGATGTGCTGTTTGGTGATCTGGTAGACGGCGGCGGTGGCCGAAAGCCGCTTCTCGAGGAGCTCGGTTTTGACGCCTGTCTCGTACTGCTGGGCCGTCTGTGGCGGCAGGGGAACACCGCTCTTGGTCGGCGTGCCGAGCGCCGAGGCGCCGAAGTTGGAGGTCCAGCTGGCGTACCAGCTCAGCTCGGGGACAGGGTTCCAGAGGACACCGAGCCGGGGCACCGGCGGCGGGTGGTCGGTGACCGTCCCCAGGCTCCCGCCCCCATAGCCGGAGTTGTGGACGGTGGCCCGGTCGAGGCGCAGTCCGGCCAGCACGTGGACCCGTCCGGGCGCCTCGATCTGGTCCTGCGCGAAGACGGCGAGGGCGCGCGAGTAGCTGTCCGTGAAGCCGTTCTGGGACGGGTCCAGCGGCGGCATGGGCTGCCCGTAGATCGGGTTGTAGATATTGATGGAGGGGGTCGCATCGGCCGGGGTGCACGGCGAGCCGTCCGCCAGCACGCAGGTGCCGCCGTAGTTGTAGAAGCCGTGCATGTAGTAGATGGACGCACCGGCGAGGAGGGTGTGCTTCAACCCGAGCCCCTCGACCGTGCCAGTGGCGTCGAGCACCGCCTCATGGCCCCAGTGCCAGAACTTCGTCTCGCCCGCGAAGTAGATCCGCGGCAGGTCGCCGTTGGCGTCGGCGGGGCCGCCGTAAAAGATGCCGTTCGAGGGGGCCCTCACGTAGTCGGCCGTGTAGGCCAGCCGCAGCTTCCAGCCGCCCGGGAGCTCGTGGGTCCCTAGCACCTTGGCCGAGAACTCGGTGGTGGGACTGTTGTTCATCCCCGGCTCGGCATAGTTGCGGCTGATGGCCACGTCGGCCGGCTTCCCGTTGGCGAGGAACGGTAACCCGTTGTCCATCACATAGCTCCCGGTCCCGTACTTGAACTCGAGCGTCACCCTGTCCGCAGGGCCAGGGCGCCACTCCAAAGTCGGGTAGAGGAACAGCTTCTCCGAGTGGATGAAGTCGCGGAACGAGTCCGACTTCTCGTAGGCCAGGTTGAACCGGTAGAGCAGCGCCTTGCCGTCCGTCAGCGGCCCGGTGAGGTCCACCGCGGTCCGCGTCAGGCCGTAGGAGCCGAGCTTCTGCTCGACGGCGTAGCGCGCCTCCTCGAGCGGCTTCTTGGTGACCACGTTGACGAGGCCGCCAGGCTCGGCCTGGCCGTAGAGGATCGAGGCCGGCCCCTTGATGACCTCCACCCGTTCCACGTTGGCGAGGTCGCGCGAGAAGCCGGAGAAGGTGTACTCGTCGTGGCGCAGCCCATCCTCGAAGGAGAGCGCCATGTTGTCGAAACCACGGATGATGTAGTCGTCGCTGCTCAGCGCCCCGGCGGTGACCGGGGTGACGCCGCTGACGTTCAGCACCGCCCTGTCCAGGTTCGTGGCCTGCTGGTCCTGCAAAACCTGCTGCGGCACGACCTGCACCGCCACCGGCGTCTCCATGATGGGCGTGTCGGTCCTGGTCCCGGTGGAAGCCACGGCCGGGGCATAGGCCGGCTCGCGCTCGGCGCTCACCCCCACCTCCTCCAGCTCGGCCTGCTGGGGGGGCGGCTTCGGCGCGGCGACGGCCGGCGGCGCTGGCGTGCCAGGGGGCGCCTCGTCAGCAGCGCCTGCTGGCAGAGAAGCGAGGAGAGGGAGCAGGGCGACGAGCGCACGGTCGAGGACCATGTAGGAGAGGACGCGCGAGGAGCCGCGGCACCGTCATCGGCCCCGTCGCACCGCGAGGGTCGGAGCCGGGAAAACGATGGGCCAATTCAACGCCTCGCTCCACGAGGTCGCCCGCACCGTGCAGCCCGACACCCACCCGGGGCTTGGATGACGGCTTCACGGCCCGTCGAGCGTCCTTGGAACGTATTCGCGAGGTCGCGTGCGGCATCACTGGTGAGGACCATGGCCTTGGACCAGTGGGAGGCGGGGCTGGACGCCAGGGCTGCCGCCGCGGCCTGGTTGGCGCGGCTTACGTCCGGCGCCTGCACCCCCGCCGACCAGCGTGCCCACGCGGCCTGGCTGGCCGAGGCGGAGGCACACCGGGGAGCCTTCGAGGAGGTCCTGCGCGTCTGGCGCGCGGTTCCAGGCGCGGCGAGGCTTAGCCGGGGGAGGTCTCGCGTGCGGCTTGCGGAGCAGCCGGCGCCCGAGGCCGAAATCGCGGCAACGCGCACCGCCACGCGAGCGGCTGCGCCAAGACCCGCCGGGCCGACGATGTTCGGCAGCTCGGTCGGACTCAGAGCCAAAGGCCGCGGCCGGCGGGTCACGCTGGGACTCGTCTCGATGGGGGTACACGCCGCGGTGGTGGTGGCGCTGCTCCAGCTGAGGACGCGACCGGTCATCGAGGCCCCACGGGTGATCCCGGTCCAGCTGCTACAACCCTCGCTCCGCGCTGACTCACCGGCGCCCGGGCCGAAGCCGGCGCCCCGTGCCTATTCGCCGGTGCCTCCGCCAAAGGCGTCGCCCCGCACCGCCAAGCGACCAGCGGCGGTCCACCCCCCAAGGCCGCTCATCGCCCCCACGGTCGTCCCGGATGAACTGCCAGCGCCCGGGCCGAAGGAGGAGTCCGACGACGCGCCCTCGGCAGCGCAGGAGGTGGCGAGCGGAGTGATGGGAGGACGCGAGGACGGCGTGATCGGCGGCGAGGCTGCGGGGGGACACGAAGGCTTGGCTGGCGTGCCGGAGGTGCCGCCACTCCTGCCGGCCCGGCCGGCGGACCTGGCGGCCGTGCGCGCCGGCATTGCTCATACGCTCGTCTATCCGCCGGAGGCGCGCCATCGGGGGTGGGGCGGGCGGGCGGTCGTGGCGTTCACGCTCGTCGCCGATGGCTCGATCACCGGGCTGGAATTGCGGCAGAGCAGCGGCCACGGAGTGCTCGACGAGGCCGCCCTCGAGGCCATCCGGCGCGCCGCCCCGTTCGCGCCGCCCGGAGTGGACGTGCTGGTGGTGGTGCCGGTCTCGTTCGCGATGCGGTGAAGCCGCGAGCGTTCGCTCGAACAGGCCTCCTGGCTCTCCGCACGCCCGATCCTATGGCCCGACGGCGCGTCGGGGGTCGATGAGATCGTCGGCGCGGAAGGGAACTCTCCAGCTCACTCGAGTTCGACCAAGCGGGTCATGTCCCGGAGCAACGGGACACCTTCGGTCGCCTACCCGCTTGTCTTAGCGGAAGGAGCCCGCAAGGGACGAGCAAGGTTACTTTCCGGTGGCCAGTGGGCTTGAGGTGCTTCAGAGGCTCATCGCTCTCTTGCCCAGCCGGATCGCCGCGGCGCTCCTGGTTGTCGCCTTGTCGGGCGCGGCCGCCCTCGTTCCTCGCCCTAGCGCTGCCGAGCACCATTGCCAGTGCGGACTGATGAAGGCGGGAGGCCACCACGTGTGCTCTTGCCCCGTCTGCCGGCTGGCTGCGCTCCGGGCGGCGATACGCGACCGGACGGCGCCGCCCAGTCACCGGGCGGCGGCAATGAGGGCCCTGAGCGAAGAGATGGCGCGCCCCGAGAACGGCGGCGTTCCCTGCTGCTCGTCGCGGTGCGACGGATCCGGCGGCCCTTCTGGCATGAGCACCGGTGTGGATTCCTTCACCCTGCCTAAGCTTCCAACCCTGCTACACCGCCTCACCGTGGAGAGAATCGGCGAGGCAGGGAGCGCTCCTGCGCGCTCGGATTCCCTCCCCGAGATCCCGCCCCCTCGCCCCGTCCAGTCGTAACGGCGAGTGGACGCCATCCGGTGAATCTTCCGGATCCGTCCTTCATATTCACGAATGGCGAAATCTCGAACCGTCTCGCGAGAGGCGGGAGGCAGGAAATGCTCGCAATGCGATTCTCGCAAGTGCCGCAGTTCGAGCGGCTGGTGCACCACATCAGGCCCAAGCTGCAACGGCTCGCGGCGAGATACCTCGGCAGCTGGGAAGCGGAGGACGCCGTTCAGGACGCATACGTGCGGTTGCTGACCGCCAGGAGGTCGGTGCGCCACGCCGGGCGCTTTCTGCTGGTGGCGACGACAACCGTGGCCCTCGACCGCCTCCGGCGAGAACGGCGCCGCGCGCGAAACGACCTGGGGCGGCCCGCCCTGGACCGGTTCCAGGTTGTGGCCCCAGGGTTGGAACAGGCCACCGGAACAGCGCAGGAGGCCCTGCTCCTTGTGGCTGCGCTCGGGGAGCTCCCGGAGCGATGTCGGGAAGCCCTGCTCCTGAGCAGGGTAGAAGGGGCGACTCACCTCGCCATCGCTCGGCGGCTGGGCGTATCCCCGAAGACCGTGGAGCGGGACATCGCGCGCGCGCTGCGACATTGCGTGGAGCGGCTCTCCCGCGAGACGCCGAGCGCCCGGGTTTGATCCGACTATGCGGACGTCAAGTGAAAGGCAGCTACGGTGGCTGACGTTCCCGCGGACCCGGGCCGGCAGTCCCCGCTGGCGGCCTCCGCCGGCGCGTCCACGAACGTGGTCGAGACCCCGACCTTCATCTCGGCAGCCCCCAGCACCTGTCGCCTCCCGGCATCGATGCGATGTGTACAACCACCTCAGCCGGTTTCGAAACGGAAGGGGACTACCACCCATATGGAGGCGGGCCGCCCCTGCGGATCGGCTCCGGGAACCCAGCTTCAGCTCGTTACCGCCTTCCAGATGACATCGGCGATCCTCCCGTCCTCGACCTGTTTCAACACCTGGAACGAGGTGGGGGTACCGTCCTTCCTGCAGGTCCTCTCTGAGGCGCCGGCCCGCTCCCGTCGACCTGCGAGCGAATCAGGCGGCGACCTTCTCGCATTCGGGGGCGCACTGCTGGCACGACTCCATGCACCGGCGGCAAGCCTCGTGGTGCGAAGCGTGCTCCTTGCAGGCTGCCTCGCAGTCGCGACAGGTCCTGGCACAGACGGCCGCCAGCGCCTTGAGGTGGGCGGAGTCCTGGACGGCGAGGGAAAGCGCTGCCCGGCAGAGGGGGATCATCGCGCTCACGGTCCTCGAGCACCTCGCCATGCTCGTGTCCCCGGTCCGGAGAAGGGCCAGGCAGTGCTCGAGGCAGACCTCCCCGGCCTTGAGGCAGCCGGCCGCTGCGTCCACGAGGGCGGCGTACTTGGTCGCTCCCCCCGCGTCATCGGAGGCGCCCATCGCCTCATGATGATGATGCTCGTGGCCGCTCATCTCGTCGGCGGCAAGCGCTGCGCTGGCCGCGCCGGCCATCAACACCGATGTCCCCACCTTCACGAACTCGCGTCGATCCATGGTCGCCTTCCTTTCCTCCCCGGCTCGTCGCCGGGCTCGAGACCATCGTGTGGCCGCTCTAAGGGCGCGGTCACTTCTCGGAGACGATGAGCCGCCCATCTCCCATGCCCATCGCCGAACAGTGAAACTCCTCCGTGCCCGCCTTCGACGGCGTAATCGCCACCGTTATGGGTTTGTCGAGCGGCAG
>Ga0335069_10002356_pt1 | contig 29211 bp, 27 predicted proteins | sample Lox_Sample_11_FD_206714 | JGI IMG/M metagenome (GOLD analysis project Ga0335069, IMG submission 206714) | Soil microbial communities from Loxahatchee National Wildlife Refuge, Florida, United States - Lox_Sample_1.1 | ecosystem: Environmental > Terrestrial > Soil > Wetlands | place: USA...
TCGCCCTCGAGTGCGCCGCGATGAAGCGGGTGCGCGAGGCGATGGGCCTCGCCAACGTGAAGCTGATGATCCCGTTCTGCCGGCGCGTAGCCGAGGCCGAGCAGGTGATCGCGCGCATGGCCGAGCTGGGCCTCAAGCGCGGCGAGAACGGCCTCGAGATCTACGTGATGTGCGAGATCCCCAACAACGTGATCCTCGCCGACGGCTTCTCGAAGTGCTTCGACGGCTTCTCCATCGGTTCCAACGACCTCACGCAGCTGGTGCTCGGCGTGGACCGCGATTCCGAGCTGGTCGCCTTCGACTACGAGGAGCGCGACGAGGGCGTGATGGAGATGATCCGCATGGCGATCGCGGGCGCGCACCGCAACGGCCGGCCCATCGGCATCTGCGGGCAGGCGCCGTCGGACTTCCCCGAATACGCCGAGTTCCTCGTGCGCGCGGGCATCGACTCGATCAGCCTCAATCCCGATTCGGTGCTCGGGACGCTGCGCCGCGTCGCCGGGATCGAGCGCGCCCTGGCCCCGGGCGCGGGCTGAATCCACGGGCGAGCGATGGGAGCGGCCGAGCCCATTGCGCGTGACGGGGCAAATGCCCCGGCTGCCGCGGCGCTGCTGGAGATCATCGCGCAGCTGCTGCGCGAATCGCTGCCCGCGGGCGGGAAGATCGTCGCCCCCACACTCGACAGCGCCCTCGATCGCGACCTGGGAATCGACAGCCTCGCGAGGGTCGAGCTGCAGCTGCGCATCGAGCGGGCATTCGACGTGCGCCTGCCCGGGCACCTGCTCGCCACCGCGGAAACGCCGCGCGACCTCTTGCGCGCGCTGCTCGCCGGGACGCCGCGCGGCAAGGAGGCGCCCGAGTCCGCGCCCGTCGCGCAGCCCGAAGCCGGCGCCCTGCGATCGCCCGAGGGCGCCGCGACGCTGATCGAGGCGCTCGACTGGCACGTCGCCCACCACCCCGATCGCGTGCACCTGATCCTCCTGGGCGAGGGCGATGAAGCCGAGCCTGTCACGTACGCGCAGCTGCGCGCCGAGGCGCGCGCGGTGGCGGCGGGCCTCGCGCAACGCGGCATCGGCGCTGCGCAAGCGGTGGCCATCATGCTGCCCACGGGCCGCGACTTCTTTCGCGCTTTCTTCGGCATCCTCCTCGCCGGCGCCGTGCCCGTGCCGATCTATCCGCCCGCGCGCTGGGCGCAGATCGGGGAGCACCTGCGCCGCCAGGCGCGCATCCTCGACAACTGCCGCGCGACGCTCCTCGTGACGATGGCGCAGGGCAAGCAGGTCGCGCGCATGATGCAGGGGCTCGTTCCCACGCTCGCGCAGGTGGCCACGGCGGCGGACCTTGCGCTGGAAGGCGCGGCGCCGGCGCTGCCCGCCGTGCGCGCTTCCGACCTCGCCCTCCTGCAATACACGTCGGGAAGCACCGGCGAGCCGAAGGGCGTGGCGCTCACCCACGCGAACCTTCTCGCCAACATCCGTGCCATGGGCTCCTCCCTGGGCGTGAGCTCGAACGACGTGTTCGTGAGCTGGCTGCCGCTCTACCACGACATGGGGCTCATCGGCGCGTGGATGGGCGGGCTCTACTACGCCTTCCTGCTCGCCGTGATGCCGCCGACCGCATTCCTCGCGCGGCCCTCGCGATGGCTTCGCGCCATGCATCGCTACGCAGGCACGATCTCCTCGGCGCCCAACTTCGCCTACGAGATCTGCGCCACGCGCCTCGACGAGCGCGACCTCGAAGGGCTCGACCTCTCGTCGTGGCGCCTCGCCCTCAACGGCGCCGAGCCGGTGAGCCCGGATACGCTCGAGCGCTTCGCCGGCCGCTTCGCGCGCTACGGCATGCGCCGCGAGGCCCTCATGCCCGTGTACGGCCTCGCGGAGTGCGCGGTGGGCCTGTCGTTTCCTCCCGTGGGACGCGCGCCGGTGATCGACCGCATCGACCGGCGCGCGCTCGCCGTCTCCGGCGAAGCCCTGGCGGCTCGCGCGGACGATGCGACGGCGCTGCGCTTCGCCTGCTGCGGCAAGCCGTTGCCGGGACACGAGCTGCGCATCGTGGGCCCGGACAAGCGCGAGCTTCCCGAGCGCCACGAAGGGCGCATCCAGTTCCGCGGCCCTTCGGCCACCAGCGGATACTTTCGCAACGCGGCGGCCACGCGCGATCTCTTCGACGGCGACTGGCTCGACACGGGCGACCTCGGCTACACCGCGGGCGGCGAGCTCTTCGTCACCGGCCGCGTCAAGGACATCATCATCCGCGGCGGCCAGCACGTCCATCCGTACGAAGTCGAGGACGCCGTCGGGCGAATCCCCGGCGTGCGCAAGGGATGCGTTGCGGTCTTTGGCGTGCCAGACTCCGCCTCCGGGACCGAGAAGGTCGTCGTGCTCGCCGAGACGCGCCTTCCCGTGGGCGCCGGACACGACGCGCTGCGCGCCTCGATCGCGAGCGCCGCCCTCGCCCTGCTCGGCACGCCCGCCGACGAAGTGGTGATCGCGCCGCCGCACGCGGTGCTCAAGACCTCGAGCGGAAAGATTCGCCGCGCCGCGAGCCGCGAGGCCTACCTGCGCGCCCTCGCCCGGGGGCGTGGGCCGGTCGCATCGGGCGCCATCGCCGCCTTCTTCGCTTCCCTGCTGGTGGCCCAGTTGCGCCGAGGGGCGCGCCGCGCGATGCAGCTCGCATATGGGGCCTACGTGTGGACGCTGACGGCGTTGCTCGGCACCGTGGCACTGCCGGCGGCGCTGCTGCCGCGTTGGCGGCACGCGGCGCTGCGGGCGCTGGCGCGCACGCTGCTGCGCGCTTCGGGACTGCCGGTGACGGTGAAGGGGCTGGAAAACATCCCGCGCTCCGGAGCGACCGTCATCGTCACCAACCATGCGAGCTACATCGACGGGCCGCTCCTCTTCGCGCTGCTTCCGGTGCGCGCGCGCCTCGTGGCCAAGAGCGAGCTCGCGGGCAACCCGGTGCTCGCCTTCGTGCTGCGCGCCGCGGGCGTGGTGTTCGTCGAGCGCTTCGACCTCGAGCGCAGCGCCGAGGACGCGCGGCGCCTGGCGGCGCTCGCGCGCGAAGGCGAGGCGCTCGTGTTCTTCGCCGAAGGCACGTTCACGCGCGCGCCCGGCCTCATGCCGTTCCACATGGGCGCCTTCGTCACCGCCGTCGAGTCCGGCGCCGCGGTGATCCCGCTCGCCCTGCGGGGCACGCGTTCCGTGCTACGCGGCGACCAGTGGCTTCCGCGACGCGCTCCGGTCCGCGTCGAGGCCGGCACGCCGCGGCAGGCCGGCGGCGGCGACTGGCGCTCGGCGGCGCTGCTGCGCGAGAACGTGCGCGCGGAAATCCTCGCCGCCTGCGGCGAGCCGGACGTCGCCGCCACGGCCATCCCTGAAAGGAACCCCCCATGAAGATCACCTCCAGCGCCTTTGCCCATGGAGGCGCGATCCCGCGCGTGCACACGTGCGAGGGCGACGATGTCTCGCCGCCGCTCGAATGGTCGGGCGTGCCCGCCGAGGCCAAGAGCCTCGCGCTGGTCGTCGAGGATCCCGACGCCCCGGATCCGAGGGCGCCCCAGATGACCTGGGTCCACTGGGTGCTCTACAACCTGCCGCCCGGCGACGGCGGCCTTCCGGAAGCCGTCCACGCGGCGCCCGCCGGCGCGCTGGACGGCATGAACGACTGGCACCGCACGGGCTACGGCGGCCCCTGCCCGCCGATCGGCAAACATCGCTACTTCCACCGCCTGTACGCGCTTGACGTGGTATTGCCCGACCTGAAGCGGCCCACGCGCGCGAAGCTCGATGCCGCCATGCGCGGACACGTCATCGCGCAGGCCGAGCTCCTCGGCACCTACCGAAAGGCCGGCTAGGAAGCGGCAGGCACGTGGGTGCCGGAAATCATTTCCTCGGGCAGGCGGTAGTCGAGGGGCCAGTGCTTGCACAGGCATTTGAGGACGCCGTGCTCGAAGTCGTGCGAATAGTGCGTCCAGTCGGCCTGGAGCTTCGAAAACCGGTTCAGCAGCTCGAAGCGCACGTTCACCTCGCCCGTGGCGAGCTCCGCCCGCGCGTACTGCTCGAGCTGGGCGGGCGCCTGCGCTTCCGTGCGATCGAAGAGCCACTCGCGCGTGAACGCCTCCTGAAGCCGCGCGAGCTCGTGGCACATCGCCTCGTCGCGGATCCAGTTCGAATGCAGGTTCGCGCCGGCCACCGCCGTATAGCGGGTCTCGAGCGGCGTGTAGTAGTCCTCGAGCAGGAAGTAGGCGCTCTCGAAGCGCCCCGCCCCCTGCCCGGTGAACCAGCCGTACGCGTGGCGGTCGCCGGCGATGTAGGCGAGCGCGCAGCGCAGGCCGGCGCGCGGGGCATAGCACAGGAAGGTCCGGGGATCGCGCATGTGCATCCACTCCGAATGACGGTCGGAATCGAGCATAGGCACGCGCGAGGTAGTCCCGCTTGACCGCGCGCAAAGCATCGCGTGGAAGGCTCGATACGATGCAAGCCATGGCCACCCGGGTGTCGAGGGCGAAGGCGCCGGTCCACAACGCCGACATCGCCCGGATCTTCGACGAGATCGCGGATCTGCTCGAGCTCGAGGGCGCGAACACGTTCCGCACGCGCGCCTACCGCAACGCCGCGCGCGTGGTGGGCGAGCTGGGCTACGACGTCGCGGCACGGCTCGCGACAGGCGAGGAGCTGCCGAAGATCGCCGGGATCGGCGCCGACCTCGCGGGCAAGATGCGCGAGATCGCCGCCTCGGGAACCTGCGCCGCGCTCGAGGAGCTGCGCCACCGGTTCCCGCCGGGAATCACCGAGCTGCTGCGGCTTCCGGGCCTGGGCCCCAAGCGGGTCGCCGCCCTGCACGACAGCCTGAACGTCGGCACGCTCGCGCAGCTCGGGCGCGCCGCGCGCGAGGGCCGCCTGCACGAGTTGCCGGGCTTCGGCGCGAAGACCGAGCGGCGCCTCGCCGAGGCCGTGGCGGCGAAGCTGTCGAAGGCGCGCCGCTTCAAGCTCGCCGCGGCCACGCAGTACGCCGAGCCCTTCGCCGCCTACCTGGGCGCGACGGTGGCCGGCAGCTACCGGCGCATGAGGGAGACGGTGGGCGACCTCGACTTCCTCGTCGCCTCCGCCTCGCCGAACGAGGTCGTGGAGCGCTTCGCGGCCTATCCGGAGGTGACGCAGGTGACTGCGCGCGGCACGACACGCGCCGCGGCGATCCTCGCATCGGGAATCCCGTGCGACCTGCGCGTCGTGCCGCCCGAATCCTTCGGCGCCGCGCTGCACTATTTCACCGGCTCCAAGGCGCACAACATCGCGATCCGCAAGCTGGGGCTCGCGCGCGGGCTCAAGATCAACGAGTACGGCGTCTACCGCGGCCGGCGCCGCATCGCCGGCGAGACCGAGGAATCGGTGTACGCGGCGGTCGGCCTGCCCTACATCGAACCGGAGCTGCGCGAGGACGAAGGCGAGATCCAGGCCGCCGCGAAAGGCGAGCTGCCGCGCCTCGTGACGCTCGCCGACCTGAAAGGCGACCTGCACGCGCACACGACGGCGAGCGACGGGCGAGCGAGCCTCGAGGAGATGGTGGAGGCGGCACGCCTGCGCGGGCTCCGGTACGTCGCCATCACCGACCATTCGCGGCGGCTCGCGATGACCCACGGCCTGGATCCCGCGCGCCTCGCGCGCCAGTGCGCGGCGATCGATGCGCTCAACGCACGCCGCCCCGGCATCGCCGTGCTGAAGGGCACCGAGGTCGACATCCTCGAGGACGGATCGCTCGACCTGCCCGACGCCGCGCTCGAGCGGCTCGACGTCGTGGTCGCCGCGGTGCACTCGCGCTTCGACCTGCCGCGCGAGCGCCAGACCGCGCGCATCCTCGCGGCGATGGACAACCCGAACGTATGCATACTCGCGCATCCGACCGGGCGCCTCATCGAGGAGCGCGAGGCCTACGACGTGGACATGCAGGCGATCGTGCGCAAGGCGCTCTCTCGCGGCGTGGCGCTCGAGCTGAACGCGCATCCCGACCGCCTCGACCTCACCGACGCCCATTGCCGCATGGCGCGCGAGGCGGGCGTGCGCATCGCGATCTCCACCGACGCCCACGCCACCGACGGCTTCGGCGACCTGCGCTACGGCGTGGGCCAGGCGCGGCGCGGCTGGCTCGAAAAGAGCGATGTGCTCAACACACGCCCGCTCGCCGAGCTGAAGCGGCTGCTCGCGAAGTAGCGGCGTCCGCGCGCGCCGCCGTTCACGGCGCCACCCGGACTTGCGACGGCAAGGTGTCGAAGCGCCGCCCCTCGCGCCGCAGCATCGCCGCGATCCAGGCGGTCGCTTCCGCCGGCGCCCTCTCCAGGCGCATGCGGCGGGCACGCATCGTCACCACGTCGATGTTCGCGACGCCGTCGCGGGCATCGATGTCCACGAAATACATGAGGCGCAAGTCTCCCCGGTACTGCTCCTCGCCGTCGATTCCCTCGTAGTCGTTCACGAAATCGCCGCACCCGTAGAGGATCGGCCGGCCGCGGTAGATCTCGATGCCCTTCGCATGGTGCGACGAGTGGCCGTGGACCACGTCCACGCCTTCGTCGACGAGCGCGTGCGCGAAGATGCGCTCGGCGGGCGCGATCTCGTAGCCCCAGTTGCCGCCCCAATGGATCGAGGCCAACAGGATGTCGCCCGGCTTGCGCGAGGCCGCGGCGCTGCGAGCGAGCGCTTTCGCGGCGGCGGGCGAAAGGTCGCCGACGAGGTTCACGCCGCTGCGCTGCGGCTGCGCCTCCCACTCGCGCGGCACGCCGCTGGTCTGCGCCGCGGCGGCCACGACGAGCACGCGCGCCGCGCCGGGCAGCTCGATCGCCGCGACCGATCGTGCTTCGCGCGCTTCGGCACCCGCCCCGGCGGTGCGGATGCCGTCCGCGTGGAGCACGGCGAGGGTCTCCGCGAGCCCGGGCCGGCCCCAGTCGAGCACGTGGTTGTTGGCGAGCACGCAGCAGCCGATCCGCGCGGCGGCGAGGCAGGGGACGTTGCGCGGATGCATGCGGTAGTGGATGGCCTTGTCCGGCCACGCCTCGTCGCACGTCGTGACCGCCGTCTCGAGGTTGGCGATGCGCGCATCCGGCGCGCGCCGCTCGAGCTCGTCGAGCGCGTCGCCCCAGATGTAGGCGAAATCGCGCGGCGCGCCGATCGGCCCGTTCGCCTTCTCGGCGAGCTCCACGTATCGCGTCGCGGAGCGCGCCCAGCGCTCATGAAGCCTGGGGTCGCCGGGATGCGGAAGGATCTGGTCGATGCCGCGGCCCGTCATCACGTCGCCGCAGAGGAAGAGCGTGGCCATCGATCGAACCGGGCCGTTGCCGCGCGGCCGCGGCGGGCTGCGTCAGGCCGGCGCCGCGCTCACGCGCTTGGCCTGAGGGCTGCCGCCCGACTCGTCCTCGATGAAGTGAACCGGCGTTCCCGGAAGCAGGGCCTCGAACGACGGATGCACGACGTTGTCGCGGCTGAAGTAGAGCTCGCTGCCCTCGTCGCTTTCGATGAACCCGAATCCCGCCTCGGCGTCCATTCGCACGACCTTGCCGTGCTGGAGCTCCGTATGGACCTTCACGTCGCCCCGCGCGCGGCGCACCTTGTCCTCGAGCTGCCGGCGTACCGAGTCGAAGGCATCGCGCACCGCGACGTAGACATCTTCGTGGTGATGATGGGTCGCGACGACATCCTCGCGTCCCGGCGCCCGCACTTCCACTTTCACCGTGAACTGGCGGCCCTGGTGATGGTGCTTGTCCGCCTGCTCGACGGCGACGCGGCAGCTGATGATCCGGGGATGCACCAGCTCGAGCTTCGCCACGCAATCACGTATGCGGGCATCCAATGCGTCGGAGCGCGGCATGTTGTGCACGGCGATATGGAGCTCAGTCTGCATAAGGGCATGCTGAGCCCGCGGCGCGCGGCGCCTTTGACCGCGGTCAAAGTCCGGTCGACGAGGTTGCCGACAGCTCCGCCACGGGATCCGCGAACGGATATCCCAGCGCCTCGGCCACCTCGCGATTGGTAATCTTCCCGGCGTGCACGTTGAGCCCCGCGCGCAGGTGCTCGTCGCGGCGCATCGCCTCGCGGTAGCCGTGGCCAGCGAGCTCCAGGACGTAAGGCAGCGTCGCGTTGTTGAGCGCATAGGTCGACGTGCGCGGGACGCCACCGGGCATGTTCGCCACGCAGTAATGCACGACGCCGTCCACCACATAGGTCGGCTGGCTGTGGGTCGTCGGGCGCGAAGTTTCGAAGCAGCCGCCCTGGTCGATCGCCACGTCCACCAGCACCGAGCCAGGCTTCATTCGCGACACCATCTCGCGGGTCACGAGCCGTGGCGCGGCGGCGCCCGGCACGAGCACCGCGCCGACCACCAGGTCCGCGGAGAGCACGTGGCGCTCGAGATTGTCGCGGTTCGAGAACACGGTGACCGCCCGCGCGCCGAAGAGCTCCTCGATTCGGCGCAGCTTGTCGATGTTGCGGTCGAGCACGACGACGTGCGCCCCGCTTCCCACCGCGATCAGCGCCGCGTTGGAGCCGACGACGCCCGCGCCGAGGATCACGATCTTCGCCGGGGGCACGCCCGCCACGCCGCCCAGGAGGATGCCCATCCCGCCCTGCGTCTTCTCCAGGCAATGGGCACCGGCCTGCACCGCCATGCGGCCGGCCACTTCCGACATCGGAGCGAGCAGCGGAAGCCCGCCGCCCGGCGCGGTGATGGTCTCGTAGGCGATGCAGACCGCGCCGCTCGCGACGAGGTCGCGCGCCTGCTCGGGATCGGGAGCCAGGTGCAGGTAGGTGAACAGCACCTGGCCCGCGTGCAGCCGCTTGCGCTCGGCCGCCTGGGGTTCCTTCACCTTGACGATCATCTGCGCCTGCGCGAATACGGCCGGGGCATCGGGCGCGATCTCAGCCCCCGCGGTGGTGTAGTCGGCGTCCTTGGCGCCAATGCCCGCGCCGGCGCCGCTCTCGACGAGCACGCGATGGCCGTGAGAGACCGCCTCACGCACGCTCGCGGGCGTCAATCCGACGCGGTATTCCTGTTCCTTGATCTCCTTCGGGACGCCGATCAGCATTGCGGGCTCCGCACCAATGAATTCGAGGGGAGCCATTGTCTCAAAAAACGCCGCGCGGCCCGGCGGGCCTCAACGCCGCCGCAGGGGCTTGCGCGAGACCTCGATTCGGGCCGGCGCGGCACGCGCGCGCGAGAACTCGAGCAGGCGCCGGGCAACGCGTCCGTTGACCGTGCGTGCGCCGTCGGCCCCCGCGGCGGCGGCATCTCCCGCGCGAACGCCGGTGAGCAGCTCCATGGCCTCGTCCACGGTGCTCACCGGATGCACGGCGAACAGCCCCGCCTCGGCCGCGGCGACCACTTCTTCGCGCAGCATCAGGTGCTCCACGTTGGCCACGGGGATGATCACGCCCTGCTCGCCGGTAAGGCCGCGCTCGCGGCAGACCTCGAAGAATCCCTCGATCTTCTCGTTGACCGCGCCCACCGCCTGGACCTCGCCCAGCTGGTTCACCGAGCCGGTCACGGCAAACGACTGGCGAACGGGCAATTGCGCGAGCGCGGAGAGGAGCGCGCACAGCTCGGCGAGCGACGCGCTGTCTCCTTCCACGGGCCCGTAGGTCTGCTCGAACACCAGGCTCGCCGAGAGCGAAAGCGGCCGGTTCGCCGAATACTTCGCGCCGATCAGCTGCGAGAGGATCAGCACGCCCTTGGAGTGGATGTTGCCGCCCAGGTGCGACTCGCGCTGGATGTCCACGACGTGGCCTTCGCCAACGCGCGCCGTGGCGGTGACGCGCACGGGCTCCGCGAAGGGAAGCTCGGTCAGCGGCACCACCGCAAGGCCGTTCACCTGCCCGGTCTTGGCGCCGGCAGTGTCGATCAGCACGGTGCCGCGGCCGATGTCCTCGAGCATGCGCCGCCGCAGGCGCCCGGCGCGCTCGCGCTGCCCCTGGACCGCGGCCGCCACATGCCCCGCGGTCGTCACCTGCGCGCCCGCCTCGCGTGCGAGCCAGTCGGATTCGCGCAGCAGCCGGTCGAGCGCCGCGAGGTCGGCTGAAAGCTTGCGCGCATCGCTCGCGCGCCGCGAGGCCTCCTCGATGAGCCGCGCCACGGCGGCGCGATCGAGCGGCAGCAGCGAGCCGGCCCGGCAAAGCGCGGCGATCGTGCGCGCGTAGCCCAGGCACGACACGGCATCGCGCTCCACGTCGTCGTCGAAATCGCACACGACCTTGAACAGACGCGGGAAATCGGGATCGAATTCCTGCAGGAGGTAGTAGAGCCGGCGCTCGCCGATCATCACCACCTTCACGGCGAGCGGAATCGGCGCGGGCTGGAGCGACACCGTCGTGGCGAGGCCCCAGAGCTCGCTCACGGGCTCGATGCGCGCCTCGCGCCGCGTAAGGGCGCGCTTGAGCGCGTCCCATGCGAAGGGCTGCGTGAGGATCGCGTGCGCGTCCACGACGAGGTAGCCGCCGTTGGCGCGGTGCAGCGCGCCGCCCTTGATGAGCGTGAAATCCGTGACCAGCGTGCCCAGCTGATGGATGTGCTCGATGCGCCCCAGCAGGTTGGCGTAGGTCGGGTGGTCGCAGAAGACGACTTCCGGCTTCGAGGCAGCTCCACGGTCGACAACGACATTGACCTCGTAGCGGCCCAGCCGCCGCTCGGCGGATCCCTCGCCGAAGGGCCCCTCGGCCGGGCGCCTGAAAAGGTCGGCGTTCTCCAGCGTGTCGCGGCGCACCGCCTCCAGGTACGCCGTGACCCCCGCGTTGCCGGCATGCCGGCGCTCGAGGTCGTCGAAGAAGTGGCCCACGGCGAGGACGACCATCTGGCCGTCGAGCTCGCGAACGCGTTCCGCGCGCTCCTTGCGGCCGCGCATCGCATCGCGCAGCGCCTTTTCCATCTGCGCCTCGAGCTCTTCGATCGCTGCGGCGATGCGCGCACGCTCCTCCTCGGGCAGCGCGCTGAACGTCTCGGGCGGGATGATCTCGCCCTCCTTCGCCGGCGTGAACGCGTAGCCCGCCGGCGTGCGCACGAGCAGCAGGCCGCGCGCCTGGGCCTGCTCCGCGATCCCGGCGATGGCGTTGTCGCGGCGCTGCGCGAACTCGCGGTCGATCTTCTCGACGCGCTGCGCATACTCCTCGCCCTCGAAGATGGCCGGGATCGCGGTGCGCAGCTCGGCGACGATGCGCGCCATTTCATCGCGCAAGGCCGCGCCGCGACCGGCGGGCAGCTCGACGGCAATCGGCTGGTCGGGCGCCGCGAAGTTGTTCAGGTAGACCCAGTCGGACGGCGCCGGCCCGCGCGAGGCCTGCTCGGCGAGCGCGCTGCGCACCAGCGTGTGCCGGCCCACGCCTCCGGGCCCCATGACGAATACGTTGTGGTCGGGACCCGGAACGCCAATGCCGACGGCGAGCGCTTGCGCCGCACGCTCCTGGCCGGGCGCGCGCACCGTGGGCTCGAGCTCGGCCGTCGTGGCGAACGCAAGCTGCTGCGGGTCGCACCGCCGGAACAGCTCGGGGCCCGCGGCCCGCCGCAAATCGTTCATGTTCGTCGTGCGCGGACGCTCATGGCATCCGGGCCACGCCGCTCACGCCGCCGCCGCGCGCCGCTCTTCGCGCTCGCGGCGCGTCTCCCGCGTGAGCATGCCCGCGAGCCCCTGCATCTCCGCGGCAAGCACTTCGATCAGGTCGTCCGCGGCAACCAGCCCGACAAGAACGCCGCTTGCGTCCACCACGGGGAGACGGCGCACGCCCCCGGCGCGCATCAGCTCCACGGCGCGACCGACGCCCTCGGATTCCCGTACGCAGGACACGCCTGGCCGCATCACCGCTTCGACCGGCGTGCGCTCCGAATCAACGCCCGCAGCCACCGCTCCGACCGCGATGTCGCGGTCGGTGATCATGCCGACCGGCATGGGCCCCTGGGGTCCTCGCTCCACGACCACCAGGCTGCCGATATGGTTCTCGCGCATGAGGCGCGCGGCCTCGCCCACGCTTTCGTTGCGTCCGACGAAGATCACGATGCGGCTGCAGATCTCTCCGATGGCCATGACTTTCCTCTTCGGGCGGATGCCCTTTGGATTCGATTGTGGCCGCCATGGCAGGAGCCGGATTGACACGCATCAACCGGCGCCGCCGCCCGGTCCGGACGCCCTTTTGGTGGCCCCTCTTGATGGGGGTCAACAAGCGAGCGGATCGAAAGCAAATAATGTGCTGGTAAGGGTGGCCGCGGCTTTCCGGCTTGGGCACACCTGCACCGGCGTTCGCGCCGGGCATCTTTTCCCTGCCTCCTTGCGCCGCGTCCACGGCCCGCGAGGAAGGAGTTAGTCATGAATACGCTGTGGATCGTCCTGGTCGGCGTGCTGACCACGTATTTCGCCTACCGCTTCTACGCTACGTACATCGATCGCGACATCATCCAGTCCGATCCGCGCAGGGCGACGCCCGCGCGCATGTACATGGATGGGGTCGACTTCATGCCGACCAGCCGCAACGTGCTGTTCGGATACCACTTCAAGGCGATCGCGGCGGCAGGACCCATCGTCGGGCCGATCACCGCCGCCAACCTGTGGGGCTGGTCGCCGTCGCTCGCATGGCTGGTCCTGGGCGTGAGCTTCATCGGCTGGGTCAGCGATTACTCGGCCATCATGGTGGCGGTGCGCAACGACGGCAACAGCCTCTCGGCGATCGCGCACAAGCTGATCGCCCCGCGCACACGCACGATCCTCTTCGTCTTCATCTTCTTCTACCTGATGCTGCTCGCCGGCGCCTTCATCGGCATCCTCGCGGCGATCCTTTCCGCGCGTCCCGACGTGCCGCTCGGCATCGTGATGCTCGCCCTGATGGGCCTGCTCGCGGGCCAGATGATGTACCGGTGGAAGATGGGGATCATGGGCGTGACCGTCCTCGTCGTCGCGATCACCCTGTTCGGCATGGCGGCGGGCCCGTGGGGCCAGCACCGCGACGCGAAAGGCGCGTTGGTGAACGGTCCCGTGGCGGCCACCGTGGTGCAGCTGAACAACGCGGTGGACAGCCTCAACGACAACCGGAGCATCTTCGCAGTCGAGGATCCGACGTTGTCCGACCCGAGGATCCCGGCGCCCGGCAAGGACGGCAAGCGTCCCACCACGCCCGCGTACGACTCGGCCACCGGGCAGCTGAAGACGCTGCCGAACTACCTGCTGTGGACGGTGTTCCTGTTCGCGTTCAGCTACCTCGGCGCGAACCTGCCGATCTGGCGCTTTGCGCAGCCCGTCAACTACATCGGCTTCTGGATCACGTCGATCACCATCCTGCTGAGCGCGCTCGGCATGGTCGTGGCGCCGCTGCTGGAGACCAAAGATGCGGCCGGCAACCTCATCGGCGCGTTTGCGCTCCCGGCCTTCAAGGACCTCGGCTTCGCGATCGACCCGGCGAAGGCATGGCAGCCGCTCTGGCCGATGCTCTTCGTGACCATCGCGTGCGGCGCGATCTCCGGCTGGCATGCCCTGGTGGGCTCGGTAGGCACCGCGCGCCAGCTCGAGTACGAGACCGACGCGCTGCCCGTGGGCGCCGGCGCGATGTTCGGCGAGAACGCCCTGGCGCTGCTGTCCCTCACGGCGGTTTCCATCGCCGGCGCGGGCGGCGGCGGCGGCCGCTTCGCGGTCGGCGTGGGCAAGCTCGTGTATGCGGGGACCTTCGGGCTCATCCCCGAGACGCTCGGCACGGCGCTGGGCTTCGGCACGTTCGTGCTGATCGTGCTCACGGTCACGCAGCTCGTCTTCCGCGTCATGCGCGTGACGCTCGCGGAATGGGTCGGCGACGCCGTTCCCCTGGTGCGCAACATGCACGTGGCGAGCCTGATCTCCATGGGGCTCACGCTCGCGCTGGTGCTCACCGGCACGTGGGTCTACCTCTGGCAGATGTTCGGCGCGTCCAACCAGCTGATGGCGGCGTTGAGCCTGCTCGTGGTGGCGGTGTGGCTCAAGTCCGAGAAGCGCAATCCCGCGTTCGTGGTCGTTCCGATGGTGTTCATGTACGTGACCACGCTCGCGGCCACGGCGGTCACGGCACGCAACCTCTACGTGACGATCGCGGCGAACGAGAAGATGTCGGGGCTGCCGGTGGCGGGCGCGTGGGCCATGATCGCGGTCTCCGCACTGCTGTTCTTCGCCGCCTTGATCATCGGTTGGGACGGGTACAAGGCGTACATGCGCCACGGCGCGACGACCAAGGCCCCGGAACCGGCTCCCGTGATCGTGCGCACGCCCGGACCGCCGCCGGCGCACGCATAGGCGGGCGGATCGTGTCAGCTCACCGCGGCTTCGGCAAGGACACGCAGCGCCTCGAAGAACTGGGGCGCGGGCTTGCCGATGTCGGGAAGGGCGATGTGGAGCTGGAAGTGGGGCTCGGTGCGGCGCACGGAGAGGCGCCGCACCTGCAACCCGGCGCGAGCCCCGAGCCCGGTCAGCGCAGTGGCGCGCTCGAGGGCCGTAGCGCCCTCGTGATGGATGACGAGGTCGCCGCGCCCCGGGTCCTCGCGCACCGCCCACCCGGCAGGCAGGCGGGCCAGTGCATCGCGGCCGGACCAGCTCGCGGGATCGAGCGCCTCGAGCTCGACGGCGGGAACGCGGCGAAGGACGCCGCGAACGATGAGCGTGTCCCTGCGGCCGCGGGCGCGGCTGAGCGGCCACCAGGGCAGGTCGCGGGGCTCGAGGAAGATCACGAGCGTCACGGCGGCGAACGGGGCGCGGGCCTCGCCGATCGCCATCTCGGCCGCGGTGGAGCCCAGCCAGCGCACGGTCGTGCGGCTGCCCAGGACCGGAAGGCCATCCTGCATCCAGCGCATGAGGCTGCGCCCGGCATGGACGTTCCAGATCGTGCCGGCCGCAAACCAGGCGACGGCCACTACGGCGACGACACCGATGAGCTCCGTCATGGTGGACGCGACGATAGCACGCGCGCCGCGCCCGGCTGGAGGGGCGCAATGCGCGAATTCCTGTACGGGCTTTCCGGCTACGAGATCGCGCAGCAGGCCCTGGAGCTGCGCGCCGCGATGGAGAGGCTCTTCATGCTCGGCATCTTCGGCGACATGCTGGGCGTGCCGATCCTGCCGCCCTACTACGGGCTGCGGCTCCTGCCCTTTGTAGTCCCGCAGGTCGAGACGTGGAAGCGAAGCCTGCTGCGCGAGCGCGAGCTCGGCAGCGACCACGAGCACCACCTGCACGGCGTATGAAAGGAAACATGCCATGACCGAACAAGAGAAGGCCTCGGCGGCGGCGAAGCTCTGGCAGAACATCCGCGACACCGTGTACGGCATGGCCGCGCACGACATGAGCCGCGCGGCCCTGCGCACGCGCGCCTCGATGGAGCACCTCTTCATCCTCATCACGATGGGCGACCTGCTCGGCATCCCGATCCTGCCGCCCTACTACAGCCTGCGGCTGCTGCCCTACGTGGTGCCGCAGATCGCGACGTGGAAACGGCGCATGTTGCGCGAGAAGGACGTCGCGGACGCGATGTTCTAGGAGGCGACGATGGGATTCAAGGAAACATTCCTGCAGCACCCGGAGCGCCGCTACATCATGTTCGGCGGCGGCGGCGGGGTCGGAAAGACCACGTTCTCCGCGGCAGCCGCGTACTGGCTCGCGAGCCACGGCAAGAAGGTGCTCGTCTTCTCCGTCGACCCGCAGGCCTCCCTCACCGACATCTTCAAGAAGGACATCTTCGGCAAGGGCGCCGTGCCGATCATGGACAACCTCTGGGCCCAGGAAATCGACGCCGACAGCCACATCCGCGCATACCAGCAGGAGATCCGGCAGAAGATCCTCGACATGTACGGCCTGCCCGAGGTGCCCGAGGAGATCGAGAACTACATCCAGGCGGCGAGCGCCGAGCCGGCCATGGAGGAAAGCGCCATGTTCGACGCGGTGGTGGACGTGGTCATGAAGGGCGACTACGACTACTACATCTACGACCTCGTCCCCCTCGGGCACGCGCTCTACTACCTGTCCATGGCGAAGGTCTACGACGAGTGGATCAACAAGGTCACCAAGCTGCGCGAGGAGATGCGCGAGTACGAGGAGATGGTGAGCCGCATCCGGCGGGAGAAGGTCACCGAGCAGGACCAGATCCTCCAGGAGCTGCTGTACATCAAGAACCGCATCAACACGTCGGCAGGGATCCTCACCGACAAGGCGAAGACCGCCTTCTTCTTCGTGGTGATCCCGGAGGCCGGCGTCCTCGACGACACGCGCAAGGCGGCGAAGATGTTCGCGCAGTTCGACGTGCCGGTCGCCGGCTACGTGGTCAACCGCGTCATCCCGCACGAGCTGCTGGGGCAGAACATCCCGGAATACCTGCGCCGGCGCATCGCGATGCAGGACCAGAACCTGGAAGGCGTGCGCACCGCCCTGGGCGACCAGGTGCTGGCGCGGGTGCCCGAGATGGAACGCGACGTCACCGGGTTGCCGATGATCGAGAAGCTGGCCGACACCATGTTCGCCTAGCGGAGGCCCCATGCCAGACATCACGATGCCACCAACCACGGTTCCGATGGGCCGGCACCTCGCCGCGCACCCGACGCTGAAGTACCTCTTCTTCGGCGGCAAGGGCGGCGTGGGCAAGACCGTCTTCGCCGCCGCCGTGGCCATCGGGCTCGCCCGCCAGGGGCGCCGCGTGCTGCTCGCCTCCACGAACCCGGTCCACAGCCTCACGAGCCTGCTTGGCCAGGACGTGCTCGGCAAGAAGGTCGCCATCGAGGGCGTGCCGAACCTCTGGGCCTACGAGATCGAGACCAAGGAGACCATCGAGCGCAGCAAGGTGCAGATCCGCGAGAAGATCCGCTGGTTCCTCAAGTTCGCCGACATCACCACCAAGGCCGACGAGTTCGTCGAGACCGCGACGATGAACCCCGCGTTCGAGGAGTCGGCGATGTTCGAGAACATGATCGACCTCATGTTCCAGGACGAGTACGACGTCTACGTCTTCGACACCGCGCCCACCGCCAACGCGCGGCGCCTGCTCGGCATGTCGAAGGTATACGCGCTGTGGGTCAACAAGATGATGAAGAGCCGCGAGGAGGCGCGCACCCTGCGCGAGCTGCTCTCCTTCACCAAGAAGAAGGAGGCGGATCCGCTGATGGAGTACCTGGTGTCGTTCCGCGACCGCATGGAGCACGCGCGGGTGCTCCTCACCGACCCGAAGCTCACGGCGTTCTTCTTCGTGACGCTGCCGGAGGCCCTGCCCATCGCGGTGGTCACGCGCTTCATCCAGTGGTTCAAGGACTTCGGCATTCCCGTGGGGGGCGTCCTGGTCAACATGGTCATCGATCCCGCGGCGGTCGGCGCGAACGCCGCCGAATTCGTGCGCAACCGCGTGGCCATGCAGCAGGAGCACATGAAGACGATCTGGCGCGAGTTCGACGACAGCGTCCGCGCCATCGTGCCCCTGTTCGAGACCGAAATTCGCGGCGTGCCGATGCTGCAGCGCCTGTGCGATGCCATCTTCGCCTCGAACGGGGTCAAGCCGGCGGCCGGTGCGACACCGGCCGCGCAGGCGCCGGCGCCCGCCACGGTGGGATAACCCATGAGACCTTCGCTCATCCGCAAGGACCCGACGCGCCTCGCCGTGGCGCCGAACCTGCCCGCCATCGACGGCGTGCGCTCACGCTTCTCCTGGAGCGATTGCGCGCGCGAGCTGGATGGCTTGCCGGGCGGCGCGCTCAACATCGCTTACGAGGCCGTGGACCGGCACGTGCTGCACGGGCACGGCGATCACGTGGCGATTCGCTGGCTGCCGCGCGACGGCGCGCCGGTGGACATCACCTACGAAGAGCTTCGCCGCCGCACCAACCGCTTCGCCAACGTGCTGCGCGAGGGACTGGGACTTGCGAAGGGCGACCGGCTCTTCGTGCTGTGCGAGCGCACGCCCGAGCTCTATGTCGGCGTCCTGGGCGCGCTCAAGGCCGGGCTGGTGGTGTGCCCGCTCTTCTCCGCCTTCGGGCCGGAGCCGGTGCGCATGCGCATGGAGATCGGCAACGCCAATGCCGTGCTCACGACCGAATCGTTCTTCCGCCGCAAGGTGGAGAAGATCGCGCCGTCGCTGCCCTCGCTGCGCCACGTGCTCATCACCGGCGAATCCCTCGACCTCATGATGGCGGAGGCTTGCGACGCATTCGAGGTCGAGCCCACGCGCCCCGACGACGGCTCGTTCCTGCACTTCACCAGCGGCACGACGGGAACGCCGAAAGGCGCCATCCACGTCCACGGCGCGGCGGTGATGCACTACGCCACCGGCAAGTACGCGCTCGACCTGCATCGCGACGACGTCTTCTGGTGCACGGCCGATCCGGGATGGGTGACGGGAACGTCCTACGGCATCGTGGCGCCGCTGCTGCACGGCGTGACCAGCATCGTGGACGAGGCCGATTTCGACGCGGAGCGCTGGTACCGGATCCTCGAGGAGCAGTCGGTGAGCGTCTGGTACACGGCGCCCACCGCGATCCGCATGCTGATGAAGGCCGGCCCCGAGCTCGCGCGCGCGCACCGCTTCCCGAAGCTGCGCTTCGTCGCGAGCGTGGGAGAGCCGCTCAACCCGGAAGCCGTGTGGTGGGGCAACGACGTGCTGGGCCTGCCGATCCACGACAACTGGTGGCAGACCGAGACCGGCGGGATCATGATCGCGAACACGCCCGCGATGGACATCAAGCCGGGCTCGATGGGCAAGCCGCTCCCGGGCGTGGAGGCGTTCGTCGTCGAGCGCCACGAGGACGGCAGCGTGCACATCGTCGACAAGCCCGACGTCGAAGGCGAGCTCGCGCTGAAGAGCGGCTGGCCCGCGATGTTCCGCGGCTACCTCGGCCTGGAGGAGCGCTACCGCAAGTGCTTCGCGGGCGACCTCTACCTCACCGGCGACCTCGCGAAGCGCGACGCCGACGGCTACTACTGGTTCGTGGGCCGCGCCGACGACGTGATCAAGTCCGCGGGCCACCTCATCGGGCCCTTCGAGGTGGAAAGCGTGCTGATGGAGCATCCCGCGGTCGCCGAGGCGGGCGTGATCGGCAAGCCCGATCCCGTCGTGGGCGAGGTCGTGAAGGCCTTCGTCTCGCTGAAGAAGGGCTTCGCCCCGTCCGAGGAGCTGCGCCTCGAGCTGCTGGGCCATGCGCGCAAGCGCCTGGGCGCCGCCGTCGCCCCCAAGGAGATCGCGTTCGAGCAGGGGCTTCCGAAGACGCGCAGCGGCAAGATCATGCGGCGCCTGCTCAAGGCGCGCGAGCTGGGACTCCCGGAAGGCGACACCTCGACGCTGGAGAAGATGTGAGCATCGCCCCTCCCCCTGCCGGCCCCGTCCCCTACGCGAAGGAGCTCTCCGTCGACCTGCTGCGCGACATGCTGCGCATCCGCCGGCTCGAGGAGCGCAGCGCGCAGCTCTACGGCGAGGGCAAGATCCGCGGCTTCCTGCACCTCTACATCGGCGAGGAGGCCGTCGCCGCGGGCGCCATGCGCGCGCTGCGGCCCGAGGACAACATCGTCGCCACTTACCGCGAGCACGGCCACGCCCTGCTGCGCGGCGTGCCGATGCGCTCGATCATGGCCGAGATGTACGGCAAGCACGAAGGCTGCTCCCATGGGCGCGGCGGCTCGATGCACCTCTTCGACGCCAAGCACCGCTTCTACGGCGGCAACGCGATCGTCGGCGGCGGGCTCCCGCTCGCGGTGGGCCTCGCGCTCGCCGACCGCATGCAGGGCCGCAGCGCCGTGACCGCGTGCTTCTTCGGCGACGGCGCGGTCGCCGAAGGCGCGTTCCACGAGTCCATGAACCTCGCCGCGCTGTGGAAGCTGCCGGTGCTCTTCTGCTGCGAGAACAACTTCTACGCCATGGGCACGGCGATCGAGCGCTACGAGTCGCAAACCGACCTGTGCACGAAGGCCGCTTCCTACGGCATGCGCACGCTGCGCGTCGACGGGCAGGACGCGGTGGCGGTGCATGAGGTGACGAAGGGCGCGGCGCGCCACGTGCGCGAAGCGGCCGGGCCCTGCTTCGTCGAGTTCCAGACCTACCGCTTCCGCGCGCACTCGATGTTCGACCCCGAGCTCTACCGCGACAAGCGCGAGATCGAGGCGTGGAAGGCGCGCGGGCCGCTGCACACGTTCAGCGCTCGCCTCAAGGCCGAGGGCAAGCTCACCGAGGACGAGTTCCTGGCGATGGACCGCGAGGTCGCCAAGGAAGTGGGGGACGCCGTCGCCTACGCGGAGAACGGAACCTGGGAACCGGTCGAGACGCTCCTGCAGGACGTTTCCACCGGGGCGGCGCCGCGATGAGCGTCACCAGCTACCGCGAGGCCCTGCGCCAGGCGCACCGCGAGGCGCTCGCCTCCGATCCGCGCGTGTTCCTCATGGGAGAAGACGTGGGGCGGTACGGCGGCACCTACGCCGTCACCAAGGGCCTGCTCGAGGAGTTCGGCCCGGAGCGCGTGCGCGACGCGCCGCTCTCGGAGCTCGCGTTCGTGGGCGCCGGCGTGGGCGCGGCCCTGGGCGGGATGCGCCCGATCGTCGAGGTGATGACGGTGAACTTCAGCCTCCTCGCCCTCGACCAGATCGTGAACAACGCCGCGCTCTACCGCCACATGTCGGGCGGGCAGTTCTCGGTTCCACTCGTGATCCGCATGGCGACCGGCGCGGGGCGCCAGGTCGCCGCGCAGCATTCGCACAGCTTCGAGAACTGGTACGCCAGCATCCCCGGCCTCACCGTGCTCGCGCCCGCGACGCCTGCCGACGCGCGCGACATGCTCGCCGCGGCGCTCGCCCATCCCGACCCGGTCGTGATCTTCGAGCACGTGCAGCTCTACAACCTGGAAGGCGACCTGCCGGACGCGCGCAACCCCGACATTCATTCGGCCGCCGTTCGCCGCGAAGGACGCGACGTGTGCCTCATTTCCTACGGCGGCTCCATGCCCAAGACCCTGCAGGCCGCGGAGCAGCTCGCCCGCGAGGGAATCGAGGCGGAAGTCGTCGACCTCCGCGTGCTGCGCCCGCTGGACGACGAGACCATCCTCGCCTCGGTGCGCAAGTGCCGGCGCGCCCTGGTCGTGGACGAAACCTGGCGCAGCGGCAGCCTCGCCGCCGAGGTGATGGCGCGCATCGCCGAGCAGGCGTTCTACGATCTCGACGCGCCGCTCGCGCGCGTGTGCAGCGAGGAGGTTCCCATTCCGTACGCCAAGCATCTCGAGGACGCGGCGCTGCCGCAGCCGGAGAAGATCGTCGCCGCCGTGAACTCGATGCTGGGACGGGCAGCCGGATGATCGAGGTGAAGCTGCCCGCCATGGGCGCCGAGATGGAGGAGGGCAAGCTCCTCGAGTGGAAGGTGAAGCCGGGCGATGGGGTCAAGCGCGGCGACATCATCGCCATCGTGGACACGACCAAGGCGGCCGTGGACGTCGAAAGCTGGGACGAAGGGCGCGTTCACGAGCTCCTGGTGCCCGTCGGCGACACGGTGCCCGTCGGCACGGTGATCGCCACCCTCCTCGCCCCCGGCGAGGCCGCGCCCGCGCCTCGTGCGAAGCCGGCTGCGCCAGCCCCGGCCGCCAAGCCCACGCCGGCGCCGCCCTCGCCCGCCCGCAAGGCCGTGTCGCCCGCGGCGCGCGCCCGGGCCAAGGAGCTCGCCGTCGACGTCGAGAAGATCGCGGGCAGCGGACCGCAAGGCGCGGTCACGGTCGAAGACGTCGAGAGGGCAGCCCAGGGCGCGAAACCCGCCGATCGCGCGGCCGAGATGCGCCGCGCCATCGGCGCGGCGATGAGCCGCTCCAAGCGCGAGATTCCGCACTACTACCTGGCCGAGACGATTCCCATGGCGCGCGCCGTCGAATGGCTCGCCGCCGAGAATGCGAAGCGGCCCGTGACCGAGCGCCTCCTCATGGGCGTGGTGCAGCTCAAGGCGGTCGCCCGGGCGCTCGCGAAGGCGCCCGAGCTGAACGGCTTCTGGCGGGACGGCGCGTTCGTCGCGTCGCAGGCCATCCACATCGGCGTGGCGATTTCCATCCGCGAGGGCGGCCTCATCGCGCCCGCGATCCACGACGTGGACCGCAAGGACCTGGGCCAGCTGATGCGCGACCTCTCGGACGTCGTGTCGAGGGCGCGCGCAGGCTCCCTGCGCAGCTCCGAGATGTCGGATCCGACGATCACGGTCACCAACCTCGGCGAGTCCGGCGTGGAGGCCGTGCACGGCGTGATCTATCCGCCGCAGGTGGCGCTGGTGGGTTTCGGCCGCCTCTCGAGCCGGCCGTGGGTCGACGAGGGCAACGTGCGCGCGATGCCGCTCGTCACGGCCACCCTCGCCGCCGACCATCGCGTGAGCGACGGCATCCGTGGCGCTCGCTTCCTCGCGGAGCTGCGCGAGCGCCTCCAGCATCCGGAGGAACTGTGAACGACGACGACGTGAGGGCGAAGGTCGTGGCGATCATCCGCTCGATCGCGCCCGAGGTCGAGGAAGGCGAGCTAACCTCCTCGCGCCCGCTGCGCGACCAGGTGGACCTCGACTCGATGGATTGGCTGAAGGTCATCATCGGCGTGCACGAGAAGCTGCACGTCGACATTCCCGAGGCCGACTACGGGAAGCTGCGCACGCTCGACGATTGGGTAGCGTACCTGCGCGCCAAGCTCGCGTAGCCCGCGCTTTCAGCGCTGCTTCGTCTCGATCCTCCGGCGGAACTCCGCATTCACTTCCTCGTAGCGCTGCCGCGCGACGTCCTCGTCGTACACGCTGCGCACCGGCCGCTCGAAGTACGAGCGCACGCCGCCGTTGAACTGGACGGCGAACTCCGCCGTCGATCCCGGGGGGCCCTGCAGGCGCAAGCGCGGGAAGATCGGCAGCATGCCGTGCTCCATCGCGAGCGCCTGCCCGCGCTCGGAAAGCAGGAACTCCACGAACGCGCGCGCGGCGTTCGGGTGCCGCGCCCCGGCGAGGATCGCGGTCGGCCCCGGCGTGATCCACGCGGTGGCGGGCGCCACGTAGCGGATATCGAAGCCGGCGAGGCGCTCCTCGAACGCGAAATAGCTCGGGACGGCGAAGCCCACGGCGAACTCGCCCTTCGCGACGAGCGAGGGCACGTCGCGGCTGCGCGCGGCGAACATGCCGGTGTTCGCGGCGAGGCGCTCGAGCTTCTCCCATCCCGCGCGTTCGCCGTCGCGCTGCAGGATCACCTCGTAGGCGGAATGGCTCGCCGACGAGCGCGTCGGCGCCGCCTGCACGACCTGGCCGGCGAGCTTCGGATCCAGCAGGTCGTCCCAGTCCCTGGGCGGCGCCACGTGCAGGCGCTCGAGAAGCCGCGGGTGATAGGCGATGCCGGTCGATTCGAGCACCGTGCCGACCCAGAATCCCTTCGGATCCTTGAGCCGCACCGGGCGCGGCGCGCCGAGCTCGGCGGGAATGCCGTCGGCGGCCCCCGCGGGCAAGGCGAGCGGCGCCAGCAGGCCACGATCGGCGAGCTTGTCGAAGATCCCGCCCTCCCCGCCCCAGAAGAGGTCGGCCTGCGGGTGGCCGTTCCACTCGAGGATCTGGCCGTAGGCGGTCGGCGTGCCGGTGGACAGCGCGCTCACCTTCACATCCAGGTTCCAGCGGCGCATCGCCTCCTTGCGGAACTCCGCGATGACCGCATCCGACAGGTTCTTGCCCACGGGCGTGATGATCACGAGCTCGCCCTCGACGGGCGCGCCCGCCGCGAACGCCAATGCGGCGAAGAACGCCGCGATCAGTGCAGATGCCGCCCGGACCATTCCCACGCCTTTGCGATCGCGATGCGGATCGCACGCCCGTCGTCATAGCCTTCGCGCAGCAGCGCGTTGGCGATCTCGATGGCTTTCTCGCGCACCGGCTCGGGAAGCCCACGCATGGAGGCCGGATAGTCGTCCAGGGTCCAGGGCATGCCCGTCAGCCCTTGATGCACGTGAGCGGCCGCAAGGCCGCCACGCGCCGTGCGAGCCCCGCCGCCTCGGTCGCCCACGCAACCGCCTCGAGGTCCTTGTAGGCCCCCGGCGCTTCCTCGGCCGCGCCGCGCATCGAGCGCGTGCGCACGAGGATGCCCTGCGCCGCGAGCTGGTCCACGAGCTCGCGGCCGTTCCATCGCGCGAGCGCCTTGTGGCGGCTCATCGCCCGGCCTGCCCCGTGGCTCGCCGAGCTCCACGCGCGCGCCTCGCTGGTCGCGCTGCCCGCGAGGACGTAGGAGCCCGTGCCCATGCTGCCCCCGATGATCACCGGCTGCCCCACCGCGCGATAGCGGGCGGGCACCTCGGGATGCCCTGGGCCGAAGGCGCGCGTGGCGCCCTTGCGATGCACGTGAAGCAGGCGCATGCGCCCCTTCACCTCGTGCATCTCCGCCTTGCAGGTGTTGTGCGAGACGTCGAAGAGCGTCTCCACCGCGGCCCCGGGAAAGTAGTGGTTCAGCACCCGCCGCGTAAGGTGGGTGAGGATCTGGCGGTTGGCGAGCGCGCAGTTCATCGCCGCGTTCATCGCGCCGATGTACTGCTCGCCCTCCGGCGACAGGATCGGCGCGCACGCGAGCTCGCGGTCGGGAAGCTCGATGCCCAGGCGCTTCGCGGCCTGCGCGAGGCTTACGAGGTAGTCCGTGCCGACCTGGTGGCCCAGGCCGCGCGAGCCGCAGTGGATCGACACGACCACCTGCCCCTCGCGCAGCCCGAACGCGTCCGCGGCTTCGGCGTCGTGAACGCGCTCGACGTACTGCACCTCGAGGTAGTGGTTGCCCGAGCCGAGCGTGCCCATCTCGCCGCGCTGGCGCGACTTGGCGAGCGGCGAGACGTTCGCGGGGACCGCGCCCGCCATGCAACCGCGCTCCTCGACGTACTCGAGCTCGCCAGGCTCGCCGAAGCCCTGGTCCACCGCCCAGCGCGCGCCTCCCGTGAGGATGGCGTCGAGCTCCTGCGTCGTGAAGCTGAGGTTGCCGCCCTCGCCGACGCCCGCGGGAATGTCGCGAAAGAGGCTGTCGGAGACCTTGCGCAGCGCGGGCATGAGCTCGGCGCGATCGAGCCCCACGCGCAGGCAGCGGATCCCGCACGAGATGTCGAAGCCCACGCCGCCGGCGGAGATGATGCCGCCGGCCTGCGCATCGAAGGCCGCCACCCCGCCGATCGGGAAACCATAGCCCCAGTGCGCGTCCGGCATCGCCATGGCGCAGCCCACCAGGCCCGGAAGCTTCGCGACGTTGCCGATCTGCTCCAGCACCTTGTCGTCCATCGCCTCGACCAGCTCGCGACTCGCGAAGAGGCGCACCTCGCGCTGCCCCGGCCGGGCGGGCAACGACCACGTGCACGGATCGATGCTGGAGAGCTCGGAGAGATCCATGGCTTCAGACGTCCACGACGCAGCGCGCTTCCCACCCGCCGTCGGCGCGCGCCACGCGAAGCATCGTGAGCGTGGCACCCTTCAGCTCGGTGCCGCGCTCGAGTCCGTCGCGCCACGGCTCGCCCCAGGCCTCGCCCCGCCATTGCGCGCCGTCGCGCCGCAAGGAGAAGCGCCCGAGCGCCAGGTGCCGGTCGCCGGCATGCGCGAGCAGCAGGTTCAGCCAGCGCACGAGGGCGATCTCGATGTCTTCCTCCTCGAACTGGATCTCGAAGCGCTGCTTGTCGCGCACGGTCTTGATGTCGGTGGAGAGCGCGAACATCGCCTTGGCCGCGGAAACGAAGGCCGTCTCGAGATCCGGTCCCCGGCCGACGATGCCGACATCGGCATCGTGGTCGAAATAGCCATAACCCGCCCCGCCGCCGGCGTCGTCGGCATCCATGCTTGCCAGACTACCGCCATCAACTGAACGCCGCTTGACGGCCATCAAGCGCGCGCCCGGGCTCCGCTTTAGGCTGGTCTCATGAGCGTGAGCCTGGGACGTGGCGACCTGCTGCTCGTGGTCGACGTGCAGAACGACTTCGTGACCGGTTCGCTCGCGGTGCCCGGCGCCGAACGGATCGTGCCCGTGGTCGAGGAGTGCGTGACGCGATTCGCGCATCTCGGCCTGCCGGTGGTCGCGACGCGCGATTGGCATCCGGCGCGCCATTGCTCCTTCCGCGATCGTGGCGGGCCGTGGCCCGCGCACTGCGTGCAGGGCACCCCCGGCGCGGCGCTCGCCGGCTCGCTCGCCGCGCAGAACACGGTCCAGGTCATCTCCAAGGCAACGCATGCCGATCGCGACGCCTATTCGGGCTTCGACGGCACCGGGCTCGATTCCCTGCTCCGCAGGCTCGGCATCCGCCGCCTCTTCGTGTGCGGGCTCGCGACGGACTATTGCGTGCGCGCCACGGTGCTGGACGCCTTGCGCCGCGGATATGCCGTGTTCCTCATGGCCGACGCCATCGCGGCCGTGGACGCGCATCCGGGCGATGGCGGCAAGGCGATGCATGAGATGCGGCTCGCCGGTGCGGTTTCGATCGCGCGGTCCGACATCGATTCGGCGCAGGCGATCCATGGATAGGACCCCCGGCCTCGAAGTCCGCGAGCCGCCGGCGGCCTGCAGCACGCTGCTCACGGATCTCTACGAGCTCACCATGCTCCAGGCCTACCACGCCCAGGGCATGAACGCGACCGCGGTGTTCGAGCTGTTCGTGCGCCGCCTGCCGCAGGGGCGCAACTTCCTCCTCGCCGCGGGGCTGGAGCAGGTCGTGGACTACCTCGCGCAGCTGCGCTTTTCTCCCGGCGAGCTCGCATGGCTCGCCGCGAGCGGGCGCTTCACGCCCGGGTTCGTGCGATCGCTCGCGGACCTGCGCTTCACCGGGGATCTCGACGCGCTGCGCGAAGGCACCGTGTTCTTCCCCGACGAGCCGATCCTGCGCATCCGCGCGCCGCTGCGCGAGGCGCAGCTCGTCGAGTCCCGCGTGATGAACCTCGTCCACTACCAGACGATCGTCGCGAGCAAGGCGGCGCGCATCGCGCTCGCCGCTCCCGGCAAGCTTCTCGTCGACTTCGGCCTGCGCCGCGCGCACGGGGCCGAGGCGGGATTGCTCTCGGCGCGCGCCTCCTACCTCGCCGGGTTCGGCGGCACCGCCACGCTCGAAGCGTCGCGCCGCTTCGGCATCCCGGCTTACGGCACGATGGCGCATTCGTACGTGCAGGCCCACGACGACGAGGAAAAGGCCTTCGAATGCTTCGCGCGCTCCCAGCCGGGCAACGCCATGCTCCTCATCGACACCTACGACACGGAACGCGCCGCCGCGAAGGTGGCGGCACTCGCCAAGCGCGGCGTGCCGGTGAGCGGCGTTCGCATCGACAGCGGCGATCTGGGCGAGCACGCCCGGCGCGTGCGCGCCATCCTCGACGCCGAAGGCCTGCACCGCGTGACCATCTTCGCGAGCGGCAACCTGGACGAGCGTCGCATCGACGAGCTGGAGCGCGCCGGCGCGCCCATCGGCGGCTACGGCGTCGGCACGCGCATGAACACCTCCGCCGACGCGCCCTTCCTCGATTGCGCCTACAAGCTGCAGGAATACGACGGCATCCCGCGCCGCAAGCGCTCGGAGGGAAAGGCCACGTGGCCGGGGCGCAAGCAGGTCTATCGCCGCCGCGCGGCCGACGGCCGCTTCTGCGGCGACACGCTCACGCTTGCCGACGACCATGGCGCCGGAGCGCCCCTCGTGGTGCCCGTCATGCGAGGCGGCGAGCCGATCGAGCCGCGCATCAGCCTCGAAGAGGCTCGCGACTACGCGCGCAGCGAGATGATGCGGCTACCCGATGCCCTGCGGGCGCTCGGCCCCGCGCCCCCTTACCCGGTGGAGGTTTCGCACGAGCTGCAGCAGCTCGCCGCGCAGATCGACGCCCGGACGTAGAGACCACCCGATGCGCGCCATCATCCTGCTCGTCCTCACCGCCTCGCTGGCGTCGATTTCCGGCTGCGACTTCGCATGGCCGTGGAACGGGCACCGCAAGGCGCAGGTCCTGGCCCTGTCCGGAACCGTGGATGCCCGCGAGGTGGACGTCTCGTTCCAGGTGGGCGGGCGCATCCAGCGGCTCGGCACCGACGAAGGCCGCGCCGTGAAGGCCGGCGATATCCTCGCCGAGCTCGATCCGCGCGACCTCGAGCTCGCTTCGGCGCGAACGCGCGCGCAGTCGGCATCGTCCGAGAAGTCGCTCGCGGCGCTGAAGGCGGGATCGCGCGCGCAGGAAATCCGCGCGGCCGAGGCGGCGCTCACGCAGGCGCAGGCCGACCTCGCCCTCGCGCAGTCGCAGAGGGAGCGCACGGCAAAGCTCGTCGCCGACCATTTCGCCCCGCCCCAGCAGCTCGACAGCGCGAACGACCTGGTCGACGTCTCCGCCGCGAAGGTGGACCAGGCTCGCCAGAACCTCTCGCTGCTTCGCGAGGGTGCACGCAAGGAAGACATCGATCGAGCCGCGGCGGACCTCGACGCGGCAAAGGCCGTCGCCGCGACCGCCGAGCAGCAGCTTGCCTACGCGAAGCTCGTGAGCCCGGTGGCGGGAGTGGTGAGCGTGCGGCTCGCCGAGCAGGGACAGAACGTCACGGCGGGGCAGCCCGTGTTCCGCATCGCCGAGCTCGACCGTCCGTGGGTGCGCGTGTACCTCGGCGAGAAAGACCTGCCACGGGTCAGCCTCGGGCAGGCCGCGCAGGTGCAGGTGGACGGCGTCCCGGGCAGGGTCTTCAACGGCCGCCTGGCGTTCATATCGCCCGAGGCGGAGTTCACGCCCAAGACCGTGGAGACGAAAGCGCTGCGCGTCGACCTCGTTTACCGCGCCAAGGTGGAGGTGGACGACGCCGCGGGCGCCCTCAAGATCGGAATGCCGGCCGACGTGCGGCTTGCCGTGGATCGATGAATGACGAGCCGCTCGTCCGTGCGAGCGGGGTCTCGTTCGCGTATGGGACGCGCGCGGTGCTCGACGGCCTGGACCTCGAGCTGCGCGCGGGCGAGGTGTTCGGCATCGTCGGTTCCGACGGCGCGGGCAAGAGCGCGCTGCTGAAGGTCCTCATCGGCCAGCTCTCGCCGGCGAGCGGGACGGTCACGGTGCTGGGGCTGCCCGCGACCGACCTGCGCCTGCGCAGCCGCATCGCGTACATGCCGCAGGCCTTCGGGCAGTACCCCGACCTGTCCGTCGCCGAGAACCTCCAGTTCTTCGCCGACCTGCACGGGCTCGATCGCGCCACGGCGCGCGCGCTGATCGCCGACCTGCTCGGCCGCACGGGCCTTGCCGAATTCGCCGGCCGGCGCGCCGGGAATCTTTCGGGCGG